>Ga0209671_1009538_pt1 | contig 10175 bp, 5 predicted proteins | sample WorMetHERISLAND2_2_FD_187401 | JGI IMG/M metagenome (GOLD analysis project Ga0209671, IMG submission 187401) | Marine gutless worms symbiont microbial communities from Max Planck institute for Marine Microbiology, Germany - Olavius geniculatus... | ecosystem: Host-associated > Annelida >... | reverse complement strand
TGTACGACTTCCTATTAGTGATTAATAGTAACCTAGGCCCTATCTCGCACCGTTACTGAGATACAGCGACTTATTGGCCAAAAATCGCAAATTTTGCCCACCCCCTCTCATTTAGCGCCCTTGTTCGAGGTGACCCCCTTCGAGTTTATGGAAAAGCTATACGGTTCCTGAAACTAGAGTCTTCCGGGCAGCGACGATAAAAATTTGGTAGTTCTAGCTTGCACCGTTTTTGACTGATCTACCGGTGTGACAGACGGACAGAAAAACAGACAGACACAGTTGCGTTGGCTAAGACCCGCTGAAAGCAGTAGCTGCTTTCGTGCGTAAAAACTGTGTAGTTTGTAGTTAGGATGTTTTGCCAGAGTGGCTTTACGTCACGATGGTCAACTGTAGACCGCATTGCTTTGCTTAATCTTTTACTGCAAGGACGTCGTGAGCATGGCCGATCACTGTGGATTGCTTACGCCGACCTTCGGCTGCCTTTGATTCCGTAGACCGCAATGCGCTCTGGCTGTTGCTGAGTAGTCTTAGCATACCATTGAAATTCGTCGACATGTTCAAGGATCTCTACACGGACACGGTTCTCGCGTGCGTCTTGAAAGATAATGCTCAGACTATAGTTTCGCTTTAGCTGTGGTGTTGGGCAAGGCTGTACAGTTGCTCCATCATTATTTTCTTCTCCCGGTAGATTTGGTTCTTCAACAAAAATTTCATAGAGACATTTTGGGGGAGGGTGTCGTTGGTTACAGGGGCCTTCACCGATCTCGATTATGTGTACGACGTCGCACTCCTCGCTGAAATGCTTGAGATTTTTCTACTTGCGCTGGAGGTGCTGAAGAATAGAGCGCACCCTCTGGGTTTGGAAGTTAATTGGCAGAAGACCAAGATCTAATCTAGCATAGATATGGTTACTTTGCCCCTAGTCCGTTCCAGTTTCAGGCAATTCGGTGGACATCGTGGAGTTTTTTGTTTACCTTGACTCAGAAATCCATATCACTAGTAGCTCAGAACCGGAAGTTCGCAGGATCGGTCTGGTCAAATCTTGTTTCAATCAGCTTAACAGAAGAATATGGCGTTCTAGTTTTCTAGCATTTCCATCTCTAATAAAGTTCAGCTATATCGTGTTTACATTCAACCGATCCTTGTCTATGGTTCTGAAACATGGGCTTCGACGCGAACACAGATCATGTTTCGAATGCTGAATTGCTATTGTACGTCTCCGAGCCGTGTTCGGCTCTCCACCGCAACTGCTGCCGTTCATCCAGGCAATGCAAAAATGGGCGACACGCAGAGCTTTACATACGCCGGCTCGCGGGCTCCCCAAGGACTGGAAGCGGCGCTCAGGTCGTCCACGCCAAATCTGGATCCACACCAAAGAAGCTGACCTCCAGCCGTTTAACTATGGTCTGAATTCGGCATGGCGACTTGCTGGAAATCGAGGAAGATGGAGACAGCTAGTGGAGACGGCTACGCTCCAATCCGGGGATGATGATGATGATGCTTTGCCATAGACAACAGTGTAGATATGTTGTTTTGCTATTCTGCCACGGTGCCACAGAAGCGAATCTCACAATACTCGAACACAATAAGTAAGTAAGTGAGCACATTAACGTCTCTAAAGGATGACAAAGAATGTGTATGTCTACTGTATTGAAGTATACGAGGTTTAGATGATCTGCCTATTTATCATCAATGTTTGTGTTTTCTGTAGGACGAGAAGAATCAGATTATAACGACCAACTCTTGGCTGAACCAGGTTCGCTCGTTTATTTCATAGTAACCACTCGTCAGTGGGTGCATTATTATGTGGAGTTGTATAATGCGCATCATCCGGCTTTTGCGCCTCGGATGACGTTTTAATACTTTGGCGGACTGGAGGAGTGGGTAATGGCTGGCGACTGGGCCATTAGTGCCACGAATAAGCAAACATAACTAACGTTTATTTCGCACGCAGGATGATATTAGTAAGAGACTATTGCTTTTGTTTGTTGTAGACAACACTGCAGCCGAATCTTATGATTTTATGCGTAATATCCGACTCACAGAGGGGTGGAAAGATAGCGAGTTCTGAGTAACAAGAATGCGACGAAATTGTTGATCTTTTCATGCTTTTGCCGCTTACAAGCGTATATGATTTTAAATGTCAGGATTGAGATATTGATCCAAGCCACCTCGACTGCACTACAGGACATGTCCAATATTGTGGGGCCGCCCTATAGCCCCTTTCTCCCGATTGATGCCCATGCCCCGATGTTGTTCATTTGTTGGAGGCTTTTGACTTGTTGTGGACTTGTTATGCAACTTAATTGTTGTGCAACTTTCACATCGAATCCGCAGTAAATCAAAGCAGTCCATGGCGTTTATGAGGTGATATGGCTGTCTTGTGTCCCCACATAGAATATTGGAAATTATTGAAATATTTGCCTGTCAAAGGTCGTCGTTACGACATAGTATGGTGATTGAATGCATCGTTATACTATGTAAAGGTGGTCCGACGGCTTGCTGATCTCGTGATTGCGACCCACGGCGATTTACAACATCGCAAATGGCGCTTGATTGCCATAAACTAACGCCATAACAAACACGAGCGCCTCTGGGCATGAGCAAGAAGGGCTCTTAGCTTAGTTCGCCGCGGAAGAGGTGCAACACATAGGCCTAAGTTTGTTATACTTATCCGAACAAGCTGTCATCAGCGCGACAGTAAAAAACAGAACTCGTAGCTGCATGGAGACTGGGGAAATCATTTCAAGGGGAAATAGTTATACAAGGAACAAAAAAAATTAATAACTAAACATCTACGGCGTGCAATTGTTGTAGGCGTGGATCGACTACAAGCTGCGTTGGGATCCTGCTAAATACGGAGGAGTTAAAGTACTGCGGATACCGCACAGTTCTATCTGGAAGCCGGACGTGCTGCTTTATAACAAGTTCGTGCCGTTGCTAATGATTTTTTTTGTTTAGTGATTGTATTAAACATAAACTGCAAGTAATTTGGGACTTGACAGACTATACGCATGTCGGTACAAGAGCGCGTTCTGCCATTATAGAACGTATAAAATTAGCAAAACTTTGTTCACTGTGAATACGACTGCGGTAGAACTGCAATACAAGAATAAAGGTTGAAGGGCGTGTTCACGGAAACCCCTCTCAGAGCCAGCGATCGTCACCTGCCAAATGTGATCACGCACTGTTGCTTGCCACTTGACATTAATATAACGTGACATGCCTTACTCCAGCCGAGCAGGCCGGTACTGGATTTAGCTATCTTCGAGGGAAGGAAGGCTGAGTTGACCTTGGCCGTTGGTTATGTACCGTGTTAGTTTATCTGTCCGCAGACGGTCACTCATCCAAGTAATAACCACTTGATAACGAGCCGAGCCGATCGGAAGTCGAACCCACGATCTCTTGTTCGTAAGTCTAACGTTCAAACATCACGCCACCAAGTCACCATACTGTAGTGGTGTACGAATCTCTGCAGTCGACATTCTGCGCTACAAGTGTTTTGAAGTTTGCAATAAACTAACAGGAAACTGGTATGAGGCTTATCTGCAGCAGTGGTAAAGACCTGATGTAGTTTTATTGTGAGAACCGCATTACGCTACCGACATCACCAGGTCCTGCAGTCCTGCAGTACTCTGGACTCAAGTCGGGTAATCCGAATCCAAAGCATAATCTGAACATAATGCTTATTGTGTTGCGGTGACGTCAGCGCTGACGTGTCGTCCTACAAATCTTCGATCAGCACCAACGTCATCGTGACGTCAGACGGGAACGTGACGTGGCTGTCTATGGTGATATTTCGCAGCTCGTGCAACATCAACGTCAAGTAATCAATAAACGATAAGCAGCCATCAAATTACGACCTTTATTTACCACTCTATTCATAAGTTACTGTCTCAACCTATGAGTTGACTCAACAATCAACGTCAAGTATTTTCCGTTTGACGAACAGAACTGTACGATGAAGTTTGCGTCGTGGACCTATGACGGCTATAAGGTTTGTTTGCATCGCTGAGTCTGACAAACTTTATCACGCCACGCTTAGTCCCAACTTCCTATCTCTTCTTTGTTTACGCTGTTATTTTTACGGTATTATCGTATTTGGTGAGAAATTATTGGGTGAGAAACCCATTTGACTTTACGTCAATACTCTGGATTTAATAATTATGTTTGCAAATAAATCTTTAAGAAGTCAAGATTTGAGATGCAAGAAAAATGTTGTGGTCAAAATTCACATTCAAAATTTTTCTTCAACATTGGGGACAAACCGTTGATAATACGAAAATGGTTACTGTTTTGTGATGCTGATGTCAACTTAGCAACGCACAGTCCGTTTTTTGTCCACTCTAAGGGACACTACAAAGAGACGATCTTCTGCCAACAGCTCAAAATCCGTCTATAAACAAATTCAATTATCCGGTCATCTAATTATCACTATTACATGTAAGTTGTTCAAGTGTTTAGCCAAACGGTTTTATTTTTAACTGCTAATTTGTTCAATGTTGAAGTAACTCTGTTACTTTGGGTAGTTACGATTGACTGACTAATTGAATGAATAAATGAATGAATGAATGAATGAATGTCGTCGTTTCTGTTGAACGTCGTTAGGTGGATCTACTGAAGATTGGAGTGGACGGCGACGTATCGAACTACATCCCAAACAGCGAGTGGACGCTGGTGCAGATGCACGTTGAGCGCAACGTCCTTTTTTACTCGTGCTGCGCCGAACCCTATCCCGACATCACGTACACCGTACAGATGCGTCGCAAGCCTTTATTCTACGTGTTCAACATGATCATGCCCTGTGTTTTTATTACACAGAGACACAAGAAGAGAGAAAAAGAGGGAGAGAGACAGACAGACAGACAGACATGATAATGCCCTGCTTCCTCATCACACTCGTCGCTCTACTTGGCTTCTACGTTCCCAGCGACTCCGGAGAAAAGGTGTCAATGGGCTAAAATAGATTACGGCGATGACGTCATCACAAGTGACAGCTGCTGAGACAGATGAGTGCAGACCAAGGTGTCAATGGGCATTACTACCCTGCTCTCGATGACCGTCTTCTTGATGCTCGTAGCTGAAAACATGCCGCCAACATCCGACGTTCTACCTCTTGTAGGTAGGCGATATAGCTGCTCGTCAGTGTTCACTTATGTGCATTCAAAGCTATCGTTTGCTGTTATTAAACTGTTATTTAAAGGGATCTCTTAGTGTGCCGTCTCTATGACAACGACGATAATGATGATGAAAATTAAATACGATTTATACAGGTGGCGAATGTTAAGGCAATGTCAGACGAAACGTGTGTCCTTTATGTCGTCGTCCATGGAAATCTGACTCGTTAACCGGAAACCGGCGACTGCCAGTCGTGGGTGGAAACTGTTTGAAATTGGTCACTGAGCCTCTATTTCGAGATAATTTCTGTCGCCAATAGCTGCTATTGATTGGAGACTGACCTGTGCTGCACTGCAGCAATTGCTGTCATTTGTCATATCATCGTACGGGACAGACGGACAAAAGGACAAACGGGCAAAACCCGTAATGCGGCCTAATAGAACGGCCGCATAATAAGTACGAAGTATTTAAATGGTATGAGCAATGTTTACTATTTGGCAGGTATTTATTACGGCATAACGATCGCAATAGTGTCGTTTGCGACGGCGATGACTGTGTTGACGCTTAACATCCATCACGGTGGGAACAGCGGCCGAGAAGTGCCGGCCGTCGTGCGCACCGTCTGCCTCGACTATCTAGCAAGGTTCTTCTGCATCAAGGTCGACTTACACGGCTATATGAGAAATTCACAGGTACAAAGATAACTTGCTTATATTCTAGCATGTCATATGTAAAACGTTGCTGCCCCCGTGGCGTCGTGGTAGAGAGCATAAAGGCATTGCACCCTTCCCCCTAAATCTCGATCATCTTGTCGAAAGTTTCTTGTCTTTTGATTTTTTCGTTTCGAATACAAACATAGGGTTAAAATGTCTCCATTTTGCAAAAAAGTAAGAACAAAATTGAACTTGTGAAAAATCAAGGTCCCTTTCGTCGGAAATTTGCAGCTTTCTGTCGGCAAATTGCAACTTTCTGGTTTCCTAAATATTTTTAACTAACGGCATCGCTGTATAGTGCCATAGGCCTATAAAACATTTCATGGTCGCATTACAAACTACAGTGTCCGACTTTCAGTACATAAATAATGGAGAATCACAAACAACGTTAAAAGGTGTTTAGTCTTAAATACTTTCAACGTGATTGCCGTATAAGCCAGTTTTTACGGTGTACGACTACAAAACCTTTTAAGGCGACGCGTTCAATTAGTTTGCTCGCTGAAATATATGGTTTACAGCTTTGAACACTGTCGCAAAATGGATGTAGATTTACTGTGGAGCGAAAAATCTAACCAAGCTGAAAATTACACGCCGTCGTACCGGCTGTAATTTAGTAATTATTATTAGAATTAACACAGACAGAGAAATAAAGTGCAAGAAAGCAAGAACGAATGAAACATTGTGATTCTGTGGTGCGAACATAAAAAAATTATTTTAAAAATTACATGCATATTAATAACTAAAATTACTTAAACAATGTGGTGAATAAGATTTCGCATTATCGAAGAGTTTATGTTTTTGGCGGTTCATACAGACGAGCATGAGGCAGATAAATAGTTAGAGAAAGAACGATCACTTATACAAGTTGGTGATCAGAATTCAACCAGACGTAACGTGATTAAGTGAGCTAATTGGTTCAGGCACCGACAAAAAGAGTACTTCTCACAGATACATCATACTAACGGCATACAAACGAGTTTAAAGTTTTTATCGCAAAAAGTCAGTCGACAAAACGGATTTCGAAATTGGCTTGGTGGCGTAGGCTAACCGTTTGGACGTTGGGTCGTGAGTTCGACTACCGTTCGGGTTGCTATCAAGTGGTTACTATAATGACGACTGTCTGCGGACAGGAAAACTATTTCGATAACGAACCAACAAAATTAACTCAGCTTTTCACCCTTTTGGGTATAGGTAAATCGAGTACCGGCCAGCCTATAGCTTGGGTTAAAACGGGACGAGTTTACCTGCCGGGTGGTAGATCTCACTGTGTGATCCCATGTGGCAGGTGACCCCTTGCTGTAGCTCTGCGATGGGTTTCCCAGGAAGAGCTATAGGCCTACATACTCCCCTGTGACTATGGAAAGGCTGCACCAAGTCGCGTCTGCCTGTAACTGTGTAGTCGGCGCGTGGAAATGTTTGTTCATGTTGGCCTTCGACCAACAGTTGCCATCATCATCATCATCATCACCACCACAATCAAACGGCGTTGTTACACACTGGTGACGACATGCACAACGATCTGCGATCACGTCTCACCGCTAATCCAGTCAGTGTATATATACGCGTTATAAATACTACTTAGGTTTTACAATTACTATTAGATACGGTTTGAAAGTTACGTGAATATGTAGGCTACACTCATGAACTGATCTTTGGCGCCACTTATTACATGTTTCGTTTGTATTTTATGGTCGCAATCGCCTGGCCACGTGTTTTACCTTTTAGAGCTTTTTACGGTGAAAACTTTGTTAAAATTTTAGTGTCTTGTCATAGATTTAAAGATAGAGAAAATAAGTATGTTTATTTACGTTTACGGTCACGTAAACCGTTTACGGTTTACGTTTCCGATTACACTTATCTCTTAATGTTGTTATCGCCTAAAACATTATTCTCTCTCCATGTAGTCTAGAATCCCAAGTTAACTGCTGGAATATCGATCACGTCTGTCACACTGTGCAAGATATAAATTATTCCGGGTTTGTGGCCATATTTCCCTTTCCTGTTATCAATCGTTCCAAAAATCACTTGAGACGCAGTCGTTAACTTTGTCCAGGTCTATACTTGTAGGTTTGCCTTGTCTTCGGAATGGGACGAAACACATCGTTTTTTCTGTAATAAAATAAGTCACAATATATTATATGTAGACGTTTTGAATAGTTGTTCGTTGCATGCAATGATGTTTATTTTAATTTTCTGCATGCAATCGTAAGCCAAGTTATTATCCGTGAATTTGATAGACTTAGTATCGGAAAATCACGCCCACTTGAATCTTAAAAGCCAGCTACGTCATCTTAAATGGTCACTAGAAAACCGCAAAAAGATTAGTTGATTAATGTATCACATTGTGTGTAACAAAATAGTTAAATAAAAACACATACCGAATTAGTAATTAGTGGAGTGTTTGCTGTAGAACGCGGGTTACAAAGAAGACGTCGACTCTCCGGTCTCGCCTCTGCAACCGTCTCAGCAGCAGCAACAGCAGCATGAGATGGACTTATCAAACCTACGACGACAGAACGGAATTCTTTCTTCGGCTTATTTTAAGAGATTTACAGGCCAATTAACAAAGGGATAGAGAGACGAGACTGCAGGGAAAGACAAACAGGCAGACAGACATGACATACAAATTATCATTATCGTGGACTTCTTTCTTCGGCTTACTTTAGTCGACCCGGCCAACCTTTCTACATCGACACAGCTGCCGGCACTGCTTGTCCACAGCGACGACAATCCAGAAACAGAAGCTTGATCCGCGAGACTACCAACGACGAGATGCTAAACGGACAGGATCAGCTGGAACAACTGTAGTAGTAACAATAGTAGTAGTAGTTGTTGTTGTTGTTATTGTTGTCGTTGTCGTAGTCTACGAAATAAGCTGGAACAACAGTTCCACCGAACGTTGCTACGTGTGGAAAGAATGATGAAATCGAACGATGCGCGAGCAGCCGAGAGAGACAGACAGATGAGTGTAAGGGTTGAGTGGCAGGTCGTAGCTACGGTCGTTGATCGAGTTCTTCTGGTTATCTTTGTGGCTACCACAGTCGGCGTCACAAGGCATCATGCACGCCATGCCCTAGTCTATGCACTCGCTTGCTAACTCTCGGCGCGTGTCACCTATTGTCCTTTTTTCCTAGTACACAGAGATCCAGATTTTCCCACTCACTATACAGTCGGCGTCACAATGATCATAGTGGTCGGACAGTGAGCTATACACACATTAAGATCGACTACTAACTGTCACTATTTTCAGGGAATAATAACCATTTTGGAATGACCACTTGGTCGTTCACTAGATGACGATCTAACCACTGGATAAGGATTCCTATAGACAGTCGGCGTCACATTGGTCGTACTGTTCAGTGCGCCGCACGCGTTCGACTTCATGCTTGGCACCGGTCCTTCTGACGCGAACAAGTTGGAGCCAATCGGCGAGTCTCAGAACAATGAAACCGTCTAGCCACGACAAACGGCATCATGCGAAGGAGTGTACAGAGCGGCAAAAATGAACTGAACTAGACTGAAATACGTTAGTCTAGTTTAGTTTATTTTTAGTTGCGTCGCTGCACGGACTGTACCAAGCAAAGGAACTGGCAATATAGTTTATTTCGTTGTACCAAGGGAGTTCAGTTTACTTCTGACAGCATGCTGTCTTCGTTGGTCTCTCGGTAAAACGCAATGGCGTATTTAGGCATGTAAAGGGACCGGTGTAAAAAAGCATTTCGCATGTACTATTCATTTCTTTTGTGATTTTTTCGTTAATTTTTTCATTTTTGAAGGGACGGAAGGGGTAGGCGTAAGGGCCCTTAAATACGCCACTGACAATATACAAACAGAACGTTAATAACAAAGTCGGTAATAGCTTTTGAATGATGCTGGTTGTAATAATTAACGATGTGTTTAATTTTACGTTATTGGATGCTTTACGTGTGGCGCGTTCCACAGTCGTCGCGGAATTACGCAAACTGGAAATATTGTTTTTTTTATCGTAATATGACTTATGAGCTATTGCATTATTTTAACATAACGCAATTTGACTGCAATAACGACAACCATTGAATTGTATTACAATTTTTAAAAAAAAGTGATATCAAGAGCTCCACAATTTTCTGCAATCGTTCACAATCGTTTGTGAATTTGTATAATGGCTCTGATCAATTTTATACATATTTTACAGCTTAATTTTATTTTGCGTTAGCAATGACAAACCTTCTCATTGTTTTGGTGATTTGTGTGATTAAATGAATAAAATAATGTAGAAACAAAATGAAAGTTTTTGACGCCTCAATGCATATACAAAATGCCAACAATAATTAACGATGTGTTCAATCTCATGTTATCTCATGT
>Ga0209671_1009536_pt1 | contig 10176 bp, 3 predicted proteins | sample WorMetHERISLAND2_2_FD_187401 | JGI IMG/M metagenome (GOLD analysis project Ga0209671, IMG submission 187401) | Marine gutless worms symbiont microbial communities from Max Planck institute for Marine Microbiology, Germany - Olavius geniculatus... | ecosystem: Host-associated > Annelida >... | reverse complement strand
AAGTAAAAAAAAATGTTTTTTTTGCAGTTCGTACTTTTTTGCCAGACTGCCAGCAACTGGAATTTCTGAAAGCACAGATATTTTTAGCTCGAACCCGGACATTTAAAAGTAATAGTGTTCAGCCGGTCGGATTTGGGGGCTATATATAGATTATGACAACAGAAGTAAAACCGACGGGTGAAGCGTGTGATTATTATCAATTAGAAGTGCTATTATAAGTATTCTATTGGCATTCGGCTTCGGTGGTAAGGCGATTATTGTGAGAATTTTTTCCAGGTTTTAATCACAAATTTATGTTATTGAAAGACTAATTACACAACTGTACAGTAACTTACACTGCACGCCGCTGCCACGCCCACCGATTTAACTGATCGTTCATAAACCCGATCTAACCCTGCTGAACCGGATCTGGTTATACCGGTTCACCCGGTGCGAGTTTATGAACACGGCCTGTAGCTTATGTCTAGAACGTATCATAGACGCATTAAAATCGTTTAAGCTATACGGAGCGAATTGAGGTGAAGCTTGATACATTTTATTTTAGTTTAGTTTAGATGTGTCTTCTACACGCTTAACGAAATCCCGTTTGGCTCATTATAGCGAGTGTGTTTTTGATTCATTTCCTTAGTTGCTCGTAAATCATGAGTTATTAGACGTTTAGCTTAATATGTCGTCGACGTTGGAAACGATTCTCTGCAATCGATATCAATATTCGATAATTCTGCGTTCTGACGGTACAAAATACCGTTACCTTAGGTTCGGCGACAGGCATTATTGCGCACCTCAGAACGTCCTAAGACGGGTCGCCAAAGGACGTCATCTGAACGGACACAAATGCAGTTAGCGTGTTTTCTACGACCAGTCGTAATCTGGACGCGTAGCCGGCGGCCACCCCAACAATCATTTTCCGAATGACCCACATCTTGCCTACGAAAACAAGACTCATGTCGTGGTTACCCCCCCCCGCAGTCTGCGCCACATTGGACGATTTTCAAGGTCTACTTACCCGCAAAATCTGTCACATTTTCTTAATCTGAGTAGCCTACCGCAATCTTAGAGCCTTAGGCCTATGTAGGCATAAAATAGTGACGTCATCATGCGTTCGTGAGCTCGGGTATGGCGGCACTTTTGCAAAAAACACGGAAAATGTGAAGTAAGTTAAGCATGCTTTAAGTAGGCTAAATAAGCAAGCAAAATGCCTAAAGTGCGGCGAGAATCTCACCAAATATCACGTCAGTGACTACATGTATTTTGTATTAAGGAAAACATTACAGGGCAAAGATCCTTCGGTAGATCGGTAGGATTACACGACGGTCCAAAAACGTTTTGTAATTTTTGCGAAGTAATCCATTGCCCGCGTCAGCGAACAACACTGGCCCCGCGGTGCAGCCAGCAGACATACTACCGCCCAAATCAGCCGCACAAGTATCTAACATTCGTAGGCTACTACTTATTGTCCGTCCTGCTATGAATAGGAGGCTGAGTACGACTGCCAGACACCAAAAATTCAGGGAGAAGTGAAGCACAAGCTTTAAACCCATGATTTCACTTGTATTCCGCACTCTAGACCAATTAGCTACAATTTTCAGCTATTCAGCTGCTGCAGACAAATCAGACGCCAAGTCTCGATGAATGGGGCCTACCTGGCCTAAGAGTCCATTCGCCGTCACGATGCCTTGTCCACTTCGATCGCTTTCTCTCTCCGTCTCCTGTCAGAGGTACAGTGGTCATCAATATACGGCGACACGAATTGCTCGTGGGCTTTACGGTGATCCCTTAATGCATGACCTTGAGTGACCTTGAGATGGCATTGCGTTGTACAGTTATATAGCCTACCTATTAGAGGTACAGTGGTTGTAGCCATGTGATCGGTGCTAACTGAAGATAGCGATGCAGTAAGTCTAGGCCTAGTTCTGTCGAAATGCTGCGGAGACTGCAGTCCGAAAGTTGATGATGAGGTGACGACGGCGTGCTCATTCAGTAACATCATTTCATCATCATCATCGTCATCATATATCGACGTTGGTATCCTAAAGTCTGTTCCCTTTTAAAGCTTTTTTCTAGTAAATTAAGGCGCGTACGGAGCGACATAACTGAACTGACCGGAACTGACGCGGTTTAGTTTTGGACGAAATGGGCAATGGACAAGCAGGGCGACGCGTACGTAAACGGTGCCAACTGTAATGCGATTCCGCTTGCCCATTGGCCAGTTCGTCAAAAACTAAAACCATATCAGTACATTCCAGTTCAGTTGAGATATTTCGCCCTGTACGCGATTTTACTGCTTATATTACACAGCGATTGCTTTCGTACTGCCTGTGACTACTAACGGTATTCTGTGCTCTTAATCGTGATCAAACGAACGACGGCGCATGATAGCTACGCAACCGAACGATCGGCCGTCGGCGACCGTGCCGTAAGTCAGTGGCTTCTATCCCTGGTGGGCGCAGCTTGCGCTTAGTCAAAAATAGTAGGGGGAATTTTGTTAAGGGTGTAGATCAAACCTCTATTTTTCACCGGACAATAAACAATATTACCAAAACTTCCCTATTTTTGCAGAAAAAATAGGAGAGATGGTGTTTTGTTAAAAGTGTAGATCAAAAATTCTCCTTATTTATCACTGGGTAATCTATGCCTTTAACAAAAACCTCAAAAGAAGAAGAAAGGGCTTGAAACAAAAAATAAGGGTAACTTGAGTTTAAAAGTGGGGGACTTGCGCCCAATTTTGACTCCAGATTTTTTTTTGGGGGGGAGCCACTGACATAAGTGTGACAGTCGGAGCGCGTGAGTGACGAATGTCTGCTGTATATACTGACTGTCCGTTGATATAATGAACTGCCGCAAGCCAAGCGCCGGTGTTCGAGGCAAATGGACACACGCGCTATACACGGTGCGGCAAAATAGTATCTCCTAAAGTTGTTTACCATTTTCTCGGCAACCGCTTGCAATTTGAACACACAATTTTACACACTTGTTACCAGTTTTAACCTACATGAAAAAGTAAAGGCATGTGATATTTTTTGCTGTTGTAAAGTTACGGATTTTATTGCAAGACAATGTCGTAATTTTGCACATTTTAAAACTTGGTGCTAAAATAAATAACGCTTATTGAAAACAACTGGGTCTATTTTGTTGCTAGCGACGTCGAAGTGAAGTAAACTTTATAAACAAAATCCGTACAGTTTTTTTCCTGTAAATTATCGAACGTATTCATTGATATTTTCTCATTAAAACTGAAAGTTGTCGCTAAACTTAAACAAGCACTGCAGATAATCTGAAAAACTTGCCATCGACAAAACTGTTAAAACCTCACTAAAAGATTTAAATACATGTTTAAAAGCTGGCGGTGGACATTTCAAGTTATCACAGTCACTGTTAAGTTGTTTATACTGTTGCGCAAAAAACAATCATGTTTTTTTCAGCGCAAACCTGATGCCCTTTTCGTTCTGCACACATTCCGCTGCAAGTGAACGTGAGAAATGGCGATGTAGGCCTAGTTTCAGAAAAAATGCAATAACCTTGTCATAGTTAAGGATAATTCAATGCCCTACAGCACTTTTGCGTGGGTATAGCCTAAATAGGTAATAAACGTGTAAAAAAAATTTTCAAAATTTTCGGTCTGCCTAAACACCGCAGATCACCACAAATCATCACAGATCAGCTGAGATGGCAGAGTTGTTTAGAACTGTTATGGTTAAAGTTAGGAGTAGGGTTAAGGTTAGAGCAGAATTGTTTAGGGTTAGGTGTAGGTTTAGAGTTATGGTTAGGGTTAGGAGTAGTGAGTGTCATCTCAGCTGATCTGTGGTGATCTGTGGTGTTCAAGCAGGCCCCCAAATTTGTCAGCGATTTTTAAAAAATGGACAAAATATGAGATACTTTTTTGCCGCACACTGTAGAACCTGGCCTACGGAGTCAAGCGACAAAACGGATGTGGGTTGGCGTTGACGCATGCGCACACAGCAGCTGACAGTCAGCCGGGTCTTTATGGCCTCTTTTCTGTCTAGAGCTAAAAGATATATTTTTTAAAGAAAATGTTTGAATTTTAAATTTTTAAAGGTTTAAAAATGTTTTATAGGTTTTTAAGGTTTTTGGTTTAGTGTGCAATGACCACGGTACACAAAATAACGACCTAGGAAAAATGTTTTACACTCTCGATCTTATAAGTGAACGACAAAATGACATAATTGACATCATAGGCCTAACTAAAAAACTTACAATTGAATTTTAAATTAAAAAATGATATATTGTAATAAATTTCGCAACAAATAAAAAAACCTGAATAAATCTGAGTAAGTAAGTAAGTAAGTAAATAAGTAAATTTATATAGCGCATATCATTAAATTAACCTCTAAAGCGCTTAAACCCATTGGCCTTTTGAAATCGTTTTAGGTTTTCAAAAACCTTTAAAACACTAAGTTTTCGGACCAATTTTCCAGCTTTGTTTCTGTGCAACGCAAGACGCAACAAAAATACGCAACAAAATACACAACAAAAGCAGCGGACGTAGCTGACAGTGACACAAACGTCAAGCGTGGCAAGGGCCAAAACGAAAGGACAGTAGAGGTGTTTCGTTGCGTATTTTGCGTACGTTGCGTTGCGTGGAGACCAAACTTAAGACGCGTACAGAGCGACGTAACTGAACTGAACTGACAAGGTTTAGTTTTTGACGAACTGACCAATGAGCAAACAGGTCGAGCCCATTGGTCATTGGTTGACGCGTGAGTGAACGTAATCAATCATTTACTCCACCACGCCGTTAGACGGTGCCTACTGTATTGCATTACTGCTTGCCCATTGGTCAGTTCGCCAAAATTTAAACCATGTTAGTTTAGTTCAGTTACGTCCCTCTGTACGCGTTTTTAAAACGAATGTGTTCGAATCGATTACAGTGCACCTCAGTTCGGGTTGAAACAAGAAGCCCTCCTGTCGCTAGAGTGGGCCAACCGTATGCCGTTGTTTAAAGGGCAGCAAATGTGAACGACTGTTAGTGATTAATAGCAACGTTGGCCCTATCTCTCACCGTTTAGCCACAATACATACAGACAGACAAACAGACAGACCGTACTATATGGCAGACCGTTAAGACAGTTTTATAAGCTCAACGATCGACCCAACAAATGGCCCAGATCCGGTTGGTAATAACCCACACCAGTAAACGACCAGCGCGGTTGACCTTAGAATCGACTCAACCATCAGTCAGCGGTAACAGCTGTTGCTGTCTTAAGTCTTAAAACCTTTAAAAAACGAAGACTGTGCTTCCGGTTGTAGCCGGCGAAAAGTAGAGACAAAGGCGGAAAATTTTTATTGTCTGTCCAATACTTCGCATAGCATTGGACAGAGTATAAAATCACCTGAGTGTTCGTGCGTCCGTGCGTCCAACTTTTCTTAAGCTATTTTCCTTCCACCTTCCCTTTTCCTACACCTATCCCCCTTCCTTTTGTCTTCCATTCCTTTTCTCCTTCCCCCTTTCCCTTCTTTTGACCTTTCCACTTTCCTTTTCCTTTTCCTTCCCTTTCCCCTCCCTTTCTCTTTCTCTTTTCCTTCTTCCATCTTTCTTTTCGTGTCCACGTTCGTACGTCCAATATTTGAGGCGCCATATCTCCGTAACGGTACCAGATAGACGCATGGTCACTATGGACGGCCCATAGAAAGTCGACCCCCGGGAGTCAAATGGTCACGTGACCGATGACGTCACGTGACCCCAAAAGGTCAAGTTTGTGACCCCAATATCTTTGAGGCGCCATAGCTCCGAAACGGTGCCAGATGGACGCATGGTCACTATGGACCATTTATAGTAAAGCGCTGGTGACAAATCGCATGGTCTCGTGACTGACAATGTCTATTGTTTAGTGAAAATAATAGAGAAGGATGAATGGATCATTGCTGCCGTACAATTTGAAATGAAACTGTTTGATTTTTTCTGCCAGTCTAAACAGTTCGCTGATTATATTTATACGAACATATGCTGTAAACTATCGAAATGCATTGGAGAGACTCCGTGTTTGTATGAACATTATCTTGTTTTTATTTTAATATCATACCATTTGATGTAGGCCTAGTATTGCATAACAACTCATAAACAGAAATCACAGCTATCGCTAAAGTGAGCCGACCGCACCTCTTAGCCTATATCCGAAGACCAGCGTCCGCCTTTTGGTCGCGGAAAGAAAGCCAGAGGACATGCCAGATGCCTGCAGTCCCATACACGCTATGGTGATGCTGCTATATCGAACGCTACAGTTAACGCTAAGATACGATACGGTAATTCGACGCATACGGCAATGGCTGCAAGTAGCACATTTGAGACGTAGTTACTATTGACAGTTTGAAGAAGTATCCAACTGTACAATCAGCCAGACAATTGGCATAGCAAAGTGCATATAATGACCCTTCAAGGTCATCCAAGGTCAATGGTTTTTGCGTCATTTGAAAGGACTTGGGGCTGCGCGACTGTCTATTAGTCACCAATAACTGTTTCTCTAACTGTTCCAGAGTTACGACGACTTATCGGTTAAAAACGCACACTATGCTTACTCACCTTTGTTTAGCCCCAAATTTGAAAATGATTCCCTTGCACCGGACAACTGTAATTTTGCAGGCGAAGAGCCGTGGCACCGGACTGACTAATCGTGTTATAAGTTTACAGTAATATCTACCGTTTAGCCACAATACATGCGCCACAGACGACGACAAACGACAGACAGACGACGATGACAGACGACACATCACGTACCAAAACTCGACTTTAACGTTCGGCCAAAAACCAATCAATCAATAATGCCCCGTTTACACGATGAAACAAACATGAAGCAAACTTACATGCAGAGCACACGTCGTGCACGTGTATTTTGAATAGGCCTACGTTTGCTTCATGTTTGCTTCATGTATGCTTTCTCGTGTAAACGGAATATAAAATATCGTAACTCATCTTGACATTAAGGACCTAGCTATTAACACTGACGATTTGCTTAACATTATGTTTAAAATTATTATAGCCAAAATAACATATTTTAAAAAGATTTTCTCTTAAATAGCCGTGACTGTGAACAGTGAAGTGCAAACGCCTTAGCTATAGTTAGGCCTAGCTATAGCTTGCCGACGTCTTATCTCATTCGCCAGGTGGCTGCACCATACAGTGCATTAGCTCACAGTGTGTATCTTTTTGTGCTCACATCTCGCGAATTACAATAAAACCGCCAGCGAAATCCTCTTTCAAAGTATACAAGAACCTTAGCAGTCACTAAGGTGGGCCGACCGTACCTCTTATATCCGAAGCCAGCGTCCGTTTTTTGATCGCAGAAAGAAAGCGATTCCAGAGTGACTACAGTTCCATACACGCCATAGTGACGCTGCTATATCGAACACTACAATCAACTCTAGGATACGATACGGTAGTTTGGCGCACGCGAGTGTTGGTGATAGCTGCAGGCAGAAAATTTGCATTAAAAATTGCGGATAAAACGCATGACATGATCACTGTTGACAGCCAGTAGAAACTCGTCATCGTTCTATCCAACGGCACTCCGTCGCCGACCTCGTACAACGTACGGTCTAGCCACAATACATACGTTACGGAGAGACGACAGACATACAACACATTGTACCCAAGACTAGACTTAACGGGTCAGTCAAAAATTATAGGGCTAACAATTCCAATGAAACGAGCATAGGCCTATAACTCGGTATAAGCAATTACGATGCATGCAGACGATGCTTGTACTACTATATCAGTCTATAAGCGGTGAATAGTAAGCTACAATCGCCACACACAAAAAAACAAAGAATTTTGAGGCACATTACTGATGACAGTGACGTCAAGAAGTTTACAATATATTTAAACAAAAATTAATCCAGCTTAAAAGTAAACTGATAAAATGATTTCTTCTAGCGATTAATCGATTGACTAAAAATTGTTAATTTCTGCAGCTGTAGTATAAAGATTTTCATATTTTCAGTGATCGAGTTCAACACCAGAACGTCGTAAATATTTCCTGTAAATCAGCATAGCGGCAGCAGCAAACCAGTATGGGCGACTGTGTAACGTTTTGCCTACTTTACTCACGCTGCGGTTGTAGTAACGTCGTTTATCGCACGAACGACGTTACTGGCAGTGGCGGTTCTAGCGGACAAAATCTGGGGGTACAACCCCATGGCAAACGCGGTAGCGCGAGCCTATAATAGGGTCTGGGGGCAGAGCCTCCAGCGAGGTCCAGGGGCAGAGCCCCTGGTCAGGGGTTAGAGGGGGTCGCCCCCCCAAGCTAACGCATTTTTGGTTTTTAAACGTTCAGTGAAAACCGCAAATTTGCACACTTTTCGGCACTTTAAAAACACAAAGGCATCGGATATTTGTGTTATCTTTGCAAAAAATCATAGGTGGCCACGAAACTGAGGGGCCTGGAGCAAAACTGGGGGGCCTGTGTTTCCCCTGCCCTGGCCTAAAACTGCCACTGGTTACTGGACGTTGAGTCGAGTTAGTACTGAGATGGGTGATTGTTTGAGGGTACACTGCCTTCTAAGCCACTCAGAGCAACTCAGCCTGGCCATCCCTTCGTGGGTCGGCAAAATAAGTACTGGCGATCGATGGTTACGGCCACCGAATACTTGCATTTCGAATTGCGGCTAAACCAAGGCAGATAGCGACGTGGTTACTATTGGCAGCCTATAGGAAGTTGCCAACGCCTTATCCAACAGTACAATCGCCGACCTTTTACATACCACGTAGCCTGTCGTTTAGCCACAATACATACGTTACAGACGACAGACAGTCAGACAGGTCGTACCAAACTAAAGTGCGAGCGTTACGGTTGGCTAAATACGTCTGTGCACATTGTGAATAGAGTAGAGATAACGTTTGGATACCGTATACATAGGTTACAATGTATTCGAATCACGTACAGGGGCTCGTAGCGCGCTTCATGGCACAAAGTACCGTACCGCGAATCCACTGCTCACGCCATGGCATAATCGTACAGTGTAGGCCGCCTATACAAGCTTCATTGACCGAACAAGCCAGGAAGATCTGCCAAGCCGTACACAGAATTCATTAGGAAAAACGACGGATCCAGGTGCATGAAAATACGCGCATTATTCACCGTTCTCGTCAATCTGCTGTGTATTGCACTCGTAACCGTAATGATTATTGGGTTCTGTTTGTACACTGGTCTTTAAAAATTCCGCTTTATCGTTTCCAGTTAGTCGAGCACGGCGAAAAAAAACTAGGTCGAATGGAAATGGTTTGATTATTTTATGACATTCAGTGGAATTGTAGGCCTGCACAACAGCTCATACAGAACGAAATGTCACACGCTCAATTTCCAAGCCATTTATCAAAACCTGTTTATAGCAGAACACTACGAAAACACAGTCGGGGTAACAATAACGCACAATATCATTTTAAAACATATAAAAAGATTATAGCGTTGGTGATACGGTAGGCCCAGTACAGTGGCGTAGCCAGAAATATAATTTGGAGACCTTCCGTTTCTTCCCCTACTTTTCTCTCTTTCCTTCCATTTTTCCTTTTTTCCTTTCTTTTTTCTTTCTCCCTTTTTCCTTTTTTACCCGTTACCCTCCCTTTTTCTTTTTTTCCCTACTTTTCAAGCTTTTTCCTTTAAAAGTTGTTTCTCTAAAATCTAGCTAAGGGACTTCGAGGAACGCTCTCAGCATGATCTGGTGCTGAGCCCCAGCCGAAATCGAATTCAGTGCATTGTAGCTTTAAAATATGAGATCTGATAACAACGATTTTAATCATTTTCTTCAGAATCAAGTGATCAAATTTAGTGCAATTTAAACGTGTGTTTTGTCTGCGAATGTGACCATGGAAAGGTGGGACCCTTTGTCTACGCCACTGGTATATAGTGGCAAACCACCCGCCCGCCGTAAAGTAGCAACACAAAACAGAGACACGCTAAGAAGACGGATCCAAGCGTTGATTTATTACCCCGCAGCGACTTAATCAGATCGACAAATGCGATCGCGACAGCTCATTTATTCTGCATGACGTTTTTCTGTGCTGCCCGAAGGACAAATAAACCGATACTCATGTGTTTTAGGCCTACACGTCGTGTGTGTGTTTTTTGCTTTTTACGCCCGACAGCAAAAATGCTAAGCGTAAGCGGGTCTTAGCTATTGTAAAATCCTTCAATCTTCTCCTCCTCCTCGAACACTGGCGTAACC
>Ga0209671_1009535_pt1 | contig 10177 bp, 5 predicted proteins | sample WorMetHERISLAND2_2_FD_187401 | JGI IMG/M metagenome (GOLD analysis project Ga0209671, IMG submission 187401) | Marine gutless worms symbiont microbial communities from Max Planck institute for Marine Microbiology, Germany - Olavius geniculatus... | ecosystem: Host-associated > Annelida >... | reverse complement strand
CTGGCAAGCACCACTAAGAGTGCGTAGCGCCGAACGTAGACATCAATCTCCAGAGTGGACGGTTCTGAGCCAGGTCAACTGCGTCGTCCATATTGAGGTCGCTGGATTTCAGATCCTGCTGAATGGTTTTCATCCATGTAATACGAGAACGTCCCAGTGGTCTCGTCCAGTTTCCTGCAGGGGAAGCTGTTAAGATCTGTTTTGCATGTGTTTCATCAGGCATTCATGCAAAGTGTCCAAACAGGGACAGGCGCCTTGACTGGACTATGGCTGAGAGATGGGGTTGCTTGGTTAACCTTCTGACTTCGTCGTTGCGTACATGCTAGTGCCAACTGCAGCATTCTCAAACATAATGAATACAATAAATAAACAGATAATACAAACATGTTGACAAGCCTTTGTGCAAGTGTTTTTCCAGCAGTAACTCCGGCTTCGTGTGCTACTAACTCATACGGGTAAAGAGTGTCGATTGGAAATTCCACAAATACTGGTCCTGCACATTATAAACAAGTCTCGCTCATCATCACTTATTTGTCAACGAAACAGTGTCACAAACAGAACAATAAACATGCAGCAGGACAACAACGGGACTGATGAATGCTCGTATAAACTAAGTCTGACATGATAGAAAGACAACTAACACTAATCTGACACTAATCCGTTGTCTGTGCCTCGTGTCCGTACATGTTTTGGTTCTAGAAGTTTTTTCTGTAGCTGCCCCTACTATTTGGAACTCTTCCTTTTGACATCTGCAATAGCTGTTCATTAGCTTCCTTCCGTCGTAAACTCAAAACATTCTATTTTTAACGTCCAGCCATGTCTAGTGACCCGCCTCACTCCTTACCTCAGCGCCTCAGATTCAGTCAGTTTCTCGCTGACATTGTGCGCTTTATAAATTAAATTTACTTACTTACTTACATTTTATACAGCGAAAAACCTGAAAAGTCCAAACAGTGAAAATGTTTCTTTGCAGAGTGAAACATGCAAGTGATGAGAAATTGGTATAAACAAATAGACTGTTCCAAATATCAACGAAATGTTGACTAAAAAGAACAGCGAACAATACAGCTAGAATATTGCTCACATGTTTTGTGGTTATTATCACCATTACTCGTACACGGTTCAGTTCTCACATTACATAAAACAAATGCCTTCAAAATGCTTCTGCTGCAACAAGTTGTAGATAAAAGTGATCATTCAAAGATAGCGCGTTTCGACTGAAACGAAGTTACTCTACGCTGGGCCCGGTTAGTATTGCGATGGGTGACTGCCTGCCGGCAGGTAAACCATCTTGGTGCGAAGCCTGCCAGCTAGGTCGACTCAGCCTTCTACCCTTCGTGGGATGGTAAAATGAGTAGTAACTCATTTACGTGGGTTACGGAAGGTGGGGACCTTGGTACAGCTGACTGAGGTTGCCTAGCTGGCCGCTGCGCCAGCCTGTGTCTGCAGGCTGCAGACGGTGGCCAAGTGGCAGGCGGCTCTGGTTAGTGACGAAAGCGCATTAGAGGCGTGCGCATGCTCGCGTCTATGCGCTATGCAAATTGACAACCTTTACCTTTTTTTAACCTTTTTAACAAGTATATACTACACACTTAGCAAGTGTACAAGCTTAACTTGCTGCACTGAACCACTGATAATATGCTACCAATGGCATGACAGCAGAGCTAAACACAAGTCAGCCGTAATTTTTCGTTTATGTTATTTTCCGTCCGTCCTGATTCCTGACAGATTATTATTGATGCCGTTGCCTTTATTTTATCATTTACCATCAAAGTGGGTGTTCCATTTGTCAAACATTAGGCATGAAGTCCAAATGTGGTTCTGCATCTTACTATAATGTGCGGAAAGTCTGTTTGTCCGTCTGTCTGTCTGTCTGTCAGCCCCCTCTAGCGCCTTCCCTGTTGCATGGTCGCGAACCCTGAGTCCTTGGGCCTTAAGTACGTGCCCCCGCATCTTGCTTCCCACCTGCCCTTATGGGCAGCTAAGCAGCTTGAGGGGGCGGGGGTTGAGTTGCCTTTCTTGCCCCACTGATTTTGTCAAGTTCGTCAGTAGTGCTCAGCTTCGTGGCAACATCTGGTGAATGACGGCCTTTTAAAGGTCCCAGCCTATGGCCTTAAGGCCAGCCATGAATTTCATCGTCTCTACAACATGTGCTGGCTCACACTGACGACTGGATCAGTGGCGCCCTCTGCAAGTTATTGCGACCGCAAACCACGTAGTGCATACAACCCCTCCCAAACTCTTGCGTGCATTCATTTCACTAACGGGTTACTTAGCTAGTTTTAGTTTACTGAGCTGAATCATATCATCATGGCTGAAACTGCGCGTACCGGGTGTGTCGGACTGCGCAAGGTGCAGAGCTCGTGTAATAGTTGGCTTTATGTCACGCAGACGTCGAACCGATGCGCAGAATTTGCACAGAGGTCGGAATAAAACAAGCTGATCGATGTCTTGAAGGGCTCCACGACCCTTTAGTAGAGTGGCTGCTGCACCACCAAGTAACAACACTGGCGACTCGGCCATCTGAGCATTCTTCACAGCTGTCAACGTATTTGTTAGACCTATGAACAACATTACCAACAACAATTGGTATCTGCAGGAAGACTGTTCAATCAATCAACAAGAGGGTGCGGCCGTTGAGGGGTCGCCCGCTATGGGGCCGTCCTTATCGATATCAAAATAATATTTGAATAGTTGCCCATCACTAGCTAATATCGCAAAAGTACAAAGTAATCTATGGTTTTGTCAACGACTCTATGTAAACAGTAACCAATAAACATTGAGATGTTAAAGGTAAAAACGCAATTAGCCGCCGTGACCTTGACCTCTGACCCCTTGACCTTGAAATTGGTCCACGGGGTGCAGGTGTCCCATGGACCCTTCTTACCAAGTTTGGTATTCGTAGGCCTTTTCGTTTTCCCTCTAGGTGGCGGCATGGGACAGACAGACGGACGGACAGGATCGATACATGATGAGGTCTCCTTCTACGAAGGACGGCCCCATAATAAATCAAAGATTCAAATAAAAGAATGAAGAATAAATGAATGAGTGAATGAAAGGGTGAATCAACAAATGAATAAATCAATCACTGACACTGTATAGCATCAGAGCAGTCTTTATCCCGTGCTCTAAATCTGACTAAGTAATAGAAACATCAGTGACATCAGACATTAATCATTGCTGAATGGCATACGCCTGATGTCAGTAATGTTCATAATTAACGAAACTGAAGCTGCTAAAATGTACAAATTGCAATATGCAACTCAGGTCAGGTCAGGTAGTCGCGTAGTCGTGAGACCGTAGTGTCGCTCTTCCACTGTGACTGCGCTTAATAGCCAGCTTCCACTGATCAGCAGGTGGGCGGTTGCAGCATGTAAGCACACTCTTCAATAATTAATCGATGCCTTGACTATGGTGACACTGAAGATGACAAGAAAGAGAACCAAATGTTGTTGATATGTACCAATACCGATGTTCCAGACAACACTGGACCATCACTCAGCCGTCTGAGCATTCTTTAAGTGGACAAATTTAGACTTCTGCAAAGTGACGCCCAAGTCCAGACAACAGTGCAGACAGAATAGAATGGAATGCTGACGCACCAGGATCATTAATGATAACTGCAACTATGATTGTTGTTCCTCAAAGCATTGTCTGCTGGGCACACATTCTCTGTGCATTCTCTACTGAAAACAATAATCAGCAGAGAGCTCTAACAGAACAGAAAGTAAGTACCTGGCCCAGCAGTGACAGCCGCCACTCCAACTGTACCTGACAACCTAGCAACAGCATCAGCTGCAAACACCGACGTCACCTAGTACACAGAATATACAGTACATCATAGACCGTGCCAGAATTCACAGTGACCCACGTAGTGAAAGGTAATGGTAAAGGTTGTCAATTTGTATGGCGCATCATCGCAAGCATGTGCACGCCTCTAATGCGCTTTCGTCACTAACCAGAGCCGCCTGCCGCACGGCCACCGTGTGCAGCCTGCAGACACAGGCTGGCGCAGCGGCCGGCTAGGCAACCCCAGTCAGCTGTACCAAGGTCCCCACCTTTCATAACTCATGTGAATAAGTAACTGCTCATTTTACCGTCCCACGGAGGGTAGAAGGCTGAGTCAACCTAGTCGACCTGTCTCACCTAATCCACAGCACACTGAGCACAGCCTTTCGCTTAATCACCACAGTATGTGACGCATAAGACTTAAGCCAGAATTAGCCGGAATAAACAATTTTCAAAACTCAAGCAGCAATCGTAAGCGAATGACATATGAAAGACTTTTTTCAAGAATGCCCTTCGAATGCCAAGAATTCATTTGAGCTCATGGATGACGAGACTACAAATCGGACTTTCAAAGTGCATTTGGAGCGCCATATTCACGTGGCTATTGCGGATTTCTGATGGCATTCAAAGTAGATTCCACCTGAATTCTTTTAATATCGAATCGGATTCCGGCAACAATTGAGACGCGTTTGATGGGCATTCCAGCTTATTCAAAATGCATTTGAAACGTTCTGACAGAATTTGAAGTGGCTTGCCATGTCGATTCTCCCTCAGACGAGACCCAAATCTTTCAAATTCCGTTCGAATGCTGTAGGACTCTTTAGAATGCAGTGAAAATGCTGTCAGAATGCACTTCAACCGCCGTTCAATACTTTTCTGTTTTGAATGCACCTAAAAAGTTTTGAACATGTGCAAAACATTCCGACTGGCCACAAGAATGTGCCTAAGTGTTTGTTGTTGAAAGAGTCATTGATGTCTGGAACTGTTTACCACCCACAGTCAGCTTTTCTACTCTTTCCTTACTCAAGAGATCACTGAAGAATACTGATTTTACGCACTATATGAAATGTTCTGTGTAGGCCTGCTGCTATTTTTGTGTGTTTTTATCGATTTTATTTTAACTTGTCTCAGTTGCCGTGCTACTCACGTGTTTGTGTTTTTAGCTTAGGAAGGCTACTATAAGTGCTCTATGAGCCTGGTATGTCTTGCCAACTGTATGTTTGTGTGAACTTTGTGCACTATGTTATGCTTTTGCTGGCAAATAAAATGATGATAATGATGATGAATGCACACGGAATTCCGTCAGAATGTTTAGAATGCATTTCAAATGTCTAAGAATGTAGAACAAATGTTGATTCCAACGACATTCCGCCTCATTCTGAGTCTCGTGTGAATAAGGTTTTACATTACGGATCCTATATTCAAAAGTGAATTAAAATTGTAAAAACTCTGGAACTGTAGATATAAAAGAGGGTGAATAACTTTAGATGCTGCATGACAACAGAACTACAGTCTGGCAGGGAAGATGCAAAGCGTTGACATTTTACCTAGAAAGAATGAAGCAAAAACATCAGTAAGTAAAGTAAAGTAGACAAAGTGGAAAAAAATTATTGCAATGTAAAAGACGGAATAGCATTGGCCAGTGAGCAATGTTGTGTACTGCCAGAAGACAGAGAACTGAACTAAAGCGACTTTCATTAAAAAGCCAATATAACAACTCACAATAACATTAACACATTACCTGAATTCCAGCTTATTCAAATCAACCAAATCATTCAACCAAACTTATCCAACCAAATCTAACCAATGTTCATAAATAACACTGTAGTGAAAACTTTAGTGCTTAGAGCCCAGTCTGACACTCTTCTATCAACGCAAACAATGCTAACGATAAATAAACAACCAAACAAAAAGAAAAACAGTTCAGAGAACTGGATAGCAGCAATGAGTACAGACCTCATGTCTTGTGCCGATCACTCGAATTCCTATCTTCTCGCACGCCACTAGGATTGGTGAGATATGACCACCAGTCAGAGTAAACAAATACTCTATTCCATGAGCCTTAAACAACATCACCCATACATGAGCTTAGTACCATACAGGGTGGGCCAAAAAACCAGACCTGTTTGAGCGTTGATAACTCAGCAATAGTTAGTGGTAGAAAGACGTGTAATACGTCAAAAGTTTCAGAGTACTGTAAAAAATAAACGACAAATTTGCATAGTAAAGAACTTAAATATTCTTTGCCTAATTTGCATAAATATGCGTAACCCCCAAATTCTGCCAAATCTGACTGTAACACATTGATTTAACGTGGATATTTGAGCTTTTGTAACTTAGCGATGTTTATTGATGGAAAGGCGCTTAATATGCCAAAAGTTTCAAAATTGCGTACAGAAGAAGAGTACAAATATTCTTTGCCTGATTTACACAAATCTGTTCCACCTTTAAAATCATGCTAAATTGGCAGTAACGCATGGATTTAAGTTGGTTTTCATTTGGCATACAGTGAAATATCGATTAATCATCAACACTGAGTTTAAATGAAATTCGACGTAGGCAGTTGCCCAGCTTTTGCATTCATAACCGTCATCAGTCCTTTTAGGCAGCTGATTGAACGCTGGAGTCAATGTGTTCAGGATCAGCTGAGCCCAGCATTCGATTAGCACACGTTTTAGCTGGTCAGTTACTGAAATTTTGTGACCGTGCTATCTGCTACAATGCCCCCACACTGATTAATTCAGAGAATTTATTCAAATCTGGACTTTTTTGGCAGTGAGCTTTTGAGTTCAATAAACTCGGGCTCACGGGAGTGCAGGCAAATGCCTAATTTCAGGAGTAATGAAAAATTATGCAAATTAGGCAAAGAATATTTAAATGATCTGCTATGCAAGTTCGGCCCTTTTTGTCTACAACATTCTAAAACTTTTGACATATCACATGCCTTTCTACTGGCAACCAACGCTGATTTATCAACGCTCAAACAGGTCCTGTTTTTTGGCCCACCCTGTAAATATAACAAGAAATATTATTAGATTGTAACCAATCTAATGTACTCCTTGAGTGCATTTTTTCTCCTATATTCTGCTAACTGCTTTTTCATTCTTTTTAGCTTGTATTACAGACCTGGCGTATATTTGAGACCTGGTAATATTATGCTAATAGTGCCTGGAAATTGTCTCAACAAAGTTAGTAAAATATTGCCAAATTTTACGAACTGAGGAGAAAAATTTCCAATAATGGACGATGACGCAAGTTGCCATTTGCCTTGTTATACCTCAACGCAATGAACGCATGCATCTATCTTGCCCCATTACGGAGATATAATACCTAAAAATAATGGGATCACGACCTTCAACTTTTGGTGTCATGTGACGTCATCAGTCACATGACCATTCGACTCACGGTGGGCAACTTCCTATAGGTGATCCATTGTAACCATGCGTCTATCTCGCACCGTTATGGAGCTATGGTGTCTCAAAGATAATGGAGTCACGACCTTGACCTTTTGGAGTCACGTGACGTCATCGATCACGTGACCTTTTGACTTGCAGTGGATGACTTCCTATGGGTGGTACATAGTGACCATATGTGTATCTAGCACCATTATCAAGATACAGCCATTTGAAGTTCTTCATTGGTTGGTCAATCGGCACTCCTCTTCGCTATGTTAGCAATGTAGTGCACGAGGAGTAAAAAGTGCAGCTTATGCACATGTAATGCAATGACTAACCACAAGCATCCAAGCTATATGCTAACAGTCAATTTCAATTAAGCGAATTAACTATCAACCTGTTGGCAACCTTCCAAAAATTTGGCCAACTTTTGGGTTAGCAACTACCGGTAGTTGGTCAACTAGTTTGCTTAATGGAAATTAGCCATAAGCTGCTACAGTGCATAGCAATTAGTTTAACTGTGAATGCCAGAGCAGATAGTGAAAATATGTCGAGAATATGCCAAGCTGCAAACCTTCAGTGCTTCTGCAACCAGCTCGCCGCCATGTCTCAGAGAATCTCTCTCCACCTAAACACAAATATTACACTGATTTCATATACTCCTCCTTTCGATCCTTTAGTATACTCCACATCATACTCACATCAGACCAATTCTCCATCATGTCGCAGTAAATATTTTACAACCTGAACCAACCAATAAAACACAAACTCTACACATCATTCAACAAGAAATATTATTAGATGGTGACCAATCTAATGTACTCCTTGCACGTATTACTTTCTCCTGTATTATTCTAAGTGCTTTTTCGTTTTATTTAACTTGTATTAGAAACCCAGCATCAATTTGAGACCGGTCTAATATTATACTAATAGTGACTGACATTAAGGTCATTATTGGAAATTGTCTCCCCCTCTACCTGGCACTGTTATCAAAATACGGCACCTCAAATATAATGGAGTCACGACCTTAACCCTTTGGGGTCACATGACGTCATCGATCACATGATCATTCGACTTGTGATGGTCGACTTCCAATGGGTGGTCCATTGTGACCATGCGTCTATCTGGCACCGTTATGGTTTTTCATTCCTTCGCTAGTTGGTGCTGAATTTTTGTTTTTTGAACATTCATATGTCGCTCATTTATCAATCAACTGACACTTTTGTATCAGATTTTTTACCAGATTGTAGACCATAATATGTTCTTTAAGTTTGCCAAATTTCGTTCATTAAAGGTTTTTGGTTTTGGAGATAATAAAAAACAATTTTTGGACTGTTTTTAGGGAAACACGCTCTGCAGTGGCTACTTTGGCGCCACCTAGCAGCATCATTTATAAGCAAATCTAGGTCAAACATGGCTAGCTTTTGGACGTTCAATGGAAGCCGCAAATTTGCCTGCTTTTTCATATTTGGAGATGCAAAAAATCACAATTATCTGCAGTTTGCATGATCCAAGATCACTTTCCCTGACTTTTACCTAACTTTTCAAAAATAATATTTTCCCCTGACATTTCCCTGACAACACAAATTCCCTGACATTTTCTAGTTTTACCTGACCTGTAGGAACCCTGGCTAACGGTTTTTGTCTCAGCGCCAACAACTGAAAATTATTCCACTATGCCGACATTGCGGTTATTTTTTGCGTAGTATTGTGCACTTTTTTCACGTTACGATGCCCACAGATTTTTTGGTGGTTGACATTAAAGCCCTCCTATTCGACTCCGATCACGCCGAGTATTTTGGTATACAATTGGTGGTTGAAAAATTGGCGTTGTTAAAAAATCTGGTTATTAATAAAAATTAAACCACTGTTCCGAATTTCCGACGCTGTACATTAGAATAGCTGATGTACTGACCATGTAATGCATGCACGGTCAATAAATTGGCAAATAAATAAATAAACTTCACATTAACCTTCAGTGTGTGATGGGATAATAAAACTGTAGCTATTCGCACTCCGGAGTGAGCTTATTCACTAGTTGGCCTATTCACACTCCTGGTCATATTCGATATACCATAGATGTCGCTAGCGTTGCGGCACTAGCGTTGTTGAACAGCGTTTTTGCTTAGCATTATTGCTTTTGGTTTAGTACTAGGGTTAAGGTTTAGATTTATTACTTAATGTAGCTTATTCAGTTTTGTTAGCTATTACATTTTTAGCGTGCAAATTGAAGTATCGAAAATTGTATGTTCAGATCGGTGATCTGACAAAAGTCGTCAAAAATTGATGCAATCAGATCGACAATCATCGATCTCCGGCAGCTGTTTATATTGATACGTTCAGATTGTGGCGTAACACACAACAGTGATGTTGTTGCATAGACGAACGCCCACAAAACTTTACATTAACCTTCAGTTTTATATATTGTGTAATGCAGCACAGTATGGCATGTGTTGAATTCTAATTATGTGTGGCTGAGCAGAACTATTGCACTTTGTCTGCTGTGCTGGTTAACTGTTCAAATCTGACTTGGACACATTTTGCTTGCAGAAAAAAAAATAAAAAGAACGAATTCTAGTCAGAAATAATGTGTAGCAAAAAACAAGTGGAAGTTAGCCTCCAACATTACAGAGTTTTCTGTTCTGAGTTTTTGTAAGTTTTACTTTTGAAGTGATCAAGGAAATTCGTCATTTCATTCATGAGCTCAACGGGAAAGATTCGTCAATATTTCAATATTTCGTTTCAATATGGACCCAGTTGTCTGCCAAACCTGAAGGCCTCATCAGCTCTGATATCTTCAGCGCAGGTGCAGCTGCACATGGTATGTAACTTAGTATGAAATACTATCATCATCATCAACAACCGTGGGCTCAACACCCGCTGGTGTCTGACGCCATTGTTACTATCGCTGCCCACCGCTGCCTATCTACGGCAGCGTGGCTTAACTCCTGCAGGGTTGCCCCACACCACTGCTCAATGTCATCTGACAATTC
>Ga0209671_1009534_pt1 | contig 10178 bp, 8 predicted proteins | sample WorMetHERISLAND2_2_FD_187401 | JGI IMG/M metagenome (GOLD analysis project Ga0209671, IMG submission 187401) | Marine gutless worms symbiont microbial communities from Max Planck institute for Marine Microbiology, Germany - Olavius geniculatus... | ecosystem: Host-associated > Annelida >... | reverse complement strand
CTGTCTCGTGGGATTTGCCCGGCGACTATTGGATCAGCAAGACCGCTGTGGACATTGATCCCAGGAGCTCGACGATATTGGCGAGATGCGGGGAGATATTCCCCCTCACCCCGCGAAGAGACGGGGGGGGGGTGGCAAAACACGAGCTTGGATCACATACAGCACAGGCCGAGGTGTGCCGAGGTTGCGCGTCGTGTGAGTGCGTTAGGCGTGTCATCCTAGCGTGAAATTTAGGCGATGAACATCATTGCAATGTATGCGTGGAGAGCGGGCTTTAACGATTCTACTCACGCGAATGAAAATAGCAAGCAAGGCGTGGCCTTACAAACGTCTTTTTGCCTGGATCTATAATATTTTGTCAGAGAAAAAGAAACTGAAATAGGCCACCAGAGAAACATCTAAGAAGCGGTATCAACATCTATGTCGGCTACCAGTAGGCCTATCCATGTTTTGGGGACAAACGTCCGTGCCTTCGTGTTTAGACCGCAAAATACGTAAAAAGAACAACATTTGCACAAATATTGTGCAAATGCTTTACTGTTTTCAAATGTAGGCTAACCACGGCCAAAAGAACAGGATCAAATGCATATGGATCTGGGGTCAAAATTTGTCGTCAGCGCCCCTATCACGCTGACATGCTCCCCTATTTCCGGTGTGTGGGTGACTCAAAGTTCTAGGAGTAACCCCCTCCTCCCCCGTATTCACCTAGCTTCTATACGGCTGTTGTCAGCGGTTGGTTGCTACTGCTGAGCGCAATCGTGACGAGCAAGTCATAAATAATCGTCCATTCGACGCACGCAATTCGTTCGTCGATTAATCACCAGAGCGGCGCCACTCAATATGTATACACACTGCAGAAAACCGCAGCAATATCGCAATGCCACCGTTTGGCACCACTGTCCAGTCGACCAGAATGTAGCATCTGCCGTCCATAGCAACGTAAAACAAGAAGCCCAGCTGTCGCTAGGATTGCCGACCATACTGGTTGTCAGTGACCTTCAAGATCATCCAAGGTCGATGATTTTCATCTCGTCTGAAACGGCGTATGCTCTTCCTATTGGTGATTAATAGTAACTTAGTAACCTAAGCCCACTTTCTCACCGTTTTCGAGATATGGCCAGTTTTCCGTTGAAAAATGCACATTTTCCTACCCCCTTCATTCAGCCACAAATTTGAAAACGTACTCCTTGCACCAGATTGCTAAAATTTTGCAAGCCTAGGTCCAAGACATCGGGCTAATCATTCGTGTGAAAAGTTTTTCCCTACGATCTCAAGCTTAGCCACGATACATCCGTTACAGACGGACGGACGGACGGACAGACAGACGACGACAATCGTGCCAATAGCTCGACTGTTGTTTATGTACGATCGGCTGCTAAAAACAAGAATCTGCACTCGCGCCTAAGTTAAAAGTAACAAAACAAAATAACGAGCGAAAATGTCAGCCCGGTGCTGACATAACGCGCGGTCCTGCGTCCAATTATATGTAGGCCTACTCGCTCAATGTACTGCGTAACCCTGGCGGCTAAAACCACCTCCACCGCATACGGCCAGATTCTAATAGTAAGGAGCATTATTATGCCAAACTGTGTTGGTTTGGGCTTAAATCTACATGCATCAAATATCATCTGCAGCATGGGAGTTTTTTTTACATTTTTTCGCCCATTAAATGCTTTTTAGGGAAACGTGTTGTTCCCTCCGCAGCGAAATTCATCCCCGATAATCCCACCTTCGCTCTCAGTCCCGTCCCCAATAGTTTGATAGTTTGGTAGGACGCCGTGAAAAACATCATTATTCCTGAGCTAGCTACAAGACACGGAACAAGAGGCAAGTTAATCGAACCGAATGAAATTTACAGTCCGCTAGCCGGCGAGTGGCGACATCAGCGCCATCAATAATTCACTTAAGCTGAGCGCGTCACAGCCCTTTGGGTATACCTATTAGAAGCCATAACAGGCATTGGTTTTACGACCACGGCAGCTTAGGAGCAAACGGCGAGTTCTGGTGATTAGTAGCTGCCCTGTTGAGGAAATGTGTATAAAGCGACAGAAAAATTAACCGAAATAAACTAAACTTCAGTATTTCATTTTTGTACAGTTGAATTTAAATACACAAAATTCTATCCTGCTCTGCACCCTGATAAAGCGACTTACAATGCTTCTACAAGATTTTACGGTAAACGAAAAAAACACGGGTACACGTGACAGAGACAGAATAAAAGGAAACAGAAAGGCGACGGAAAAGCAAAAAAGTGCAGAGAGACAGAAAAAGGAAAAAGGAGAAAAAGCAAAGAGATGGAGCAATCATTTTTATGCATTTCCCAACCTTTGCACATCTGTTAGATTGCGAGCTAATCTGTTAAAAGCATTCACTGACAGAGGTGCCGGCCATACGGCAGACTTCTTGTATGCTAGATCGGCTTTAACCCTTGTCAGCGAATCCCAATGCAGCGCTTCGAGCTAGCAAGGGTTAAACCCAAATAAGCTAGCTATAATAGTGGCGCGTAATGTCACTGCGCAGAATAACGAAGTCTATACGATCTGATGTGTTCTAACATCATTGTGTCTGAGAACAGCTTTAACAATGTCGTTAGTGACACGTAACATCGTCAACATCATGACCAAAGAACGTCATATGAATAGAACAGTCGCTAGGAGATAAAAAGAGTGTCTTATTCTCGATATCTGGGAAATTTCTTCGCTGTATTTTTAGCTGAGACTTGGGAGGATTACTACCAATAATTATGAAAATATGCTAACATTTGTCAACTAAACTGAACTGAATCGGTTTAGTTTTTTTGACGAAGTGACCATAGCAGAGCGAGCTTATTAGTCATTGTTTGACGCGTACGTGCGCGTAGTCACGTAGTCACGGACGCCAGCCATTAAACGGTGCCTACTGTAATGTATTACTGCTTGCCCATTGGTCAGCTCAAATAAACCATGTCAGTTTAGTTCAGTTACGTCGTACTGTATGCGGCTTAATAATGCAGCTGCTAGTGGTGGTTCTGTTGCTTCGCACGTAACAGCCTCCTGTCACGAACACGCCGGCGCAATGACCTCACTGTATGCACCGGCTGGCTTCCCGATCAGCGCAACAGCCTGCAAACATCGCCGTTCTGTCTCCTCAGATATACAACACAACACAATATTCGTTTAATTCAAGCATAGACGGACCGCTACGCAGTTTACAATGAATTACGCAGGTGTTAATAGTGTGTAGGTTACAGGATGAAGGTAAAACGCAGTAGAACATAATATGCAGTTTAAAAATCTAAAAATAGTAAAATAAAATAAACACAGGATAATAAAATAAGTGTCGTAAGTGACAATTCTAACAAATATCCCCGTGTAGGTGTCTTTTACAGCCATGCAGGGAAGGATCTCTTCACGCGTGTCCGTCCAACTCATCCAATGCCCCAGTTTGCTAATTCTTACACACTGACGAGTGCTCATGATGATAGACTAAATAGTCCGTCTCTTTTACACTGTGCCGTTATGAAGTTGGCTCGATAAGCTTGGCTCGATAAGCCGGCTCATCGAGCGATTCCAGCCAGCTTCAACGATGTTTGCAACATTACCCCGTTTAATACGTCGAGATAGACAGCTCATCAAGCCAACTCGTAGTGCACTCGTCAAACGCTCGACGAACGCTCGACGAGCCAGCTTTATCGTGTAAGCGGGGTAAGTCACATAACATTACGACCCGCGTTACCAGATCTAGTAGTTGGCAATATGATATCGCAGTTGTACTAAACCACATTACAAGTTTTGTCCGTCCGTTCGTCCGTTTGTCTGTTTGTACGAGCTCCCAAATCGAAATTAAAAGGCCGCTCGGCCGGTTGGCGCGCGTCATGAACATTTGAGTAAAAAGTTATCAACCTGTCCTCAAATTTCAGTAATTCAAAAAACGTTTTTGCAAAGATTTACGTCTTATGAGTTATTATCTGTAATAAAATTGTTGGGTTTTTAGTTATTTTCTTTGTTAAAAGATTTTTTACAGTAAAACAGCAAAAATTGGCATAGACATTGCATTATGCACTTCGATAGTTAATGCGACGTCATGTATATTTTTAGCGAAATTCTGTTCGATATAACGTATTAAACGCACCATTTTTGATGGTTTGACGTAGCAGTCATTGATTTAATCGTTTTAACTTAGCATCGTTCGAGTTTTTATGTCAACATGAACAAATGAACTGGAGAACACTGAACGTCACAAAGTAACGTAACGTATTTACAAGCATTCTGCGCTTGTTTACGTGTTAGATAGAATGTCGGCGATTAAGTGTGAAATATATGACCAGGTAACATAGCGAACACTAACCTTAACCCTAAAACCTAACCCCAACCCTAACCGAAATTCGGCCATTGGTAACACCGGGGCACTTTAAATCGCTCGTGAGCAAAAATTAAGCAAAAACCCGCAAATTTTGTTTTAGATATCCACTAACGAGACAAAGTAGTATGCAAAAAAGTAATTTAAAACGCAGTGACCTGAGGACAGATTGGCCAACATTTGGTCGTAACACAGCTAATATTATAGCTGCAAGTAGCGCCTAAGTTTCGCGACATATAGAGCCTTATGCACAATAGAGCCACTGCACAATAATAGACGCAGTGAAAGTAGGCGAATAGTGTGTAGTGATTAACAGGACGGCCGTATACAGACATCTATGCTTGTTGTCGTCAAAACGTAACTTGACTTACCAGCAGTAAACGGGCTAAATTCAGGCATAGGCCTACACCGCGAGAAATCACACTGTTAATAATTTATATTATTAGCGTCTTCTCTGACTGCATGATTACCGCGTATCTATCTTATGATATTGTGACGTCACACCATCACTCCGACTTTATCTTTGCGCTGATATTATCGAATTATCACGCCTATCTGTAATATATACGTATAGGTTTTAACACGATCTACAGTCGGCTATCCTAGCGACAGCTGGGCCAGACGTAATCAGTGTTTTGACAAACTGGTGCACCACTATCCGGCAGTTTGCAGACAGAGAGGGGAAAAATTAAAGCTGTGAGGGCCAATGTGGCGGTGCAGTCGCTGGTTATTACATGCTCGACGCTGCGACATTATACGACTATAACGAGGATAATACACTGTAGCATAGTCCCCGTAACCGCCGCCATTAGCCGCTTCCGCCGTTAAGGCCTCGGACCGCAACCAACCGTTAAGTTAGCTTACTTTCCAGCGGTATAAAATACTCTGTATTGACGAAAACGTCACTTGGACCACTGTGATTCTCACCGACTCAACTGTCGACGTTCGCAGACGAGGTACGGTACAGAACTGCGTTTACTGTGGGAATCTAACCTCCCAGTCCCCGCAACCATGTCGCTGGCGACTAATGTCTTTGCAGCACCAGTTATGGGCAATGACTTTGTTATGCCATCTGGCAGAATGTTCCAATAAGACACGAAGTCCATCGAGCGTGAAAGCGTGGCTTTATATCGACAGTCAGTGTAGGTTATAACGATGTTTATAGATAGGCTAGTGCTACCGACTGAGTTAATGACAAGCTGCAGGACATTAGTCTAAGGCTGCTCACAGCCTATAGTGCAATTAACTGCAATCTGCCGGGCCCGCACTGTGACAAGAGCGGACATTCTCCCCCAAGCCTGCAGTCAACCGCGGACGTTTTCACACTCAAGACATTTCCCCTTTACGGACGTCCCCGCTGACAGTGGAAATTATGCTAATATCTAACGCTCGATCCTCATGCAACAGTATAAGCAGAGGGAGTAAACGTCTTGGTATCTCAAAAAAAACGGCAGAGGGAAACGTACGAGGTGGCACCAACTAGGGGGGACGTCCTGGGGGAACATGTCCGGGGGGAATGTCCTACACCCACTGTGACAACCCTGCGTGATTTACACGTATCCACGCCATAACCGCTGCAATTTGCCCATAACACAACACTAGATGATGTCGCAGTGCCGAGCGTTGTAATAACCGGCGACTGCGCCGCCACATTGCCGCGCACAGCTCTAGCTTTCTCTGTAAATCACCCTACAGCAGTGCATCAGACTGTTGAAAAATTGAGTGAAATGTGAGTACTCTTTTTACGTACAACTTCATTCGTCAAACGCTGACAGCGTAATAAACAAATTAGGCTACTGTCCGCGGTAGCAAAGACAGTATTGTTACAGTCGAAGATGTCGGGAGGCTTTTTCTTCTGGTGGCGACTAACTGAAATGAACTGACACACTGACCAATGAGCAAGCAGTAATGCATTTCAATAGACACTGTCTGACTGCGTCGGTGGCCTATGCGACTACGCTCCCGTACGCGTTAACCATGCAGTGACCAATGACCTCGCCATGATTGCTCACTGGTCAGTTCGTCTAAAAACCAAACCGTGTCAGTTCAGTTCAGTTACGTCGCTCTGTACGCGCCTTCAGCAACTGGTTTCCACTTGGTGGCGGTTCTGGGGACTACTTTAACTGCTCAGTTTATACGTACAAAACTGTCAGTTTGTTTATGCTGTTTCTGTTAACATAAAACTTCAACTACAAGAAAAAATAATCCTTTCGTTCTACGGTAACACAGTGCTGCCCGTGTTTAGCACAATGTCTGGAATGATATAACGGGTTGGCCAAACAGCGCTACATAGGCTTACACCGTTGCACGATCGAACATTGATGACCGTAAGATAAGTGTAGGTCAAACCAATGTTTGGAGTGGTATAAGTTCGTACTGCGTACTCGCTTACCCACTCCAGATTGTGGTGTAACTTACACTCGGACTGTAGTTTAATACACACGCATCCGTAGTGGTAAATTGCATCAAAATGTATAAAAATTGCAATTTATCACTAACTATATAGTGTCTATATAGGCCTAGGGGCTGTGTGAATGGCGTTACCGGAAGTGCAACGTTAACACGTCGCAGCATGCACTAATGGCGCTGACGCTACAATTGCCTTGCATACAGATGAACAGATGACGAGTTTTTTACTAGCATACATAACGAATAAACAGCTGAAGAGCAGGCGTCGCACGATTCTGTTCTGGCAGCTTTCGTAGGCTGACTCAATTAGAACTTTTTTAAACAAACCAGCGCTACTGTTTTAACTGTTTCACTCCAGTTTTGAATAACCGTTTTAGTTTCCACCGAGAGCCAGAAGTGACAACTCGCGGCTTTGATTCCGCAAATTTGACGCACAGCTGTGTTCGTCAGAAATTCTCCGCAGGCATTTTGTGTAACGCTTTGTGGTTTGGTACTGTAAAGGTAGCATATGCCTGACTGGTGACCGCCAGGTTGCTAGTTTGACTATCGCCCGGTGCACTGCCAGGCAACAACCCTGGGCAAATTGTTCACACGCAATGTAGGTCACCAAGCAGTATAATTTGGTAGGCCTGCCGGTCAAAGATACCGGCCCGGTATTCCGAGAATCCACTATTCCGAAAGTCCACTGTACAGATACGCGCTACAGTGCTATAGGCTTCGGTTAGGTTAGGGTTAAGCGTAGGGTTTGGGTTAGGATTAGGGTTAGGATTAGTCGGAATAATGGCCATACGGTGGGTGACACTTCGTAGCTCAGTTAAGGGTTTCCTATAAGAGCTATACGCCACCTATAGAAGCCTATAGAGACACATGCGTGATGCAGGCTACAGAGAAGATGCTGCACGGTCTTAGCTCATCAGAAGCACGCAATAGGCCTCTGAGGCTTATTGATCCTTGTACTGCATGCAGTCTAACCATAAACACTCACACATACACCCCCAGTCACAGTCATAGTGTGCTGTCTGTAATCGATATATGACTCATCGAGTGATCACGCTCTGAGCAAGTACAAAGCTACGCTAGCGACATCTAGGAAGTCGTCTCGCTGAAGGCAGCAGCGCTTGCAAAGAAGAGTGGTCTCGTGGCCCAGCAACCGGGCAATTGTGCCCCCACATTTTAGTCTGTCGGAAATTTTCTTTTTCTAAAAATGCAAAATTTCGAGAACTTAGGAGCAAAATTGAGATTATGAGGATTCATAACATTTTATGCAGTTGCATTTCTCCTTGGCGTGGTTTGTTCGTCAACTGTGTCACACGCCATAGGCCTATAGCAAATAACCTGTGGAGTACACTGACATAATGTGTCAGATGGTAGTCCCAAGCCCCCAGGAAAAAGTAGATTATGGGGTCGACCGAATCATCCGATTGTTTCCGACTTGTGAAAATATGGTGATTCATCAGATGGCAGTATCAATCACGAATTCCGCTTTTTACGAAATTATGTTGGTCTTTGTTGTTTTTCAGTTAAGAGCTCGTACGGGACAGACGGACGTACGAACAGCCAAACAGAGGGCAAGACTCGTTATGCGGCTTAGTCGGACTGCCGCATGGCATGATGACACTATCTTGACTGATTGCAAACAGTAATAGTTCAGTCAGTATGTGTATACTGTCATAATTATGCTACACGTGTACTTACCTAGCGCCAGATGCACACCGAGTGAAAGTAAATCCGAATCGATATAATCAGAGGCTTTTCAGAGCCGCGCTAATCGGACTATCTTACGTCGTAACATCACTTCTAGTAGCCTACTCGCGTATTTACAAACAGTCGATAAACACCACGATTCAGTTGGAGCGACTACAGTTGACGGCGCCTGGTTAGTCAGTTGTATGTACATGACGCTGTCAGCTGTGAGAACGTGCGTCTTTTAGCATTGTCACACAGCAGCACGCAGTATGTCACAGCGACGACACGTTTAGCCCTATCTCTAGCACTCCAGCAGCTGCTGTAGCTGCTGATGCTTCTATGCTATTGCTAGTCGCTTGCGCAGCTCGTGCATTCACTGTTCGATTTTCCGATACCCTGCGCGGAACAACCGTGCGGCGTGCGGATCCGACAGCTGGTGGACTGCAGAATCCGCGGCAGTTAAAATTAAAATTATGTGCGAACGGTCTGTTTCTTTTCTCGTATCATTTAGTCTGTGTATGTATGTTCTTGGGAGGAAAACCAATGACTGGGTCACTCATTGAGAATGCCGTTGTTACAAGAACGCTGCTGCTAACGCTCATAATGGAGAAAGTTATGGATAGAACTGCTTGTAAAGCTTATTATACAAAAAAAACTAAACGGCAAACATGCAAAAAGAACACATGAAATGAACTGATTGAGTAAAATCACTGCTTATAATGGATTTGAGTTTAGACTAAAAGAACACTGAGAGCAGTAGACAGCAAACAGACCTAAATGAAAAAGTACCTTCCAGAGTGCGGTCAACAATCGGATCGACCTAGACTGAAAAGTGACACAAAAAACGCTCTTTGACGCTATTTCTAGTCATAGGCGCGCGGTAGTGCAGCCCTGTGTTAATGGCGACCGGCTAAGTCAATGGAGAATGGCAAAATTCGACCCCGCGCAAATCCGAAACCCCTCAACCGATCGACGCAAAATTTGAAACATGTGATTACGTCCGCGAGGCGACCCCCTGTGCAAAATTTCTTGCAAATCCGTCTATTGGAGGCTTCTCGGCAAATGGGTCTAAATCACATTAAATCTATAAATTATACCATAAAAAATAACTTGACAACATCACTTGCAACACCAAAATGAAATTTGTTTAATAACCTTTACCACATGCAACAAAAAATATAGGTCAAAGTAAAAGAATGCTAAAAAAAATTAAACAACCATATATCTGACATATTATATAAAAAGGATACAGCTATAGGAATACACATTAATACTTATAATCATAACATATCGAACCTGAAAATCACTCCTTTAGAAAAAATTCCAGAAATTCAGCAAGAAAACCGACTAATATCAGATAAATTGTGGATCAAATCATTTAAAACTAATTACCCGTATAGCCTAAATTATTACCCCATTGTTACCCAAACGTAACATTCATAATCTTAACTTTTACCCTAACTCTAGCCTAAATCACTACTCAAATATTCTTAAATACAACCTATCTAACAGCTTAGGAATATGTACTGTCCCTAAACAGGACTGGTGAGCCGTAATAAGAGACAGCAGGTTTGACAGTTCTAATCACTAGGGCTGTACGAAAATCACGGTGCAAAAGTGAAAAAAATCACGGCATACTTTTAGAAAAGTCGCAAAATTCACGGCGAATTCACGGCACCAATTCACGGTCATATATAGCGTTAAAAAACGTCTCATTGACAAACATTTTTCTTCTCTACCTAGTC
>Ga0209671_1009533_pt1 | contig 10179 bp, 6 predicted proteins | sample WorMetHERISLAND2_2_FD_187401 | JGI IMG/M metagenome (GOLD analysis project Ga0209671, IMG submission 187401) | Marine gutless worms symbiont microbial communities from Max Planck institute for Marine Microbiology, Germany - Olavius geniculatus... | ecosystem: Host-associated > Annelida >... | reverse complement strand
GGTCAGTACCATAATTATGCAACGTGTTATTGTAACTACGACGTACACCATGGGGCATAAAAACGTGCCACTTTACTTTTATCCATATCTTCGCCAATTATTGACCGATTTTTTAAATTCTTTGCTGGCACACTTTGCAGACAATTTGAAATAATGTGATTATTATATATCCCACCACACCATAAATACATCTCTATACTACCTTGTGGAATATGAATGTAAGCAAAAAGAAACGATAATAACAAAAATTTCGGTGAATGAAATAACGCTTCAGACCAACATTGCGATGAATAATTCGTATGACACTAGACTGTGTTATACCCACACAGTCTAGTGTAATACAGACCATAACTGCAATGTTGGTCTGAAGTGATTTTTTAAAAGTTTTATCAAAATGTTTGTTTGTTATTATTGTTATGTATGCATATTTCATTGATATTTCACAAGGTAGTGTAGAGATGCATTTACGGTGTGGTGGGATTTATAATAATCGCGTTATCGCAAATTGTCTGCAGAGTGTGCCAGTGAAAGAATTGTGAAAATCGGTCAATAATTGGCGAAGATATGGACAAAAGTAAAGAGGCACGTTTATTGGCCCATCCTTTACATTGGTGAAGCCTACAATTTATCATTGTTACTGCCCACGGAAGCGACGCTACAGTATTGTTTTTGGCATCGTCGCTAAGTTTTTTTGTGTGTTAACACGTTTGCACATGAACTGCTGCATTTAGCTTGATGAAACTTTGCACGAACATATATCTTGACAACCTCTGAAAGCCCGTTGAATATGAGGGTCATGGGTTAAAGGTCAAGGTAAAATTGTTTTTTGTATTTTTTGCGTGCATGATACTGCGGATATCGGTGGGCAGTACTAATTTTTAGCACACTGGACAGAGGTTTTTGTTTCTGGTAATTGCATTTGTGTGTAATTGCAAGCGCCGCCACCATTGATTTTTGCGTCGTTGTTTTACGCTGTGGTTAACTGTAACCCCTACAATAAAATATTAACGAACTGTTTTTGTTTTTGTAGCCATGCACTATTTATCTTCAACGTTGTGTAAAAATGATCAAAATGCGTTGGAACCTGCCTGCTGATATTTTATAGTTTATATGATGTAGTTATGACGTACGTAATCCCCCGACATTTGTCTGTGTTAGGCATATATTCTGTGATAATTTTTTTAGTTGCGATTTTCTTTTCAGTTTCGCAATACCCCGTTCTTACGCTATCGAGTGTTTCTTTGCTCAGACGTTGCAATGTGTGTTGTTATTTTTTGTTACAATTAAATTTTTTTTCGGTTTGCTAGCTCTAACTTCTGACAAAAAGTCGTCAACTTCCTACTTTCTTCACTCATACCCCGTTTACACGATCAAGCAAACATCAAGCAGACAGCGAGCAATTGGAAAACCCGTCGTGCACGTGTATTTTGAATGCATTTGCTTGATCTTTGCTAAATGATTGCTCGATGTTTGCTTGATCATGTAAACGGGATATCACGTTTAAAGCGCTCGCTGAACGAAATTCCTCTCCTAAGTGAGTTTCGGGCTATATCAGTTAGGTAACATTAAACTTTGCCTGAGCAACAAGGTCCATAGAGCGGTGCTGATCTCCGTTTTTCTCAACCAGGTACCAGTTTACACTGCGAGACCACATCGCGCGGTGTGCCTGCTATCAGTTATTGTAGTGACAGCTTTATCGTGCTAAATGTGGCTTTGTCTAACCAGTACTGGCATCTGACAGACAGACAGACAGACAGACGAACGGACGGACGCAGTTTCTGTGGCTATTATATTGCGCTGTGCTATACTGCTGACGCGCGGTAAAAAACGATGAAATGGACATAATTCTTGCATGGTCGGTCACGGTCAGTTGAGTCCACTGCGCGTATAGCGACGTCCAGCGGCGAAATATGGCGTCGGTTGCCTTGGTAACGGTTGTCATGACTGCAGGGGTACCGTACGATCTATATGGTTGGTATCGACGAGGCCGAGCCGTGCGACCGTTTGTTGTGATTTAGCACCAGAGTCGGCTGCGAGCATGCGCAGTGGTGGTGTCGTCGAGATTGCATCCGGTTGCAGTGCAGTTGGTCGCAGGGCCTCACGGGAACGACCGACCACGTGCGTCGTTGGACCGGCGATGTGCGCCTGCCGACATGTCGTCGAACATAGCATAAGCCGCAGCTCCGCCGTCACGATTTATCGACAGCTCGTACGAGTCGCTATTGGCGTATAGCCGACTTCATGTGAGTGCATACGAAGGACTGCAAAGAAGAAAGGAGGCTAACTTATTTCTCTGAAGGGGGAGCGTTTTTGCGTGGTTGCGCCGTTTGACTTCCTGGTTTAGTCAGTTGTATACACAGGTCGAAATACAAAAATTACAGCTCATATACGTCGTACTATACAAAGGCATGTTTTATATCGTGAACTGTGTTCTGCATGATCCTCAGAATAAGCCAAAATTCGTTTTCCAGTGTGGTTCTTTCCAGACCCGTAAAGGAAGATGGAAACTGAATTTTCCTTGGGAAAATCCAGCTTTCGTCTGGCAAATGATGCTTTGAAATTTTCTGATTGGATTTTTTTTACCAATTCGCCAAGTTTGCATACTTTTTCAGCTCAACTGAACGAAATTTGCAAGGCCGCGTTCCCTGTGCGTTTCTCGAACATTTCTGTCGCTTCGAACGCAGGCCTCTGCTCGTTTCCACACATTAACGACGACGTGTTTCATTCACTCACTGCACGCCGAGTACCAGCCTACACGGAGCGTGCCCGGCATACCACTTCCGGTCGACGAGGACCACTTCAAAGATGGTGGCGTCGGGAAATAATGTTCGCTTATCTGACGGTTGGGCATTAAACCGCGCTGTCCATCCGGTCGAGTCGACTTGAAATAATGCCGTTCGGCGCATTTCGTATTCGTTGTGGCGCGCCAATCGACTTTCCGCTAACTCGCGACATAGATTTGCCACAACACAGCTACCGACCACTTCGTGTTTTACGTTGTATCCATCGGCGAGGCAGTTGCCATTTATTGCCGTGACGTGAGACTAGCTTTAACACACCGGCTTGCCTGCATTTAATGAAAACAAAATCGGCGGATCGTTTATTTAGGCAGCACGAGCTAATACGAAGCTTTGTTTCTCACGCATACTCATCCCAGCGTCATGTCACATATTTTTAAGTCAAAGGAAAATTATTTTCAAGTCTGTTTGGCTCATTTGTTTACTGTTATTTGTGATTATATTATTAGAGTTAACTTAAGTCGGTTAAAATGATCAACTGCAGAGCGAATACACACAGAAAAAAATAAATGCAGGAGACTGAAATAGTTCGAGCATCTGTGACAGAAAACGAACATGTTATAAGAAACAAGTTTTGGTGAGAATTATAGCTACTGCTCAATTTTAACCGTAAGGCCAGTTCGTAACGCAAGCTATTCTTTTAGTTTGGGGAAATCGCGACTTTTCTATTTCCGCTCGAAAACCTCACATCTTGTACCGATACTGTTTAAAGTCGACAACATTTACCTTAGCAGAACGAAACACGTGCATTGGATGTGTGAAAATTCGTCCGGCTGTCTGCGGCTTGCGTTGAGAATGCGGCTTTGCGGGTCCGGTGAAAGCGCCATGCATTACGGCCGAGTGCAGCATCTATCTGGTCACGCTCGGCTGGTCACAGCTGCATGGCGGGGCATGCACTGTCCGTGTCAGTCTCTGAAGCGGCAGTCATGTCTGCTACTCATTACCGATGCCGGCATCGCGCCTCGTCACGTCTATCTAACGAGCATCGCGTCTCCGGCTGATGAACGCAATTCTCTTTTCTAATTTGAAATTCGGCGCCACATAGGGCTACTTTCGTTGGAATAGATATCACCGAATTCCGTCGCCCCGGTGTACGCCGCTTCTTCCCAGCTGCAAGCAGTGAAACCGCGCACTGATGCGAAAACAAACGTTTTTCTTAAGTTCTGAAACCCACAAAACTGCGACGACTATTGTTAGAGCATTATGTGTGTTTTCAAGTTTATTTTAAAACTTTTCTTTATCGCCTTCCTATTTGTGTAATTTGTGTCTATAATGTTTTGTGTGCGCGCATAGCCGCATAGCCCCGTATTCGTTGTGTAGCAGTGTAATCTGGTGCCTGGCACTTTGGCTGAGAGCCAAGAAACGGAGATCAGTGGGCCTTATGACTTGGGGAAAACTCTAAGTTTTTACCAACGTTACGTAGGCCTGTATAGTTTTGGCGCTTTGTGTACGCGCGTGTATGTATTTTAAGCTGCTCTTTTGACGTGATAGCAAACGATAGGTCCGAGTTTATTTTTTGCACTTTTCGTTATTTTTTCACACCTCCGTCAATTTCATCCATAAGAACTTGTTGTTTCATGTATCTGACAATATGTGATGTCTTTGTTGTCTGTCCTGTGTCTATGACTCTGGTGCATGAACGTATGATGGTCATTGGTCGTCTTCGGTGTAGATTTTACGACACAGGTTCGATCAAGCCGCGCGTGATCGGGGGCAGCAAACCGAAGGTTGCAACGCGGAGGGTGGTTGACGCGATCGTCCGCTACAAGGCCGAGAACGTGACCATGTTCGCCTGGGAAATCCGCGAGCGCCTCCTGGCGGACGGCGTCTGCAGCGACGACACGGTGCCCAGCGTCAGCTCTGTGAATAGGTGAGCATCATCACGTGACCTGCGAGCACCTGCTACCTGTGTGTTTTCTGTATAGGTACTATGAGACCGGATCCATCAAACCGGGGGTGATCGGCGGCAGCAAGCCCAAGGTGGCGACGCCGCGCGTCGTCGACGCCATCTGCAAATATAAGCGCGAGAACGCGACGATGTTTGCGTGGGAGATACGTGACCGGCTGCTGACGGACGCCGTCTGCGACCAGGAGAACGTTCCAAGCGTCTCCTCCATCAACAGGTAGGAATATCGGCCGCCCTCCTCACTCCACACTGCAGGATTCATGATCACATAGAATCAATGTGCGTCCGTCCAGTAGCATCTCCTGCTCTGTGTGATGCGTCCCGTGTTCGATAATGGCGACAAATCACACTCAAAGGCCAAACATTACACGCGGTCGTTTTTGTGCAGTAGTTAACTTGCAATTGATTGCGTTTACGAACTTTTGGACTTCTCTTTTATCGCATCGTTCCGTAGTATACTGTTTTGGATTGACTGTCTTTGCTACTTTTGCAATCTTTTGCTGGAGAATCACTCAGTCTCCAAGACTTACCACAAAGCCGTTATAAGACTAGAATACAATTGCTGAATAAAAAGCTATAAGCTGAGAACAGTGTAATAGCAAAACGAGTAATATTTGTCCGTTAAATTAAACGTTTAACGAGCATTTTTCGTTGATGTCCCTGCTGCTGCAACAAGCGAACCATGTGTCGACGACGGCAGAGTTTTTAATCACAATAGACGCCAACCAGCATTTCGGGGGCGGCGAGAGTAGCTTATAAATAGTTTGTTTACAGGGTGACTTGTCGGTCAAGTGCTGCTGCTGCTGCTGCCATCTAGCGAACTTTGATTGAGAGCTCTGAGCCTAGCTATTCTCGAAGCGCAGTCGTCGATCATAATAGCGGACAGACAAGCACAGACGGCTGAGTCAACAAAGGCTGTGCGGTAATCAATTACGAATTAGTGCGTCAGTTCGATCGGCGACCGAGTCCCGCTGTGATCGGTTCAGAGTGCAGCGCGTATGAAGGGTAAATCGTGTGAAGTCTGCTGCTGAGCAGGCTGCAGCTACTGTACGCTTCACTGACTCTCGCGCGCGCTCTGTGTGGTCGCCTGTATGCCTAGTCACCTGCCAGTCAAGCGGAAGACGTTCGCACGGCGCCGCGAAGGACAGTGCAGACTGTAGCAAGCGCTGCCGAGCTATAGCGCGCTCGTCTAATGGTCACCGCATCTGTCGATCGCTCGCTCGCTCGACGCTCTGCCGTTGCCGCTTTCACTGATTCGATCAATCACGCGAGGAAAAACAACAGCTAAACGTTGCACACGTTTTGATTGATTTAGGCCCTACCGCTTTCGTTTCCGACCGCAACTTCGATTATGGAAAACGCAGGCTAGCGATCGCAAAATCTCTTACTATTAACCGCTAAATTTCTGTAAAATTGCCACCTCAGACTTTCCTTATCCATTTCTCACATCTTATCACGAGTTGGAGTTTCTAAAACTTTCTATTGTCATTGCAGCTTGTCTTAATTTTTGCGACTCAAAAGTCACTTAACTTTTTTTGCTTTTTCGACTCGTGTCCATACCCATTGTTTAGTGTGTATAAATTTGTTCACATTTTTGGCGCTTTATACAGCGCAATAAATAAAACACATATAAATGTCTAATTTTTGCTGTTATATGTACATTGCCTATACGGCAGAAATGTACGAACACACATAAACAAACGCACGCAAAAATTAAGACAAGCTATTTCGAGACGCAGGAATAAAACTTAAACACACCGTAGACGATAAGTTTTATATCTCTAAAAAAATACCTCATTATTTGTTCAAGCTGCTCCTGCTCGCTTGGCAACTTAAAACTAAACATGTTAGACTTATTACACGATCCAGCAGAGGTCCAGCTCCATTATAACATATGGCAGCAAACGTCCAGCAAACTTCTGGCAAACTTTTTGAATACATTTGCTGGAAGTTTGCTGGACGTTTGCTGGATCGTGTAAACACGCAATTATTGTCGTTTCTGCGACATATACGGTGCTGACCTCAATTGCGACTGGCTATACCCACAACGGCGGAAGTGTGAGGCATAGATAGAGGCGCGTGGATTGACGAATGGAACCGACAGCGTAGGAGTAGCCGCACCGCGTGTCATCGAATTGTTGCTTTCACGCACGTCATTACAGCACGCCGGGTGGTCTAACAGTGTCGTCAACTGGTAGTTGTCGCAGTGCAGAAAGACCACACACGGTGCTCGTTGGTCGGTAGTCGAATGCCGCACTGCACGGCCCCCGGATTGGCATCGGGCATTATGCTGACGGCGACGATCGTCACGTCTGATTTCGTTATCGCTAATAGCTCGCGACTCTCCTAACTCGATTTGCTCGCCACGTCGCATCGGCGCATCCATTCCACGCACGAGATAATGATGACGATGAAAGAAGGAAAGAAAAAAACAAGATGCGGACGGAAACACGACCGAAAACAACCGGGCTCAGCTGAACTTGTCTCTGTTCGTCATTGCATCCTCGAGTTTTTATGACCTTTAGATATTTTTCTGTCGTCACAAAACTGGGAACTTTGGATGCTCTTAAGATAATCTAATAGTGTAGTTCCATTTCTTCTATAGTAACTTGTAACTGACAGACAGACAGACAAACAGACAGACGAGTAAACTATCTAATCCACTGATTCATTTTGACACTTTTCTGCACAAAATACTAGTACGAAATGTGACATTAATTCATAGCATAAGCAAACCCGTCGAAAGAAGGGTAGGGGCTAGGGGGTTAAGTTACCCCGGACCCCACGACGTTTGGGGGCCCGCCGTCGCTGAGAATTTTAATATAAAGTAGACCAGAATGCGTCATTTTAAAAAAAAAATTTAACACTTTTTTCACCAGAGGGGCCCTGCGAGAATATTTCTCCGAGCCATGCTGTGGCTCTCGACGTTTCTAAGCATAAGCTTATATTAACTTAACACAGGCCTTCTATTTGGTTGGTTCAGTCACAATCAAATCTCTGTGTCGCAGTCATGATAAAAACACAGCTGCTTCATTGCTTTTCATCGTTATTGCCCTTAGTAATGCTTATTGTTCACTATGCGTGCATTGAAAATCACTATTTACTTGCCAACTGTATAATAGGTGAAGAATAAATAAATGCAATAACAACGTAAAGAAGCATTGTTGTACCTTGTTGGTCTGTCTCCGTGACTAATTATGTATTTTGTTATATATTTTGCACTGACATCTTCCGTGACACAACGATAACCATTTATTTAATACATCACATAATAAGAATAAAAATGGTTACATTAAAATAAAACATTTTGTAGCAGCGATATTTCACGCGTAATCGAAGCTAAACTGTAAATATACATTGTGTTTTCTGTCTCTGAGCTGTTGTTAGTATAATTTCATTAATTGGAATAATTTAGATCTCTCATTGTCGATCATACGCGCATTGAAAATCATTAAGTACCGGCGAGCCAACAATAGCAGAAGAAGAAATATTTTTTTATCAACAACATAAAGAAGCATTGACTAAAATTCATTTACTTATCAACTCTTTTACATTTGCGTTGGCATTATGGCAAAAAAAGCATTCCGTAGACGAACTGATTATTTATTAGGGTACTTCAGAAGTTTTTAACGTGTAACTTAAAATTTAATTCTGTTTTTCACACGGACGAAAATGCAGCCGCCGGTGTGTTGTGGTGCGTTTGTGCAGGATCGTTCGTAACAAGGCGGCCGAGAAAGCGAAACAGTCAATGCCGTCACATCAGCATCATCATCATCATCACCACTCTCAGTCTCAGCAGCAGCAGCAACAGGCGTCACAGACGCCATCCTGCAGCCTCTCTCCGTCGCCGACCTCGGCCCTCATCAGTTCAGCCGCCGCTCCGGCCGCCGGGTACACGATCGGCAGCATCCTGGGCATCCCGATCCCATCGCTTGCCGCGTTGCCGCTGCCCCCCAGCGCCATCAGTCCGTCAGGCCCGGGCGCCGGCGGCACCGAGCGCCTTCCCGCCTGCTCCGCACCGCCTGCCGCCAAGCGTCCGGCTCGCGACGACGACACCGGTAAGAATCAGCTGTGTTCAGTCAATCAAGCATATTTTTTGATGACAGTTGGCATATGTAACGTAGACGAATGAATCGTATTAATAGTCAAGTTTAAAACTTAAGTTCTATTTATATGGTCGTGCTGTCCCACCATTCCTGGTGAAAAAGACGTATATACGAACGAGCGGACTGGCGAATCCAGCGTTTTGGAATAGGAGTGTTCGCGGAAGTCGCCGAGGGCGTCGAGATAGGGTCGTAGGCCGCTAGACGCCGAGGAGGTCGGGTCTGGAGAGGGGGTAAAGGTTTTGTGCAGAAATGATGCATTTCTGTGCAAAATTTTACTTGAGTAAAAATGCGTCCAGTCAATAGGGAAAGGGGCGCGACCACCTCCATCACTGTTCCTAAGCAGAAAAGCTATACTTTGATGTTTTTGTTTGTTTGTTTGATGCTTAAAATATGCTTAGTAAAACAGTCTGACAGATAATTAAAATAATGATCAAGGTCTGGATATGACGTTCTGACGAGGTTTGAGATTTGAGACGTTGGCAAAAGGTCGATATTGTTATCTGTCATACAAACTTCTTAATAATCACAATATAAAATTGTCTTACAGCTCTCCCCTTTTGGTTAGGTTTAGGATCATGATATAACATTCAGTAAATCATGCAAAAACATGTCACTTTTACACAAACACACGTAACACCTTGGGGAAATGATATAGAACAAGAAATTTGAGCTAATGCTCACGAGACGCGCGAATAGCAGTTCCTGTTCAGTAGTTTAGCTGAAAATTGGAGTGTTCACGCTAAGTTAATATACAAATACCAAATTCTCTATTTGGATCGCATAACGATAGTTCCGTGGCGCCACCTTGTGAATGATATAGACTTGTTTCGCAGCCCAGAAACGCCAAAAAATCCATAAAAACCCTATTTTGATGTTCAAGGTCGTCCAAGGTCATTGATCTTGGTGGCAATCGAAAGCCAGTGTACGACTTCCTATTAGTGATTAATAAGTAACCTATGCCCTATCTTGCACTTTTATTGAGATACAGCGACTTATTCGCTAAAACTCGCAAATTTTTCCCACCCCCTCTCATTTAGCGCTCTCGTTCGGGGTGACCTTCTTCGAATTTATGGAAAAGCTTTACGGTTCCTGAAACTAGAATTTTTCAGGCAGCCTACGGTAAAGATTTCGTAATTCTATATAGCTTGCACCGTTTTTGACTGATCCACCCATGTGACAGACCGACAGACAGAATTGCGAGGGCTAAGACGCGCTAAAAGCAGTAACTGCTTTCGCGCATAAAAATGATAGATTTACATTTCGATGACGACTACTTTCTTCATTACGTTACTTCGGACGTTGGAGTGTTTTGCTCAACATTTTATTACAATAGATTTATACAAATATCATTCATACTGTACAACTTATA
>Ga0209671_1009532_pt1 | contig 10180 bp, 4 predicted proteins | sample WorMetHERISLAND2_2_FD_187401 | JGI IMG/M metagenome (GOLD analysis project Ga0209671, IMG submission 187401) | Marine gutless worms symbiont microbial communities from Max Planck institute for Marine Microbiology, Germany - Olavius geniculatus... | ecosystem: Host-associated > Annelida >... | reverse complement strand
GTGCAGGGGTTCCCCTCGAACGAGGACGTCAAAAAGGGGTACCCCCTAAAAATACGTCATTTTGCCGTTATTGGCTCGAATAATGTGAAAACGGTTGCAGATAGGTACATACATGCTGCTTATCATAACAAGCATTGGTGACAGGCTTTTTGAATTTATCAACATCGATGACCTTAAACGACCATGAACCCCCCAAAAGAGGTTTTTAGTGAATTTTGCGCAATTTTTGGATGCAGCGCACATTTCAACACTGAATTGCGACGAAATGGCTGAAGATAGACCAAGACAACTTGCGTATGAAATTTTCAGCATTCAACGTAGATTTTAGCAGTTCAAGTCGCGACCCTCTAGGTTCAAGGAGGCCGGCGAAGGCGGGCGTCAAAGACAGCTACCCCCCCCTAAAAAGTGGTTATTTTACCACAATGCTTTCGCGCGTCTCGTGAGCTTTGCTCAAATTACTTGTTTAACGCGTTAACGCATTGCGTCAATTTTTTTAACGCATCGGTTAACGCGTTAATAACGCATCATTAATGTTGTTGATACGATAGGTAGACTACATCGAGCGGATGACTGTACTGATGCCCACGAAGTCGTGCCTGTGTGGCAGGACAATGACAGTAGTGGTGGAACGGCAACAAAACGATTTCTCATTACTGGGATATTAATTTCGATCGTCGAATAACCGCGATTTAATGGAATGTTGGAACTCTGCTTCACAGAATTTAGTAAATTTACGTAGGCCTATGTGCGTTAATTAATTTAGCGCGCGTTGATTTATTAACGCGTTAATTTGTCAGCACTAACAAGAACCAAGTTAATCAGCTACAAAATCAACGCTGGGATATCACAAACCCGCGTCGAAAATGGTGTTGCCACCTGGCAGAAGAAATGCACTTGATACACTTCTGGAAATCGATCAGTAAGAGCCTTTACGGGCCTGTCTGACGTAAAATTTGACAAGAAGAAACCAAGTTGTTTCTAGTGTGGGCCGACCGTAACGCCTATGTCCGAAGCCCAGCGTTCGACTTTCAGTAGGCTACTAATCGCGGAAAGAAAGCGATTTTTCAGAATCACTTCAGTCACATACACGCTACGGTGACGTTGCTATATCGAACGCTACGATGAACGCTAGGCCAGGATACGGTAATTCGACGCACGTCAGTGATGGCTGCAAGCAGCAACTTGGCATTCATAATTGCCGCCAAACTGCTGCAGATAGAGACATGGTTACTATTGAATATTAACAGTCTATATAGAAACTTGTCATTACCCTATCCAACGTCATCGCCGTACGTACCGTTTAGCCACAATATATGTGTTACAGACGACAAACGACCGATAGACGACAACTTGTTTTATAGGTGTGATCGATAGTACGGTCGGCCAAAAACCTGACCGTTTACGGTTTTGCTAGATAACTCGGTACATAAAAAATATAATACCGCATAACTCGTGAGACAGTAAGTAGGCCTAAGTGGTTTACCTTGAACTGAGTTCTGTACAGCGAATGTCCTACGATATCATCACTCGTCTGATCAGCATAATTCAGAACCGCAATCACTGAAGCCGTTTCCACGTAGCCGTGAACTGCGTACAGCCCACACATCAAGCAAACAGCGTGCATGGATATAATGCATACTCGTACAATATGCCTACGAGATGCTCTAGAAGGTTATTACTGACGTGGTTCTGACATGTCTCAAGAATGGGAAATAAACGGTCGCAAGCAAAGATGTTGTTATCTCCGTCAATAGAACGAAGTGAACAATGGAGGAGATTATGAGATTGGTCATTCTGTGTGTCCGTGTGTCCGTCGGTGTGTTTGTTTGTGTTCACGATGATGCAACCGGCAGGAACGGTGGCGCCCTCCTGTGAATACTTCTACATTGGCGGAGATATGCACTCTCACGAGCGCCTTCTAGTATTGTTCTATCAATGATCTATGTTTAAAGGTTTTGACGGGTATAATTTTAAAAAAAATTTATGGAAAACTCATCTCAATGCTCGTCTGGTCAGCAACTCAAAACTAAAAAGCGTCACCTGCTGTATGGGATCACACAGTGTCACCTGCTACCAGACACAAGTGAACGCACTCCGCCTCAACTCCAGGCAGACTGGCCGATACTCAATTTACACACATGAAGCTTTATTTACCATAAAAATGGTAAAACAAATAATAAATGCAAATTATAAAAAAACACAAACTTAAGTAAATTTAACTAACAAAATAACTAAGTCCATGCATGGCGTACAGAACACAACAAACTGTCAGAATTGTCATAGCTGGTTAAAAATTTATGTGTCCCCTTGGCTATTATATCAAATACTAAATCAAAATTACATTAACACTGGCACTCTTCAATTACAACTTTCGACCTAATATTAAACATTTTGACAGAACAGCTGTTTACCACAAACTGCAACGAAGCGATACGTGATTTTTTCATCGGACCAGTCTCAGTGCCGTACAGCAACACAGGCAAACACTTCTTTTTTACTTACTCCGGAGAAATAAAAAGCTAAGCTGGTTTCGTGATCCTTTACCGGTCCGCAAAATAGTCACACATCCAAGGGTAAACACTTGACAGCACACCGACCGGAGTCGAACCCACGACCTCGCCATCGCAAGTCCAATTAAACGTCTTACCGTTAGACTGCCAAGCCACCGTTAGTGGGAATAGGAACCAAAAAAGACAACCAAAAATGGACAGAAAACACAACGGAAGACATCGACACATAGAAAATGTCTGTTGTATACAACAAGTAAGTTGTACCTTCACAAATAATCCTACCAAATCTATTATGATAGAAACAATTAGTAGCGTAATAGGCCTACGTTTTTTCGGCACATAACCTGTTAAAGAATATCTACCGAGACTCTAAAGGCTTGTACATATCCAGATTTACCACATATCCATACCATTTGTACTGTTCGCACGCAATGCACTGAAATGTGTTAGTGGCTTGGGCTATTAAGACCCCCAGCTGCATAAATTAAAAAAAAACAGGAAAAAAAAACAAAAACAAACAGAAAGGGAAAGGAGATAGCAAAAGAGAGTGGAAAAAGAAACCGGAAAGGAAATGAACGTATGAACGTCCCACTAATACGCATGCGCTATGGAGGTAATGGCGCAAGAAATTTGTCTGGAGTTTCTACAGTATATGCACAGCGGCACTTTCGCCACGAGTTAAAATGTTGCATAATACCTCGCTTACACAACGTAGCTGGCTTGATGAGCTGACTTAAGCGCTTGTCGTGCACTCGTCGAGCAAGCTTCACTGTGTAAACGAGGTGTGAAACCGACGTTTAACGTTTTCATCACGCTCAGTATACCGCTTTGAACGTCCATTTCCGCTGCAGATCTGCAGAAGATAAATATACTCAGTGTATACCCATTGCGGCCTGCGGCTGGTTTCGTTTCCAGATTGCCACGAAGTACACAGCCGCACGGCGTTGACATGCCACTTTGCACCAACAGTAAAAAAGAAAACTCGGCGCCGTCAAAAAACGCAGTCAGTATGAAAAGAAACGACTGTCTTTTTACCGTAGACGACATCGCGGAAGCCAGCAGAACGGATCCGACGCTTGTACTTGAACGGCACGTGCGGCGTTCCGTAGACGATCAGCGTGAGGCTCGAGCGATCGGGGTGCGTTCTGACGAGCGGATGTGACGCCACTCTACCCAGCCAGGCAGGTAACACGTACAACACGTTTACCTGCATAATCAGTCACATGCGTGACTTCAGCGGTGACGTCATTGTGTAGTGCAAACCATTCTGATTCCGTACAACTTCTGTTGCCTGAAAAGTTAGGTTGCAAGCCGTCTTGCCTTTATCAACCAATCTATTAAACTTTAATCAAGTTCGATGCACTTCCAGTTGCACTCATTTGCGTAAACAGCAGTGAAACAAAAACGGTTCTATAAGCTTATTTTGTTAAGTGCTAGCTTTCAAGTTATCATTACAGCAAACACTTTTAGTAGACCGTAGTTCACGGTAACGGTTGAGCTTATGGTACGAGTTGTCGTCTGTCTGTCTGTCCGTCGTCGTCTGTCCGTCGTCTGTCACAGATGTACACGTGACTAAACAGTGAGAGATAGGGCCTAGGTTGCTTTGATCACTAATAGGATGTCACATATTGGCTTTCAAATGACATAAAAATCATTGACCTTGGATGACTTTAAAAAAGTCATAACGCACTATGGTATGGCAATTGTGCGGTATTGTGGCTAGACGATAAATGGTAAGAAGTCGGCGATCGTACTATCGAATAGAGCGCTGGCAACTTCCTATAGGCTATCAATAGTAACCACGTCTCTGTCTGCAGCGGTTTGGCCGCAATTTTTAATTAAAATTTTAAGCTACAAGTGGCCGTATCTCGGAAATGGTGAAAAATGGGGCCAGGGTTACTATTTATCATTAATAAGAACTGGCATATTGGCCTTCAAATGACATCAAAGATCATTTACCTTAGACGACCTTAGAGGTCAGTATACGCGATTTTGTGGCTAAACGTTGCGGGATAGGGCCAATGTTGCTATTGATGACTAATAGAAAATCGCACATGCCGTTTCAAATGAGATGAAAATCGTCGACCTTCGGTGACCAATACGGTCGGCTATGCTAGCGACAGCTGAACTTCTAGTATAAAGTGGCATGCAAAATACAGATTTTCTGTTGTATCCACAATTTCTCGTCATACAGCGAAGCCAGATTCCGAAGATCTGGACTCTGCCAATCGCTGGGACGTTTCACCTTCTGAACCCGAAACCCCATCAGTTTGCGCGGCTTACCCCAAGATGGACCGTTAGCGGAAGATTGGTGGAAATCCTACATAGCATGCAGCGGTAACAAGTTAACAACAAACAATAACATGGACGGGTGCTCAGACAGACGCACGCACAGAAGAACGGATAGACGGACAGACTGCAACAAAACATAACGCTCCAGACTCCGCGTAACGACGGAGAATGAAAATCGAAAGAAACGGAGAAACTGAGAACGAAAATAGAATAGATGCTTGCGCACTAAGCGTACATGTGTAGACTACTGGAGCTTGGAAGACCAGGCAAAATTTAAATACCGGTAACAAAAAACAACGTGGCATCGTGGGTAAAAATAATTGGGGGCCAGACAGCAAGCTGCAATTTTGCGAAAAAAAACTAGCTACAAATTTCCGAGGCAGAAGATTATGGGTGCGCACAATTTTAATTTTACCAATATGCACCCCCAAAATTGAAGTTTTTAGTCCAAGACTTGTATTTTTAAAAAAGTTTTCAGACAAGCAGAAAATTTTTCGACAAGTCAAAATTTAGAGGAGAAAGGCAGCAGTTGTCCGTCCTCTTTTACGACGACACTAAAAACGAGTTATATAATCGAAAGCCTAATCTGACGTGATAGTGATCCATAGCGCGAAGCAGGTGCGTCTTGTCGAAGTCGGGAACGTTGACGACGGTACAGCCCTGCAGTAAGCTGGTACACAGGTTCACCAGTAGACCGAATACATGGTGGCAGGGTACCAGGCCGAGCACGGTGTCGCTGTGTGACGTCATACGCAGTGCTTCCGGACGTCTATGCACGCGCGCACGCACGCATACTGGGTGTTTTGTTCCACCGGCAATTTCTTTCGGAATTTTTTCAGAATCTTTATTAAACACCCTGATGGAAAAAAATAAATGCAAAACAAAAAAAAACTTTTAAGCAAAATTATGTTGGTTTTTGTCATTATTGTTATCATCATTAACATTTTTCTTGTAAAAATACCTCAGTACTAAATTCCCGAGGATAAAATATTGGAAGTTAAACAATTAGTATAGACCACAGCGGCGTTATGGCGTTATGGTGAAAGTGATGTGGAAAGGAGATCGCACTTCTGCGTTGAAGAGACACTGACAGCCGCTGGAACAAGCAAGTTTTTTTCTGTGCAATCTTCAGTGACGGCTGTTGTTCGACGGCCCAACTCCTGCACGTGATTCGCTTTATGTCGTGGCTACATGCACTGATTTCCTCGTCCGAGGTGTTGTCCGACGTCGCCGAGCCTTCCGAGGCTTAAAACCTCGTCGGAAAAAAATCGGACGGAATGTGCAGACTCATTCTTGACGATTTCCTCGTTCGAGAAGCTCGGACAACATCCCGGACGACGAAATCGGTGCGTGAAGCCACGGCATTACGTGGTCATCATCATACCTGAGTTGAGTCCAGAGCGCAATGACGTTTCCATGAGTCAGCTGCACAATGACTGTGATGTCGTGAACGTCGCTAGATGGCGCCAGTAATAGCACGTCGTCATTGCTCACCGTCCATGACGTCATTTCCGTTTCCGGTCTGCAGTCGGCCAGTGACGTCAGAGGCTCGCCGAGCGACGAGCCAATCGTGTACAGTTTCTGTACACGTCACGTGACGTGTAACGTTTACATCCGACCACTATTCTGTACTAGTAGTACTCTGTTACCTTTTCCCGTCATTCCCTTAATACGGCCGCAATAGTCTTGAAACCAACGTCACATCACTACAACCATTCTCAATTTTTACGCGCGACAGCATCTAATGCTTCGCGCGTCTTAGCTATGGTCGAGGCGTCCGTGTGTCTGTCTCTGAAAGTGTGTCTGTCTGTCTGTCTGTCTGTCGCTCTGCGATTATATCAAAACGGTGCAAGCTAGGATCTTGAAATTTTCACTGTGGATTGCCACAAAGAGGCCAGTTTTGGAATCCGCACAGATTTTTTCCGGACTGAGCGTAAACCTCAGCTGAAATTTTTTAATAATTTTTTTAGTCTGAATGCGAGCTGGTTCTCCGGATTGTGATGAAATTCTACTCGTTTCATCTTACATCTTCAACATTTCCTTTTATCACAAATCTTTTTCGTAACTTTTTAGTCTAATCTTGCGGAGGTAAAATTATATAACCAACCGCTTGCTCAGCGGAGGCAACAACAAAGTTGATATGATGATGACTGCTTGTGTACCTGCAGTTTGCCGTATCTTTCAGCAGCACGTCGTAGGCCGGGTACAGAAGCTGCATCTGCGACAGCAAAGCTCACATCCATACGTCTCAGACATCGCAGTATCTCGTCTATAGAAATATTTTAATGATGCTTAGAGCAACCGTCAATTTTATGGAAAAAATCTAGTTAATCAGTTTACTTATTTATCCAGCATTCGCTCGTTTCAGTCTGACTGAACGCAACTTGAATATGTGCAAAAAAAGAAAAAAAAACAAATTGCAAATAAAACATGACCTAAGAATTAAAATAAAAATGTTGAAACTTTGTATTTTTAACTATAAATGTTGATCAATCAATCGATCAAAATTGCCTTAGCAGCACAGCTACTTTAACGTTAAAACAGTAACAGCATGTTCAGATGATGATGTCCAGATATGACTTTCTGAACAGCCAATGTTTTGAGATGTTGACGGAAAGTCGAACGTGACTGAAATGTTATGATGTCTTCCGGCAGACTGTTGCAAACATGGCGGATCTACGCAGCAACCGTGAAAGCGCAGTTGATTACCGACTGACGAACAAGGAAGCCCAGCTGTCGCTAGGGAGGACTCGCTACAGCATATACAGTTTCTGTTGCAGTACTGACCTTGAAGTCATATAAGGTCGATGATTTTTATGTCATACGAAAGGGCGTATGCCACGTCTTATTAATGATTAATAGTAACATTGGCTTTATCTCTCACCGTTTCCGATATATGGTAAGTTTTCCACTGTGAAACGCGCATTTTCCTACCTCCTCCATTCAACCCCATGCCTAGGCATGCCTAAGTTTAAGACACAGGACTAATTATCCGTGTAAAAACATTTTTCCTATGACCTACCACTTAATTACAATATATCTGCGACAGACGACAGACAGACAGACGACAATCGTGCCATAGACGCTAACAGCATAGCTGTAGCGCGTTAAAAAGTCTGATACGTGGCACCGATAGAAGATTGGTGCCAGCGGAGCGCAATGTCCGACGACCGAGCAGATCGGCAACAGGAACGAGTGGACTCGAGTACCGCGGCGCATTTTTGTGAAGAACTTCGTATGTCAGAACGGCGACTTTGTACTCAATCTACTCTGGGACGCGCAGCCAGTAAAGACTGGCAAGCGCGTCGGTGATGTGGTCTGCGGATCTCATATGGTAGATGAGCCGTGCCGCCGCATTCAGTACTGACTGAAGACGACGTACCAGATAAGCCGGAAGACCGATCAGTACGGCATTCCCGTAGTCCAATCTGGACAGCATCAGGGTGACCACCAAAGACTGAAACGTGGCTGGCGGCACTAAGCGGCGGATCTGACGTCATTGCACGAGTGTCACGTTAAATATGTAAATGGTGTCCATTATATAAACGATCATTAAAACCTATGGCACGAATTCACTAATATTGCGACTAATCTTTACCACCACTGTGGGCGCAAAATAACAAAAAAAAAAACAGCCATGTCTAAAGTACTTTGGCTCACTAGACTAAAATGACTTACTATAGTTGAAATAAAAGTAGAAATAATAATCATGATAATCAAAATAATAACACAAAAAATAACTGACTCTGCACGAAATGGACAATGCTATCAACAAAGTGCAGAAGATACTGTGCATTCATTCCGTGGAAAAAAACTGTAGCCCATTTTGATATTACAGGAGCTATATCAAATATCAGCCGATGTACATAATTTTTTGATCTTACACTACAGAAAATTTGCAGTAACAGGACATACGATAACAACGTCAACATGACCTGCAGAGTTACTACGCCGTGTCCGGAAAAAAAAGAATGTATATGACGATATGCTCAACATATCTTTGGCAAATTTTAACGCATTTTTACAATTTTTGTCATACCATCTATAGACTTTAAAAAATCGAAAAAGCCGTTTTGATGTATCCGTCGTGAAAAAGCTAACGACGTTTTTGATAATCACTCACTCACTCGCTCACTGCTGCGCGTAACAGGCTGTGGGTCGTAGCGCCCTCCACGTTGACCGGTCGTCGGCAAGAGCCCATGCGTCGGCAGCAGTGAGTCCGGTGTCCCGTACAATCTGACTCATCCACGTAGTCTGTGGTCTACCAGCGGGACGATTCCAGTCGTGATGTGGTATGTCTCCGGACCTGGAATTTACTGCAAGCTTCAAGGCCTTATGCGCTGGTGTGTTGTCGGGCAAACGGCGAATATGGCCGAAAAAGGAATGACGGCGAGCGCTATGGTACTGAGTATACTTGGCAGGTTCGTACTGTCAGCTACAGCCCTGTTGCTAACGAAGTCATTCCACCTAACAACTTTACTGAATTTATCCGTAGACTTTTTCCGGACACGGTATACGGATTGGCTGGCATACCGTCTGAGGCGGCTGGGCGAAGGGCGGCGAAGTGACCACGACAGCGTGCGACGGCGAAGAACACCGCAGCGTACTCGATGACGTCATGGCAGATCATGAGCAGCCGATCACGTGGCTTGAAGCCTGCTGCTATCAGACCAATGGACAGTCGACATGTCAGCAATGTCATCTCACCGAATGTCAAATAGTTTCCGTCGACAACGTTGACCTGCTCCAGACGCATATGACGAAAATCGACTAATTCATAACTTAATCGTGATTTTTGAGTTATGACGTCAATCACGTCATTATGTCGTTCACTCGTAAGAGGGTGTATAACATGTAGATGTTTTTCTGGGTCGTAATTTTGTGTACGGTGTTTATCGAACCCTAAGCCAAGAAAACTTTTTAAAAATCTTTAAAAACCCTAAACACCTTTAAAAACTTATAATCGAAAAAAAACTTTCTTTAACAACCTAGGTTTTTTTTCCAGCCAGCCTGACCGGCAGTAATCAAAATTAGCAAATAAGTTGACGTACTGAAACGTTCTTAGTTATAACGTCATCATCAACTTAGCTTTCGTAGGCCTACAGCACGTGGTGAAAAAGAATCATTATATTTTCAGCAGAAGGATAAACGGCCGTATATGCAATCTACGTCGAATTTCTTCCAACACACAAAGCAATGATTTAACTGTAATCGCAAATATTTGCACCGACTAATGATGATGCGACTTTTTACAAGCCTCCTCGCACAGCAAAAACAATAGATTTGACTTTAAAGATGCAGTGTAACAGGACAAATATTCGTTCGGAAAGACATGGCTGGCTAACCACGGCAGTTTTGTCGGGCGGCTGGCGACGCAG
>Ga0209671_1009530_pt1 | contig 10181 bp, 8 predicted proteins | sample WorMetHERISLAND2_2_FD_187401 | JGI IMG/M metagenome (GOLD analysis project Ga0209671, IMG submission 187401) | Marine gutless worms symbiont microbial communities from Max Planck institute for Marine Microbiology, Germany - Olavius geniculatus... | ecosystem: Host-associated > Annelida >... | reverse complement strand
CTGACGTTGTTGGTTCGTTGGAGTACTGCAGTGCAGTTGCCTCTACTGTTGGTGCCACAGGAAAACCTCAGCTGGTACTCTGTTCTTAAAATTTCTCGCAAAGTAACACATGCTATTAAGTGCTGACTCTTCAACAATTATTTTTGATATAATCTATTGCTTTGCTATTGAACCAGGACTGTTGGAGTTATTGCAAAAGGTAGCAGGGGTCCGGTTTTTTGGAGACACAGTGTAGTTTCAGAAACTGCAAAGCTTTTCCATAAATTCGGAGGAAGTCACCCTGAACGAAGGTGTTAAATGAGAATGGGTAGAAAAAATGTGCGATTTTTAGCCAATAAATCGCTGTATCTTAATAACGGTGCGAGATAGGGTCGAGGTTACTATTAATTACAAATAGAAAGTCGTACACTGCCTTTAGACTGTTATTGAATTCAATGACCTTGGATGACCTTAAACGCCAAAATAAAGGTTTTATGGATTTTTGGCGATTTTTTGGCTGCGAGACACATTTCAAGAGCGAATTCCGTTGAAATCAATTGAAATAGACATAGAAAAACTGCATAAGAAATTTTCAGCATTGAACGTAGATTTTGGTGGTCTAAGTCTCGATTTTCTAAGTTTAAGGAAACCTGCGCACGAGGACAACCCTTAAAGGTCGTTATTTTACCGTTATTGGCCAGTCTTTCGTGAAAACGGTTGCAGATAGGCATTGGGCATGCTGCCTATCACAACAAGCACTAATGACGAGCTTTTCAGTCGTATCAACATCGATGACTTTAAAAAACCCTGAACTTCCAAAATAAGGAGTTTCTAGCAAGAACAAATAAATACATTTTAAGCAAGAAATACGTTAGACTGTGACCAATCTAATCTACTACTCGCGCATTATTCGCCAATGCGAAAAACTTCCAACAAAACGCAGTAACCCCATTGATCCACCGGTGTTGAAACCCAGTAGAACTAAACGATTTGTTGCCGAAGTAATTAATTATAATTTTTAATTCACCGATGACGGTAGAAAAACATAGAGAATAACACAATAGCAACACAGAAAAAGAAAACAATACAACCCATAGTCCACAACGGTGACAATATTGAAAAACATCTTATCTATACAGTTTCAGACTAAAACAATAACAATTTACAAAAAGCATTATCAGAGTGCTTGCACTTAACTAAAAATTCTTACTCCGATGTGCAAGTAGCGTTTTTTTCAGATAGACGATGTGCAACTTGGCAACACAAACGCAAATTTTTTTTCTGACAATTTTTGACAATATCAATATTATTTGTTTTAAACAGTTTCATAAAAACCTACTGATAACAAAATCCAGTGAGTTAACAACAGCCTTGTTTAATGGGCAAGCTTCTAGTCCATACAATAACACAAGCATACACTTACTCGAAATGAGCTGCAAAATAACCTCTTCAGATGCATGTCTTATGACCATTTAAAATTTTTTATGATGCAAAATCAGTCGTTGGTGTCGGTCGGTCATCAATATTTATTTTACAGATGCCGTATACTCAGTCTTTCCTCTTTTCTGCGTTAGGAAAGTAGGAGTAAAACTCGGAAGTTACTCGCAGGACATGCGCGTTAACGACTTCCTCTTTCATTATTGAAATGTCACATAATTTAATCGGGACTAAAAAATTTAAATGTTAATAAAACCAATAACTGCAATTATTCTCGAGAAGCAAAGTAGCTAGCTTGACGTGCTGTAATGCAATAAAAAATTTTAAATATAAATTAATACAAATGATAATGTAAATGACAAATAATAACTACACCATGTATCAATGAAAAACGTGCCACTTTTATTTTTTTTAATAACTCCGTGAAACATTGGCGGATTGTGTTAATTTTTAGCACGCAACATTATAAAGAAACTTGACGTAAATGACTACGGTTTTGCCTGCCTCACTGTAATGCTGTTGCTACACTACCTTGTGAAATTTAAAAGTCGTAGTTTGGCCGTTTACAACAATGAACTCATACTGGGTATCGCATGCGTCGGCTCAGAAATGATTAACTAAATAGCGACAAACACGGGTGACAGTTATTATCTCTCGAACGGTCTTACGTGTTTCATTACATCATTTTTATTATTGCGTTTGCTTAAAATGTTTACTCCAGCATGAACGCAAGACGTTGATGCGACTCGACAACAGCACGTTCAATAACGCGCGACCCAGAGCGGTTCACTCGCTGTTGCACTTCAGTTAGTCGACGTACTATTCTAAAATGAGCACAATAGGTGTTAAATGTGCTACAGGTTTTCAATGATTTTGTTGTCTCGGTGATTTTTTGAGCTACACATGCGCTCCCCTGCATGAATTCGTTGTTGTAGGCTGTACGGCCAAACTACAATTTCTGGATTTCACAAGGTAGTGTAGCCACAGTATTCAAGTGAGGTGAAGTAAAGTACGTTCATACACGTTTAGTTTCTTCATGATGCTGTGTGCCAAATATTATCAATAATCGGCCAATGCTGCACAGAGTTATTCATAAAATGATAGTGGCACGTCTTTTATTAAGACACGGCGTAGAAACGCCTCACGATCATGCCATTATGAAAATCATGTTCTCACATTGTTGTGACGTCATTTATTACGTGACCATTAAACCAATATACTCTATGTGCTTTATTAAAAACATCTATCCATGTTTTATAGTTGCTGAGATATAAAGCGGCATATATTTTTGGGTTACGATTTGGACACAATAACGATAGATAAGACTTGCACGGCAGAAAGTGTTTCTAAACAATTACTCGATTACTTAAGACATTTTGCTTTTCTGAGTACTAATGTACACAGCGCATTAGCGGCCGATCTAGCGTTACTGCGATATATAAATTGACGTTTTACTTACTTACTTATATACTTCTGGCGGCAGTCTTCAGTTGTGATTTAAATCAAGACGAGAAAGCTTTGTATTAGTAGTGGTATGTACCGAAGTGGTTTTGTACGGCGGCGGCCATGTAGACTGACGTCATGAACTGTTGTAGTAGCGCGTACAACGACGACGACGACAACAACAACAACAACAACAACTACTATTACTAATATTACGACTACAGTCAGAGAGTGTTGTAGTAGCGCTGTCTTGCCGACCTCGTCGTCGCCTAGTACCACGACTCTCACAGGCCGGCTCGACTCCATCTGCGCTATCCGGGTGGCGGGGCGCGGGTCGTCTGTGCCGGCGGCAGAACACGTGTCACTAATGCACTGCGACGACGACTGCTGCTGCTGCTGCTGCTGGTCAGGACTGAGCGACTTCATTGGTGGCGACGAGCTGTCATCGCACTGTCGTCGTCGTAGTCGTCGCTTGATGGAATCACCGCGATTCACCAGCGCCCCCTACCGTCGCGTACACGCACTCTACCTCAGTCTTACATTACGTCACGTTACTTCAATTTTCCTACAATATATATTTAATAGCATTATCGATCGCTTTCGGATCCTGTTAGCAGAATAGATGCGTCGGAAAGCAGCAAGTCTCCATTTCAAAATCTGCACCTGCACTCTGATTGCTTTTAGACTAATTTTACATCTATTTTCATTTGTATCGTGTTTCACTGTACGACCCAATACTGAACGTGCTTTCGTCAGTCCGCCATATACGACGTACACATGCACTGTGCGTCGGACAAGAATATTTACTATCGTGCTAACTGTCACGATCCATTAGCTACCTCAGTGCAAATTTAAGGCATCAAGTGGAAGTGAGATGTAAAGCTTTAGCCAAACTCGGGTTTAAGACTCGATCGTTTAATCAAAACTTTAAGACCAAGGTTCATAACAGAAAAAAACTATGAACTTCAACACCAAAACCGACTCCAGGCTCAACGTCATGACCCCCTGGTTCAAGTGCAAAGACAACGTAACGCTGATGATCTCGGAGTCGACTAAAATAACTTCATGCTTACTTGCTTCTCTCTCTCTCTTCTTCTTCTCACCAATAAATCAAGTTAATTGCGTGGTTTTAATTTGCATTTATCTGCCGACAGAAAGTTGGCAGAACTGCTACAAAATATTTAGTTAAATAGTTCAAACACGCAAACATCGGTCAGTCACTTAGTCGCTACTTATCACATGCATATTTTTAAACGCATACGACTGTTGTGCACGAAATAATAATAGTACAGCAGCAATTATAGCAATAATAGTTTTTTTCGACTGTGCGGACCTTGGGCGAAGTGTCGAACTGCCTGACAACGTAGCAGTCGTCGGCTTGTAGCAGCTTGAGTTCGATTAACTTGGCATTGATCTCGTCTTCGAATGACATCGAGCTGCTTGTTCGTCGTTTGCCGAGTTCAGCGCTGACGCTGGGCGCTCGTTTGACTCTCTTCCACGAGCTAGAGCGCGAGTGCGGTGCTGAGTGAGATGTGGTACTGTGAACGGGAGCCGTTAAACTGCACGGACGCTGAGCGCACGACGACGACGACGAGGTTGTCCCTGCATCATCACGTTAATACACCACTGGCCTTTAACTTTAATACGTCGTGACTATGCACCGTATCCCAGAAAACCAAGACAATTTTATTTTTCAAATAACTTCATGAAACATTGGCCGATTTAAAAAAAATTTGCATCTTGCAACATCAAAAAGAAACTTGACGTTAAAAACATAAACGACTATAGTTTTGGCTACGTAACCTTAATACTGTTGCCACATTGCCTTGTGAAATGCAGAAGTCGTAGTTTGACCGCTTACAACAATGAATTTATACTGGGTAGCGCTTGCGTTGGCCCAGAAATGATTAACTCAATAGCAAGCGACAAACATGATTGGCAATTATTGTCTTTCACAATGTCACATACGTGTTACGTCGCATCATCTGTATTACAGCATATGCTCAAAATGTTTTCTTCCAGCACCAACGTAAGCGGTGGACGTTGACGCCACTCGTTATGAGCACGTTCAATAACCACGTGACCCATAGCGACTCATTCGCTGTTGATGAGTCATTTCACTTCGTCGACGTACGATCTTAAAATAAATACAATTAATGTTTAATAAGTAACATACATGTATTTTTAATGATTTTGTGGTCTCAGTAATTTTTTGAGCCGACGCATGCGCTATCTAGAGACACGGTGTATTTCACAAGGTAGTGTAGCGACGCGTCTGTGGTGTGATGGGGTCTTTAATGATGAATGAACTATAGATTCACTACAGAGCAGAGGCTGCAGAGCATCGGTGAACGAACTTTGAAAATAGGTCATTAGCCAATAATTGCCGTTCCTTTAGCACATTCCATACCTATGCTTTAAATAACTCAGGTAATGTGAGTTTGAAAATCGCTGCCGCAACCGGAAATACTTATATTCATACTTCATCGATTACGTCGCGGACTGATACTGTCCATCGTTTTACTACGCGGCGTGATACATACAAGCAGCATAGCTAGCTGCGAGTAGTAGTAGGGGCCAGTAGATAGCCAGCAACTGACCAAGACGTGCTCGGTGACAGCCGGCAGTTAGCGGTGTCTGTTCATTGGGAGACGAGGACTGTTCGCGTCTCACTGGAGTGACGTCATGCGTGACGCTGATCGTCGGTCGATTCTGTGGGTATCTACAGCTGGACGTTCTCTTGTGGCGGACGGACGCCCGGACGCTGCCCGTGCGACGACGTTCTGTGGACGACGAGCGGCGGTCAGGAGCACTATCACGCCGCGCCGGCGACTGATACTGCTGCTGCTGCTGCTGATGATGATGATGATGCACTGGACTGCTGGACTGGTGATGGGATGGCGCCTGCTGCAGTTGTAGTTCGGCGGCTCGTTTGAAGTAGACGTCAAAATCTTCGCCGCCGATATGTCTGCTGCTCGTGTGTGACGTCACACGTAATGACGTCACAATGCTGTTCGTGTATGACATTTCCATTACGTCGCTGACGTCACTGAATCTCATCGCCTACGCTGACAGCCGTGCAAGAAATTTCACTCCGTGTCTAGAAAACTTCTTTCTCTTCACACACAGAACGGTCCGCACACAATTTGACAACGAGCCGCCGAACTACAACTGCAGCAGGCGCTATACCATCACCAATCGACATAATAATATCTCACCTAAAGTCAAATCTGCTGCCGAGTTTTAATTTGGAAAATCTAATCGTTTAACTGCAAAACTTTGCAGCAAAGCTCTTCAGTTCAAAAATAATTTTATATCATATAATTATAGCAACTATCTGCCAGATGCAAAGTAATTATTGGTACGTCTACGCATATTAATTTACAGCATGTTCAGAGAATTCGTCATCAACAGGTAAGCCACTCGTCAATGGACGACGTCAGAAGTCGCGTTGTTCAATGCCGTGCTAAACGTTCTGCACAGAATATCGCGATTATATCGAAGACGTTAACAGCTCTCTAAAAGTAAACCAACTCAAAATTAGCTCAAAGTAAATCAACTAAACAAAAACACCTGCCTCTTTCTTTACTCTACTAAAAAATTAACAACTGACTTTCTGTTATATTCTGTCAGTATTCTGGCTAACACCAATAGCACAGTTGCACAGTTAAACATTTGAGGTAGTCCGGCAAGATAGTGGGAAGTCAACATCCACTGGCAAAGTGTGTTGCAACACAAACGTCAAACATCTAATGAGTTAGTAGATAAACTGACGCTAAATAAAATAGAAGTGTGTTACTGTTTGAAGTCGAACTGACCCTGTGGTTGCATGCATCAGAAGACGGTGGCAACACGGTCAGTGCGTGTACGTGACGAAACAAACGGCTTTCGCCAGCTCACTCAGTCACTCAATTACTCACACACTCGCGTCTTACCCAGAACTAAACCAACCCCCGACGGCCAGCATCTCGCTCTGTTTGTTAACCAATTAGTTACATGCGCGGTAGCTAACCCGTACCAGTTAACGCTAACCGAAGAGTTTACTTTAAACGCGTTTCTGAGCATCCCAATTATTTGAGTCTTGCTGATACAGAACTAAACCAACGTTCTTAGTCAGGTTAGACACACGCGGCTCAACAGCTGAGTGAGCGTCCAGTGCTGCTGTTGCAGCTCAACAGCTGTCGCTGTCTGCTAACCAATCATGCACCAGCAGCAGCAGCACCAGCACATACAGCTGCAGCAGCTGCTGCGGGTGACAATGTCGTAGGCCCAGCGGCGTCATCACTGACGTCATCATTGTCGCTGCATATTGATTCCGACCACGTGCGTTTCGTGCTTAACAAGACGCTGTCATCTCCATCGCAGCATCGCGGCGCAGATGCACTAGCCTATAGGCCTACGCCTAGGATAAGAACGTTCGACTGAAACCGATGTGATGCCGATGATCACGTGACCAATAATCATCACGTGGTCTCATGTTAGTTACGTCATTGACAATTTTGACAATCCGGTGCCCGTTTCTGCGCATATTTGAAAAATAGAAAACTACGGTTTTATTGTAATATTACAGCGTTATCAGCTAACTTAGTTGACACGAGAATGCTTTGTTCTATAGACGCACTTTTATGTCTGTTTGTCTGAAACACCAAAACAAATGGTGCGGTGAGAACTTTGTTCAAAATAATTACTGCTACATAAGAAATATTCTATACAGTGACCCATAAAAGGTAGGTCTACCCTTTTTGTACTTGAATGACATAGAATAGCTAAAAAAACTACACTTTTAAGACACCTAGATATTGTAGACGTCCAGATTGTATTTTCAAGATAGTAAATGTGACGGATAACTGAAACTGAAGGCGTGATCGAAGGATGGTATCGGAAGTCGCTAAGCGGTCGCTCGGTGTGATGTATGCACTGCAGCTATTCGGCATCGGGTCGCAGAAGTTTCATGCATTATTGACAACGAGCCTCAGCCTCTGCCATAAGATTTACACATTTACTTCTAGCGCATCACTGTCTGGTTAATCTTTGCAACAAACTCCCAACCGGCCAGTGTAGTGTTGCAGCCTTGCCAGCGTACTTCTTGTTTCAAGAATCATTCGTGTGAATTTACGGAAAATGTCGGTCTTGATACATAGTCTAGCTTTTAATTGTTTTATGCCTGCACTTGATTTTACACAAAAATATGCCCATATGTTAGTCAGAGTCATTCCCTCTGTTTGTCAATATATATTGTGTTCTGTTTGTAACCTTAACGCCAACGGTACCAAACCCTGGTCTTTGACGTTTTGTACTGCAGATTCACATGCCGATTACTTTTGCTTTTTTTATTTTTTTCAAGTTTGAAATTTGTAGTGGACTGCAGCCAGGCGGGCGTACAGTGCAGTATTATGATTCGGCAATATGATTCGGCACAAAACGCTTAAGTGGCTATCTCGCTGGCTAACGAACTGGCCGCCGAGTCTAAGCTATTAATTCAGCCATCGCATTATGACGACGTCGTCCAGGCTGCGTCATGACGATAGAGGTGCTTAAGGACTGCTGAGATGTGATGTGCATGGCTGTCTAGTCGCAGATGTCTGTTGAAGGATTGCTCAGTATATGCAGATGCTCTGTATATGTCACGTCTGAAGTTGATAAACATCGAACGGCTTTTGTCACCAGCGCAGCACCACGCTCCACAAATAAAAAAACAAGCCCCAGGTTTTTGTCATAAGTTAAAATGTTGTGTATAGCTCTTTACAAAAAGCGCATTGCAGATCTACAGAGCGTCACCTGCTATAGGGAATCACACAGTGTTACGCCTGCCACACAACACAGGTGAACGCGCTCTGTTTTAACTCCCGCCGGACAAACACTGATACTCGATTACGTACCCCGGAAAAATGAAAGGCTGTGTTAGTTATACCGAGATGATTTACTTGTCCGCAGTCATCCATCCAAATAGTAACCACTTGACCTAAACGGGAGTTCATCATCATCATCAGCAGCAGCAGTATCAGTCGCCGGCGCGGCGTGACAGTGCTCCTGATTGCCGCTCGTCGTCCACAGAACGTCGTCGCACGGGCAGCGTCCGGGCGTCCGTCCGCCACAAGAGAACGTCCAGCTGTAGATACCCACAGAATCGACCGACGATCAGCGTCACGAATGGCGTCACTCCAGTGAACACACGACCTCTTGATCGTAAGTCCTACACTCTATACCGTTACGCCATTAAGCCACTTTTTGGCTTTATGCCCCGTTTACATGATGGGATGAGCCAGCTCGTCAATCCAGCTTCATCGTGTAATAATGCATTAGTCGACTGCTAGACGGAGGTAAAAATGTGATGTTACTTTTAACGCGTTTTTCGCACAATGCACAGCTGAGAAGTGTGACGGACGGACTGGCGAACAGACAGACAGAATTGCGTTAGCGCCACCCACAGCGCGCGTTTTGAACAGTAATCATTCACTGTCTGGTGATGTCGTGTAGATAGGCCTAGGTCGGTAACTAAAACTGGCTACCCAATGAATAATTTCACGCACGTGAATGATCAGCTCCACGGGGGTTGAGGCGACTGTCTCAAGGCGGCAGCAAATGCTCCACGCAATCGCCTTTAGCAGTAGCAGCAGCAATGCTATGATTAGAAGCTGACATCAACAGTTTACTCGCTCTAAGTGCAAGATCAGTAATCATAAAAATGCTTTACTTTTCGGTCACTGTTTGTTTATCGTAATTACTGCATACCTTTTACGCTTTATGCTGTGTCTCAAAAACATCACGACTATTTTTGATTGTAACTAGAAGTACGATTATCCGATTTTAATAATTTTTGGTACGAATATTTCTGAGACAACTTGTTATTAAATAAATGTTTAAATTTTCACCTCACCCAAAATATGCGTTGAAATGCGCATATTTTGTTTGTGCACAACCTGGGGAAAACAGAACCAACGAAATATTGTTTTTTTAAGTAATGCAGTATTATTGCTTAATCTAACTAACGCACAGAAACATATTTTGTTAACTTTTTTGACACTTTGGTTGATATTTTATTTAACTGTTTTGTTTTTCAACTGTGTACAGCACAATTGCTTGAAATGTGTGCGCATTGTGCGAACACAGACATCGAAACGCTTTCCGCATTCATTGACAGCAGTACGGTATCATTAATGTTTTTTTGCTTCAAACCAATCCAGACTCACCAGTTTCTTTTTGAATTTATAACCATTTCTAAACGCCATAACTACTTTATGGCAATCAAACCTTGTAATCGACTGGCCGATGGAGCTCAGAGATCTTGATAGCTGGAATTTATTAGTTTTTTCATTCGTTTC
>Ga0209671_1009529_pt1 | contig 10181 bp, 8 predicted proteins | sample WorMetHERISLAND2_2_FD_187401 | JGI IMG/M metagenome (GOLD analysis project Ga0209671, IMG submission 187401) | Marine gutless worms symbiont microbial communities from Max Planck institute for Marine Microbiology, Germany - Olavius geniculatus... | ecosystem: Host-associated > Annelida >... | reverse complement strand
CTCCTCTATTAGTCAGATGTTTTTTTGGGAAATTCAAATTATATCTATAGTCTTTTAAATAGTCTTAAAAGCACGATAGGGCCCTACTCTTTGATCTGTTTACTTTTAGATGCCACTTTAACATTTTAAACATTCTTCTAACACACGTTGCGCGTTCGAGATTATTCACAGTTAACGCCCTATATAAATTAGTAAAATTACTCATTTACTTACTTATTACTTCCTTACTTACTTGCTTACTAATTTCTATTTTCCACTTTTACCCCTGCTGACCGAGTAACAGTGATTTGCCATGTCGATCGATACGCCGTGTATGAAATCAGTGTTAGCAGCATTTATGGGTCACCTGCTGGATGTAATTAGATCAGCGCCGACCTCGTTACAGAGGCATCAAAACGCAATTATGCTCGACCCACCTATACCGACCCGTCGTCCCAGCTCAATGCATTACACTGCAGTGCGTGCTAAATGGGACGTGGACGGCGTCGGCCAAGCTTAAGGCCAAACCCCATTTACCTGGAATTGTTGTGAATAGCCCATACATACGTGGTATAAAAATATAAAATTAATGCAATTAGTGACTGAATAGATTCAGAGACTGCACTCGTACATTTTCGTATTTCGTGGTTGTTTTCTCTATCACTTGTGGTGAAGAAGATTTTTATATTATGCTGCACAGTTTGTTGCGCAGCTGGTTCTATAACAAATCCCATGACAAATCGAATTAGCAAGTGGAGCTTGACCTTTACCCGCCAGCAGTGAAAGTGCTACGCCAAACAACCAGGAGCGTGTCAGTTCCCGTCGTGTCTAATCGTTAAATCTCCAATAAAGACGCCGTTCTACATGGTTTATGTTCTATGGCTACAGCAGCTCATCACCACTGGCGTCGTTGAGATGTGAGGCTTGAGTGGGGGCAATAGTAGCGAGTTTGGGGTATGAAGTCAAGGGCAAAGCTCCTGTGGTGGTGTGAGACAAAGCGCTGAAATATAACACCAAATCTACAGTATTCTGCTGAGAAAAAAAAATCGCCGAATGACACGCTGTTATTGTTTTGAAAAAATGCATATTATGCCTATATTAAATGGCAATAAACATTGACATCTATTGTCTGAACCTCTAAAAACTTCGTGCACCACCTACCACCTCCTTCCTGGTGGACAGCAACGTTGTGGGTCGAAATGTTTGGGGAGACAACAAGTTGCAGTTTTTCGACAGTCAGCTAAAATTTCCGACAGATAAGATATAAGTACTCCAAATTTCAATTTTCTCTTTAAATTCTCCTAAATTGCAGGTAATTTTTAGCCCAAAATTCTGTATTTTTGAACAAAATTTCCAAAAAATTACAATTTAAGTAAATATTTGCCTCACTGCCCCCTACCACTACGCCATTGCTGGTGGAAAATTTCTAAAACTAGTCAGATTTACGGTTGTCGGGTGGAAGAGACTGGTCCCATTTGCCTGCCTCGTGGCGACGCTATTAAACAGTCATCACCTAGAATTGATAGAAAGTGTAAGCAAACCTGGAGCAGAATGTGATACTTGAGGATGCGCTGGACTGGCTTGAGTAGGTAAGAGCCGAGCGGCAGTCCGTGTTGCAGCGATGTCTGCTGACGACGAAGTGACGACGCCAGATCAGCGTCTGCCATACACTTTGTCAATGTCTCCACCGACCTACGATCATTCAATCAACAGCGCATACTTCGTCGTTCCGTCACATCATATCACACAGTGTTCGAATTACGTCATGCATTGTCGACCACAAATAACTGTTCGTGACTTGGCAGCGGTATCCTGTTTCTGTCGCCAGCTGAAAACTAAACAAAACTATTCTGCATGCGCAGCCTGGCGTCAACCAACACCGTTCGTGATAGCTATTTGCTATCAGAATTGAGCGAATATGAAATGTCGTAATTAACTAAACTGACTGAACTTCAAGGGGTATACTTGTTATAAATGGAAAACCGGGTATATTCTAACCTATTTGGTGTAAGTAAGTAAGTAAGTAAGTAAATGATTTATAAAGTGCCAAAGTCTCAGAAAGAATCAGGGCGCATAGGATGATGGACGCTAGGTGGCAGAAAAGACTGACTGAAAGTAGTGGGTCTTTAAGTGACGTCTGAAGGTAGCCAAGGTTTGACATTGACGAATTTGACGAGTTAAGGAGTTCCAAATTTGTATTGTAATCTAGCTTTTTTAACGCCTGCCTAACTCATACCACGTGTACAAAACAGCCTAGCCCAAACTACGCCTATAAGTGAGTATATTCTAGACAGGGGTATGCTGTGGGCTGTTACACCAGAAAGTTGAACCCTCCTCCAGCTGTTTTCCTCTCTTCCAACACACTGTCAGATGATGTACTGAATTTCCAGGAAACCAAAATCTATAAGGATAGCAGGCAAGCTAAGACGGAGATTCATGTAAAGGCGACAGGTGACACGTTCACAAAAAATGAGACCGAACAGGGTTACTATATGGGAAGGCCTGAAAATCTTGTATGGGTGGTTAAAACGCCTGACAACGAGCAAATGTTTAAACTGCTTCAGCTCTTGTATGACAACATTGTGGACTCGCAGCAACAGCTAGCGAAATGTTCTCAAACGGTTAGGTTCTTTTCGTCAATAACGCATTGTATACCTGGGATAGTTAGTACAGTAGTCGGAGTAGACGACGAAGCCGTCGTTATGCCGTACAAAGCAATCAGCCACCTGAGCCGGATCAAAGCTACAGCTTTCCAACGACGTCAGCAATTCTCTAGCGCCATACAACAATCAAACCATAAGCGAAATAATAAGCATTAGGAAAAGTATTTTTAAAACATTAAAAACGTTTTTTTGTTATTTTAATAAAAATAATAAAAACACTTGTAAACGTTGAATAAAAGCGTGGCCCCCTTTTACGCAAAGTACTGACGAAATCCACTGTTCCGTTTTTTTTTCATATAGACCAATATTTTACAATCGTGCATTTAAGTTAGTAAATCTAACTATGATTTTTTTATTTTATCAGTTGTTCACAGATGTTTTAAATTACGTCATTTTTATACTGAGGACGTAAAATTTACTGAAAATAATAAAAACGTTGCAAAAACAAGAAAAAGCTATAAACGTTTTTATGAAAAAAAACGTTTATAAACGGTTATAAGGTGATTACACGATCCAGCAAACGTCCAGCAAATTTCCAGCAAATGTAATGCTGGACGTTTGCTGGATCGTGTAAACACCCTATTAGGCCTATTGGGTCTATACAGCCAAAGTCAGAATAGATTCCTTTACTTAGCTTTACTATAAAACTACTCCTAGTACGAACAGTGTAAAAAAGGCTCTCATTGTTGGGAAGTGTTATTTGCGTTCAAAAAATAATTCTGCAAATATGCTGTACCTGTTAAAACTGTAGATTGATTCAATGTTGCCAAACAATGCGGCCAGATCCTCCTCTGACATTTTCACGCCAGGCGTTTCTCGGATTTTGTACAAATAACCCTACAGATATACACATAATTAGACTGTCATAAGTAAACTTCTAAACACTTACCGAGTTTCAAACACAACATTAAGCAATGCATAAAGACTGGTTCTCCCGTCGCAGAACTTATTTAAATATTTCAGTCTGAAGCCACTTTTATCTGAATCATATAACCTTCACGGCACAAAAATATACAAGTATTTTAACGTGTTCTTTTTTCACCATACTCATATCATCAAACACTAACAGTAGCCATGAAAAAGTGTATAGATCAACTGAAACTGAATAAATACGCACGTGAATGATCTGGTCGAGGTCGGAGACGTAAGCACGCTCGGTGTCAATGATCTCAGCAATCACTCGGTCGACGTACGCTGACCGTGACTGCGGCGTTGTCGTTGTCGCGTTACGAACAACAGCAGCAGCGTCGTTGTCGTTGTTGTTGTTGCTGTTGTCGCTTGTACGTGTCACGGTAACACGCGGCAAGTCTCGGCCGCCGTCGCTCGCTGCTGCAGACAGGCAGTATTGTTTAGATTACTTTGTAAGAAGTGATTAAAGTGGTGGTGTATAGCTTTCTATGAGAGACCCATTGCAAAGCTACTGAGCGCCACCTGCCATATGGGATCAACAGTGTTACCTGCAGCCCGACACAGATGAACGCGCCCCGCTTTAACTCCAGGCAGACAGGCCGGTACTCGATTTAACTACCCCGGAGAGATGAAAGGCTGAGTTAACCTTGGTGTTGGTTATATATGCTGAGATGGTTTACCTGTCTGCAGTCAGCAATCCAGATAGTAACCACTTGATCGCGACCGGACCGGGAGCTGAAGGTACGACGTTTTTACTGTAAGTTTAACGTCCTAACCGTTGCGGCGCTGCAAGTCGTCAAATTTAATTTGTTACAATTACATATTTGTCGTCCAGCAAAGTAATCTCTTACATTTTCATGTTACTGGTTAAAATCTGTAACGTACTGCGTTTACGTTTACGTTTCAAAAGCAACAACAAAATTACTGAGTGAAAGAAACGAATTCGCTTGATCCTAAGGACGCCGCCACAAGGCCTAAAATGTTGCTTATATTTTTCAACAGCAACCAATTGCTTTACTTTGTTACATTTTAAATGTAATCGATTACTACCCAGCACTGGAGACAGCTGTGCATCGTCAGGAAGTCGACATCGCTCTGCGGCAGCGGTGACTGTTGGAACATTCTCGGCGAGCGTCGACAAGCATCCCGCCGTGGCCGTGGTATCATCAGCATCCTTGCAGCTGCAGCTGCAATTATCGGGCAAGACGTCATCAAGACCAGGCAGCAGTGACGTCGACTGGACGGATGACGTGGCCAGCTTCTTGCGCTCGTGCCGCGGCAGTGATGACGTGGATGACATCGATGAAGATGTCGAGCTGACGCTGAGTGGACGCTTGCACGTCGGCCGCTCGTCCACACCCACATCACAGTCTACCAGCTGTCAACAGACGCATAATTTAGGCTTGTTTAGCACATGGATGTAAAAACGTCCCTCAAAAAATTTTAAAAACGCTAAAAAACGTAAAAACGTGGCAGAAATTTAAAAAAAAATTTACAGACGTTGAATGAAAAACGTTAGCCTAAATTAGTTCAACTTTTTGTCCAATGCCTAATGTTGTATAGATCAGTATAGACAAAACTAAAGAGAGAGAGAGAGAAATGTATTCAGCACGTTCGGCCAAATAGGGGCACCCACAAAAGAGGGCACGCGCAGGTCAGAGAATGCCCCACATGGCAGGTGACGCTTCGTAGCTCTCAGATGGGTTTCCTACGAAGAACTATACCACTTGTACCCCGTTTATACGAGAAAGCAAACATGAAGTAAACTTAGAGCACACGTCGTGCACGTGTATTTTGAATACGTTTGCTTTATGTTTGCTTCGTCTTGTTTCATTGTATGCTTCTTTGTGTAAACGGGGTATTAACCAGGGCGCGTTTAACGCACCACACGCTGCAGTGCGGCCGCTGTATCAGCCGATGTCAACGCTGGAGAGGCGCCGACCAAACAGTCGCTGCCGGCGCTCGATTCATCCCCCCTGGTGTCACAATGTTCTTCGACTGACATCATCTCGGCGTCGTCCTCGGCGGAATCGTAGTCCACGTCGGTGACGCGGGTTCGAGTCTTAGCAACTTCGTCGTAGATCGACAGAAGATCTGATCCAAGACTCACCGACGAACCTACACATCAAAGACAGACATCAGAACTTCACAGTTAAGATTAAAATGCAGACGTAAAGGTCAGATATGGTGCAGCGCTTCTTATATATCAGAGTAAGGCTAGTGGCCAGAGGCGGCATCAGCCACAGTAAAACTGTCGACATGGTTATAGTAAGTCGACAATAGTGTATAGTGGCCTTAGGAGAGCATTAACGCAGCCTAACATCGTTAAAACACAAGCTGGAGAAAAAATATTCCAGCAGAAAAAAACAAATTGCACCGTAGTTCTCAAACCTCATTTGTTTGTTACAATTCAGTCAAAATGAGGGGTGTTCTGCTAGAGCATCTGTGAAGATAGTTGGTCTACACGGATTGGATTAGGCCTAGTGTCGTACGATGTACCGACCTAAACCGGTCGAACGACACATCGATCAGCGACATTCGTAACAACAACTTTATCAGTAAAAGACTCAACGCGCGGACGACGTAAAGATAAAGGCAGTAAAAATGTCGTACTAAGTCAGTCAACGGCGAGCGACTGGCTACAGTTTGCGCCAGTCCTGTAACCGTGCTACGATCAGGACTGTAAATAACGTTGAGAAAAAAAACGCCCACCGGCAAAAAGACCGTCACAGGATCGAGACATTGACGCCGCAGCTCGTCCGAGCCAGCAAGCGTAAACAATAGTGCCTAGAAACTGCAAGGGACCGTAGTCCGTACGTTCTTGCGAACTTAACAAGAAATCTGAGCTAATGCTCATGAGACGTGCGAGAGCTTATAGCAGTTCCTGTTCGCAAGTAATCTTAGTCTATCTCTATCCGTTTCGTCGCAATTCACTCTTTTGCAGCAAAAATCGCCAAAAAATCACTAAAACCAATATTTTAGGGTTCAAGGTCATTTAAGGTCATCGATGTCAACATTTCTAACTAAGAAGCTTGTCGCTAGTGCTTGTTATGATAAGCAGCATGTCTGTGCATAACTGCAACTATTTTCACGCTAAACAAGCCAACAACGGATAAATAAACACTTTTTAGAAAGGTACTCACTCCTCTTTGATACCCGCTTGCGCAACCCTCCTTGAACTAAGAGGGTTCGGACTTAAACTGCTAAAATCTACATTCAGTGCAGAAAATTTCATACGCAGGTTGTTTTAGTCTATATCCAGCCATTTTGGCACAATTCACTCTTAAAATGCGTGTCGCAACCCGAAATCTTAAAAAACTTATTAGACCCCGCTATTCTGAAGTTCCAAGGTCATTCAAGGTCATCGATGTTGACATTTCTAAGAAGCTCGACGCCAGTGTTTGTTATGATAAGCAGCATGTCTGTGCCCATTTGCAACCAGTTTCACGTTAGACGAGCATATAGCGGTAAAATAACGCTTTTTTAAGGGGGTGCCCCTCTTTCGCCCCCTCGTTCGAGGGAATCCCCCTTACCCAGCGGGATGAAATTTTGTTACCAAATACCAGAGACAATAGGTGATAACCCGAAATCTCTATCTCACCTGGTCTTGGATTGGCACCAGGTCGTAACGGACAGACAGACGGACAGACAAAATTACTGTAGCTAATATCCATAGTGACCATGCGTCTATCTGGCACCGTTACGGAGATATGGCGCCTCAAAGATAATGGGGTCACGAGTTTGACCTTTTGGGGTCACGTGACGTCATCGGTCACGAAAGAAAGATGGAAGAAGGGAAAGAGAAAGAGGAAGGGACAGGGGAGGGGAGAGAAAGGAAAAGTGGAAGGGGAAAAGAAAGGGAAAGGGGAAGGAGAAAAGAAAAGAAAGTTAAAGGGAAGGGGAATAAAAATGGAAAAAAGGGAAAGGGAGAAGGGTGAGGGAGAGGGAAGGATAGGGAGAAGGAAGAGAGGGAGAAAAAAAGGGAAAAAGGGAAAGGGGAAAGGAAAAGGGGAAGGGTGGGTAAAGGAAAGGGGAACGGGAAGGTAAAAAGAAGAGGAAGCGGAAGAGAAAGGAAAAAAGGAGAAGAGGAAAAAGCAAGGGAAAGGGGAAGAAAAAGGGATGGAAAAGGAAAAGGGGTAAGAAAATGGGGAAAGGGAAAAGAGAAAGGAAATGGGAAAGGTCAAAGGGAAAGGAAATGGGAAGGGGGAGGAACAGGGGAAGGAAAAGGGGAAGGAAAAGGGAAAGGGGAGGTGGAAGGAAGATAGCTTAAGAAATGTTGGACGCACGGACGCACGCATGGACGCACGGACACTCAGGTGATTTTATACTCTGTCGAATGCTATGCATAGCATTGGACAGACAATAAGTAAATAACTTATTCAGTTGTAGTATATACCTTGCTTGAAACAAGTGTGTACATTCAAGTAAATAAACATACTGGACTCAGGTATGTCTTGACTTAGCTACGTTTCAAGTATATTTTTTACTATGCTATGCTAGCTCTCGCGTGTAAAAAGAACGCCATCTCAACATGCCCCTCAGATTTCGTTAATTTTTCACAACTTTGCTCTGACCACTGGCCTTGTAACAGGGGACAAACTGCACCCACGCCAAATTGCAGCCTGACGGAAAATTTTCTTCCGAAAATACGAAATTTGAAGCGAGAAGCCCCATTTTTAAAGATATTTGGGGGCAAGATTAATATTTTCAGCATCCAAATGTTTTCTGTCAAAAATGTGCAGGTGTCTGTCGAAAAAAATTCAACTTCTTACTTCCAACTTTTTAAGCGATGACGCTGGTGATGGTTAACCGGCAGACACTGGCGTAGCCATAGGGGACACTGGGGGCACGCGCCCCTCTAGGATCCTAATCAGTTACTTAGACTCGTGTAAAAATCACCAAAACGCTTCGTTTTGACACCAAAAAAAATCTAAAAATTTTCTTTAAAGCCAAATTTTCTGAACCTCAGACATTTCCTCTTAGTGAGAAAAGATCGATACCCTCCCCACACTCTACCGGTCAAGTGCTCTCTACATCCAGACCTTGGCACTCTAGTGCCGACAAACATGATGATGTGTAAGAATTAACTGACTTGAAAACTGTTACATTTATAACGTTTACGGTGATTGGCTTATTTTTAACATATATGCAAAACACTTTACTTGGAATCAAAACAAGAAACATAAGGGTCTCTGGACAAAATATCCAGTTACTGTGATCAAATAAAATTCATTTTAAAAACTGTCTGAAACTCGGAAGCCATAGCTGTACACTCAAGACCCCTTGGACTTTGTTTACCTTGCATATCCTATTACTACGCCACTGGCGACGATCAAGACGGCGACTTGTTATCAAGAACGTGCGGAAAGACAGGCACGCAAATGTGCGACTAACGACGCCAAAATGTATACACACGCCTTAAGGCGTGTACAGAGCCACGTAACTAAACAAAACTGAACTAAAATGACACGGTCGAGTTTTTGACGAACTGACCAATGAGCAAGCAGTGCGAGCCCGTTGGTCATTAGGTGACGCGTACACGAGCGTAGTCACGTAAGCCTAAGCCACCGACGCCGTTAGATGGTGTCCACTGTAATGCATTACTAAACGAGGCGGAAGCTATGTGATACCCGTCGTTTACATGTCTGATTTGTGTTTTAGCAAAATTGCTCAACAACTTACAGGCAAGTTTGGCCGAAAACTTCACGGACAGTTAGACTTGGTCAAACTTAAAGGCAATTAGATTTTGGTGATGATCCGAGTCACCATCTGTATCCAGGATATGATTGATAGATTCTTTACTATTGCGAGATAAGGCACAAAGGGTAAAAATTAACATAACGATGGGGCTTTGGGCTGTTTCAGCGCCCTTCTATATTTCGTTTCGTTTTATTGCAGTTTTATTGCACGTGTGCAAGTAATCTTCCTGTGTCCTTGAAGTTGTCCACAGACTGATGTATACGTGTAAAACTGTAAAACACAGTCTGCCCCGGTGCACCCCTGACGACCGGAGACCAACCACTGGCATGACTCAGTCGGCGTCGCAATGTCGCCATGGCGCCGCGTTTACGGCTGGATCAGTCTGCTGACCAGGAAATGAACAGACGATAAGAACATAGAACCGACCGTCTAACCTCAGACCACCCACATAGGCCAATGCAAAATATAACACGTAGGATAATTTCCGCCCTCCCTCTCCCCACTCAAAAACGTAGTACACTTTAGAGTTTTATTTCAGTCACGTTCAATCAACTAAATGAAACTAATTTCCGGAGCTGTATCTCACGAACGGTTAAGAATGTTGACTGGATTTTAACGTCACAATGTACTGCAAAAAACCAAGAAGCTTAGCTGTCGCTAGGATAGCCGACCGTACTGGTTATCAGTGACCTTGAAGGTTATCCAAGGTCGATGATTTTCATCTCATCTGAAAGGGCGTATGCGATTTCCTATTAGTGATCAGCAGCAACCTTGGTCCTATCTCTCACCGTTTCCGAGTAGTGGCAGATTCAAGGGGGGCGGCCCCCCATTGACCAAATGCATCTTAAAACAGGCGGAAATTTTGCACGAAAATGCACTATTTTTGCATAAAAATTTCAAAAATTTTCTGGAAAGGGGGCATCGCCCCCT
>Ga0209671_1009527_pt1 | contig 10182 bp, 4 predicted proteins | sample WorMetHERISLAND2_2_FD_187401 | JGI IMG/M metagenome (GOLD analysis project Ga0209671, IMG submission 187401) | Marine gutless worms symbiont microbial communities from Max Planck institute for Marine Microbiology, Germany - Olavius geniculatus... | ecosystem: Host-associated > Annelida >... | reverse complement strand
TTTTTCAACTTGAAATGCATTGTCGCAAAACAATTAGTTACTTATTTGTCACCAAGCGCCAACGACTTCGGCACCAATGTAGGCCTAAAAAGACTGAATGTTTTACATTTAGCTCCATCACTCTGTTTTCTTTCATAAGCAGCTTATGTCTCAAAGTTTCTTATACAAATGAGATTCGAACCTAAAAGTATCAGTACGATAGTCATAAATCAAAGAAAAGCGGACGAGCCAATAAAAATTCTTTTTAAAGCTGACCGCTAAAGATGAAGATTCGTGCGTCAGAAGGACGTTGGAAGATGGCGTCCACACTGTCGAGCTCTGGCGGGAGTCCAAACAAGAATTCTTCGATAGGTGCCGGGGGTACAACGACCCCTGAATGGTATGTATAATCACGTGACCCAAACCGCCAAAACCACTGCAGAACATCGCACAGTCTCAATTATTGTGTGGCCGTTTTAATCGGCAGCCTTACAGACTGTACCCGTTCGTCCGTAGCGTCTTTAATCCATACTAACTCCTAATTACATAACACAAAACGCGTAGAAAAAGCGCCAAATTGGTGTAAACGTTTTCTAGGACAAGAGTAACAACCAATGTGCCAACTCCTGGCTCAAAACGGCAAGGTCACTTAACCTCATAATTCAAAAACCGAAAAATGAACTTTCCATTGGAATGAAGTACACTTACGAAAAAAAAGCAAAAGCAACGTTATCAGTAGGCGGCCTATAAAGTAATGCAAACAACTTGTTGGCGAATCGCAACGTTTCAAGGCAGCGTGCGACACCGTGCATGCCCCGTTGTTTTGTGCAATTAGACTTATCTTGAATTAGGCTACAGACAAACAGATGTTTGCAGCGGCTGGGCCGGGCCTACAAATTAATAACTCACTAAAAACAATAATTCCAGCCCAAAATTAAATCTCGCTAAATGAATGATGTCGGCGAAATAGGCTAAATCAAACAGTTGTGAACTAAGTAATAGCGCACATTGTCTTTAAAAGCGACAAGTTGTTCGTTGATGACGGAGATGGCGTCCAGGCTGGTGTGACACGGGTCGGGATGGCTGACAGATGTTGTGGAATGCGCGTACTGCTGATCACCAGCAGCTGGTACTGAAGCTGCTAACTGACTACGTGCTGTTGTTACTGGGTCAGTGGTCGCTGAAGTCGGCGCCGGAAAAACACGTCTTGTTGCACCACTCTCTGACGCTCCTGCACAGTGTCAGAAAATAGCAAAAAAAAATTAAAGATTCCGCCGCAAATAAAACCCGTCAATTGCTACACTCTCAGTCGATCTGCTAGAAATTGTCGGCCCAGCGCCAGTGATCTTTTTAACTGGAAATTGAACACCGGCTACTATTGTCCCCAAAAAGGTTTACACAGATTTTGGACGGTTTATCCGTATCTTTTATTTTTTTTTAAATTTTGGCCTAAATGCCAGTATAGAGCAGACGGATGGACGGACGGACAAGAGAGGTAACACGGCGTAGCCTACAAACAAAACTTTGGCAGCCAACCGTAGAGTCGCTGAATGGCTTGGACGTCGTCGTCTGGTAGAATGAAATCTTTATCAAAGTCCTTGTGCCAGCGAGACATCAGAGCACCGGGAACTGAAGAATGGGCTAAACCTAAGGCGTGTCCGATCTCATGTGCCGCTACCATGAACAAGTTCATTCCTGCAACAACGACATCAACAACGACAACAACAGTAGTAGTAGTAGTAGGCCCTAGTAGTATAGATAGGGCCCAGTACTAGTTGCATTACCTAGCAGTCACTGTGCTGTTGCAATAGCGCTAGTTTACTATTCATTGAAGTTATCTCTCCACGTCACGTGCATTAGTCAATTTCGTTAACGACATACTGCTATCGACGGTACTGTTATGGCGAAATTGAGCAGTTAAGTCACTTGGTGACGTTCGGCAAAAGTCCATCAAGAAATTCGGCACGTTGAAAGAGCACTGCGGGCAAACACAGCATGAATAAGCTACGCCATTTAGCGTCCGTCGTTGAGCGAATGGCGGAGGACTAAATAAAGAGTACAGAGTAACAAGTTCAAACTAAAAGCGAAATGTGGACCTTCAGTGGCGGTGACTGTCCACGTTTCATCGGCGTCAAAATGAACTTTTCCTCCGTGTTCGTCGTCAGGGAAGAACGCGTGAGCGACAATCTTACCTGCAATAGCAACAGGTGAACAGCTAATCACAGGTAGCTAGCTGTTGCCTGATAACTAATGAATTATTAACAGCATTAACATTATAACAGTTTATTACGTATTATTTATAACCGATTAAAATTAAGTAGGCCTAAATACAAACGAAATATTTTTCATGGATAAAAAATCTTTGGCTTTACGGTAGCTGTTTCGTCCTCGTTTTTCATTTTTCTTTACTACTAATTTATTAGTTACCTTTTAGAGGCAACTCCGGCGGAGTCGGGGGTCAAAAAAGTCGAGAAAGGCAATAAGCTGCAATTTTTTTCGACAAACAGCTGCAAATTTCAGACAACGCGGAGATATGGGTTTTTGACATTTCAATTCTGTTCCTAAATTCCTCCACAATGGGAGATTTTCAGTTCACGACACTGGAACTCAGATTCGCTTACATCAGTTTCTTATGAAGTGTGTGTATAGGTTGACGAGTATGTGTGTGTGGTGACTGGCAGGATTGGCGAAAATAGCCCGGATCTCGGAGTTCGAGATCGCGGAATTGCAATCATTATAGTGGAGACGTGCCTGGTCCATCAAACGGGTATCCGTCGTCGTGGAAACCGGTGAGAAATTCAATCTGAATGTCAGCATCAGCCTCCGTAGAACGAAGTTCGTAGAAAGACAACCGGCTGACGTCACTCCAGACGTGAAACGCCTCACTGATTGCCCTCCGAACGTCCGATTCACTCAGAGTCAAATTAGGCGGGAAGCTTTTAATTCTCTCAATCACAAAAACATCACACAAACAATCACACATATAAAAAAATGTAGTAGGTAGTGTTGTGTCCAATAGTTAAGCTTGCTGTTTATTGTGGAGTGTTTGCCTATAGCATGCGTCCCCTGGGATCGATAAAACGTTGGAGCGGGTCCTGTCAGCGATTAGCTTGCGCCTGTTGCGTTGAGTGGACGACGTCGTAACGTCAAACTCAAAAATCACGATTAAACTATAAAATAAAATATGACTTGTATTATAATTGTATTATAATGATTTGTATTATAATTTCCACAACAAATAAAAACCTCAGAAAAAACTTTTGGTATTTAGGTTTTCAAAATAGGTTTTCTGTTTAATGTGCGTTAAATGGTATTGTCATTAGTCGGTATTTTATGTCGTGAATAGTGAATCGAGCGAAATGTACGACACAACATTGTAGACCTACACAGTAGACTTACTGTATTTGTATCTTATTACGCCATCTAGCAGCACAACCGCACTCTATTAGATATCATTCTAGTGTTGAACGCAGCAGGACATTTAGACGCCAAGCCGTTAACAAAGTTCGAAAATTACGCGTAGCCTAAGGTTGGCGGGCTTAAAATCTGCGTAATTTACGCGCAAATTACGCGATATTTACAAAAGTATTTACTCACAAAACAATGGTCCGTTTTGTAAATATTTCACAACGACAACGAATGACGACGACGCGTGAAGACAAACGACTATTAAACGATGACTATTAAATGCAGCAGAAAGTTATTGCAGCAGAATCGACAAGGATCGTATTTGCTAACTTACTTACAATTACAATTTTAACCTCAACGATAGGCCTATGCGAATTAATTTCAATAACGTGACATTGGCAAAGCATGGCAAAATCGTGATCCGCAGAATATTTCGGATCTACCAGCATACTGACGCTTTTTAATTTTCTGCATGGTGCAGATCCTATCCAGCGTTTAGTTTACATTTTATTTTTAGTCTGTCGGGAAATATATTTCTTGTGTAAATCGAAATAAACTGAAACAGAACCCGCAGCTCGCGGTTTTCATTTCAGTTCAGTTAAGGTATGTCGCTTTGTACGCTCTTTAAGTAATTCGAACTACGAAAAACCGTACCGGAATGATAGTTGTGACTTGTTCCACTTGCTTGGTCCCAGAACATAATGCTGCGGATCAGAGTAAATGTGATCGCCAACTCCACACACTGCTGACGGCTGAGACAAATTGCTTCTTAGCTCTCTATCGAGCTGCCACACACAAGCAAGTGCACCCATACACTGTGTAAGTCGAAAAATACGTGAAGCATTTTTGTTACGTTTTACGAAATATATTGACCGATTAGATTGAGTAAAAAAATTTTACTGGCACGTGCACTCTCCGAGATATTTATATAGCATAAGCTATCATAAAAAATCTCACCGCGCTGTAAGTGCGAATATTAATATCACACTAGAAAGCAGTCAGAGCCCGCACACCTCCGCCAAGGCAATGTTGTTCTCTAGGTGGCAGCACCATCTTTGCTTTTGCAGCGGTTTCCCTTATGCCCCATTGAGAGCAATGGTAACGAAAATTTCAAAGTGATCCAGAATCCAGGATTCCTTCCGGATCACTCCCAAAATTGAATCACTGGTAGTTTTTGCCATTCCCGACATGCCCTCAAAATTTCAGAAAGATCCGTCCATAACTTTTTGAGTTATCTTGCTAACGCACAGACAGACAGACAAAAACCAGCAAAAACATAACCTCCTTAGCGGAGGTAAAAATTATATTACGTGTATGTAATTAGACAATGCTTAAGTACACGTCACCACAACACTTATCTGGACAAAAAAGTTAAAGGAACATTTTAAACGTTTGGAATCAATTATGAAAATTATGAAATGTTAACTCGACGATGTGAACACATCGCTCTATATGAGAAATGACCATACGATACAATTAGTCACGACATAAAATTAAACGAAAATCTTCGCGACTATTGTCTACTTAGCTACATAAAACAAAAACTGCAACAGGGTGAGGCGACGGCGATATCACTGTCAGGCCCGTGCCCCGACCTGCGAAAAACTTTTCCACACTTTCTGGCATGATCGAAATATACGTGCTGAGCGCACCTGCCGGTTGTCATGGTGATATGACATCACAACATTTGCAGTAACGGAGTAATGAAATAGATGTGGGGTAAGCGTGATAGACATCAACGCCAATAAAAGCTTTAGCATCTTGTCATTGTCAGACCGGTATGCAAGCACTATTGACGTGTAACATCTTGGCTGTTCCTGCAACTTGTTACGTCCTTTAACTGCAAGAAATGCAATTAAACATTATACAGTAATCATTTCTGTTCACAATCACGCAACAATTTAGTGTCACAGTGTCATCACATGACACATCTGGCATTTAAAATATTTACCTTTCTGCAATCGACCAATTTTTGCACCAGTTGTTATCTGCTACGATAATGGTGTTTAAAACGTTTGTCAGTTTTTGAAAGGTAAGTCTGGAAAAAGAATGGAGAAGATCAGCTGGGTTGACAGGCTTGTGAATGAAAAAGTGCTGCAGAAAGTGTGCAAAAATGGAAACATTTTTTTCAGTATGGCGGTACAAACTCAAATGGATAGTACACATCTTGAGACATGATTCTCTGCTATGACATAATGGAGACAGGATGCAAGAGGACAAAAGCGCCAGCAAATGCTCAGCGACATCACGAGCAAAGATAATAAGAACACAAAGAGAAACGCGGAAAACATGATTATCTGGCAGAGCAACAAATTGTCATAATTTTGGCCCTACCTGTTATTTGGCATGCAGAAGACAAAAGAAACGATGGCTACACGTAATGCCAATACGTTTCGAAACTTTCACTATCTTACCGTATTCTCTGGCCTACTGTATTGTACTGTAAGCCTAACTGTATATAGTACACACACGCATATAGGCTTACCTGTGTTGCGTAGATGTATGCATCTGCAAGCGGCGTATTTTGACTGCTGGCCAGCTAGCAAGCAGCAATGCTACAGCCGCAGGCTGCACTTCGTCAAACAAACATAACTCACTCGCCTCTAGAACTTGTGATATCTTCACTCATGCACGCTTCCAGCCGTCGCCGTAGCCTAAGCCGCTACTTAACGGCATTTCTAGGATATACAGCGGGTGTGCGGATCACACGTAGTCTGGTCCGCTCACGAGCCACGATGTTTGCGCGTACATCATTACTGCAGTTGTAGAAGCTTATCTAAAGCCAGAAAGCCGCGCCGTCGGACGGAAACCGCGCGATATCGCAATAGTCTATTTTTGATGAGAATACATGAGAACATGAGAATACACAAAAGCGTTCAAACTTTCCCGGGGGCTGTATCATCTGTGGGTTGACTGTCTGGAGACTTGGATCTGCTCCGGACCACGGGCTTGTAAAACTGTGGGCCTAATCGATTATTGTATGGCATTCTTTTTGTACTTTACATTTGGCTATACATGTATTTCATCAAGTTTCACGATATACACGTGCCGTGTATTTTCCTTTTCTGTAGCTGCTACTGCCTGCCAATATTCTGTGACTTACTTATATCTTACTTACTTATATCTCGTATGGGGAATAATTCGAATGCATTTAAATGCATGCGGAAGAAATGCTACCAGTCCCACCAGCAGACGGCACACTAGGCACACATAGGCCTAAGTAGCCTACGTGAGATATGGCCATAGAAAGATAATAGTATTCTGAGCGTAGCTATTTATAGTAATCCCCATTTGATATCGCATGTCGTCTCGCTGATATTTCAGTCACTGAAAGTCTAACTGTTAAGCGACTCATCGTCATCATCATCATAATATATTTGTTTAATATGACAGTTGACATACGCAACTTCTGACAACGCAAACATGAAATACGTCAAAAACATACAAACATTTACGAAAAACGTTTAATGTGTGTGCGGAAAGTAAACACGACTAACAAACAGTACTCTTAAATAAAAAAACGTTAAAACAGAAAGACTGTTTTATTTTATAGTTACCTCAAAGCTACTGCCTTGTATAGTATTATTTTTTTACTTTATATTAAAATGTCTGTGCACGAGCTGCAAAAAGTCGCCAGAGTGCGTTCAGTGCAACGCACTGTTTAGTGCTAGTATATATCATTATGATTAATAATTCACGGCGTGCAATAAAGTGACGATAATAATAACAACAACGATAAAAATAACAAGTATTTTGATGTATTTATTTATGATTGGAATGGCACGCAGGCATAAGGCCCATGGGTAAATACGCATGAAAAGCAACATAATGATAATTAATGACAGTGTTGATAGGACGGTTGCTATGATACAGCGATGTCGACACAGTTCAGTGATTTCATTTATCACGCTAAATAATAGCTAAGTAATAATACGAGTAATAAAATACCGTTTATCGCGCTGTCATCATGGCGAGAAAGCCGTCAGTCGAGTTCAGCCGGTTTGTCTGATGAATTTGTAAGAAAGTGCCGACACTTAATAGATCAAGCGAGCTAAATGACTTAGCTGTCAAAACCCAAACTCCACTAATGACCGATTTGTCGTGAAAACAACGAGTTACATCAGCAAGCTGTACAACATTTTGATATGTCGAGATCTTGTAGGTTTGTTGCAGGCTTTCGATTTTTGTGTGGACTGGTTGTACAAAATGTTGTCGATTTGCTGAATGGACCCTTGTTGCGAATTCGATATAAACCAGTAGTACATAGCCGCTGTACCACAAGTCGAGTAAGTGGAGTTTCGTCTTTCGTCTACAATTTGTTACATCCATCTTTGCCATTACTCGGCTTGCATGATGATGCGTTTTTATTTTCAGCGCTAATTTAAAAGCGACGAACATAAGAGTCCAATGTTCATTACTTCTGGCCAACATTTTATGTGGCGTCATTCGTGATACAACCCAACTGACGCTTACGCATCTTTTGCTCCATTAACTTTAATGAATTATTCGTCTAATAATAATAATTACTATTATTAGCCTACTTTTGCTCTGAATGCAGGAGGTAATGTCCGTACAAAAATCTACTTGTTTGCATGTTGTAATACATGTAGCTATTCAAAAAGTCATGAACTGGTTCTCGCGAAATTTATGAAAAAATGGACAGCCAGCGCCAATCAATTAGTTTTTGACAGTGATCTTCAATCCAGGTCACGATGCATTTGATTCGCTGTAGAAAAGTTTATAGCCAAGGTTCGCTAAAACAACGCAGGTCAGCTCAGCCGCTGACGAAAACAAAAGACTCGGAGTTCAAACACCGTTTAGGATTAAAAAAAACTGTCAAAAATTATAGCTCCACACATGCAAAGTTATACAAAGTTATTTGTCTTTCTGCCGATAACTTTTTCGTGAACGAGGTTTAGGTTTTGTGTATGTTTTGTACAGTAAAATGTGTTAATTTTACATCAAAAGAACAGAGATACAAAGCGTCAGTTCTAGTCCATTCACTTTTATACTGCGCAATGCACCTATAGTGAGTGCGAGTTGCGCTATTGCTGCTGCAGAAAGTTGTTTGTCCGTCTGTCTGTAGCGTTGATGGAAAATAATTACACAACTTTCACACCTACCACCGCCATTCATTACTACTCAGCTCGAAAGCTGACACTCATTTAACCATCGCGCGGAGGGAAAAAAGCTGAGTCGACTTGACTGGCTTGTTACGTACCGAAATCATTCACCTGTTCGCAGACGGTCTCCTATTAAAAATCTAAAAAGTAGAGAGAAACTTCGTTGAGTGGACACAATGCGTTACCGCTACGCCACGCCACCAACAGAGCTCTTGTCCATAATTCGCCAGATGCTGACCGAAATTTAGAACACGTTCACCGTTACACTCAGCAAAAAATTGCAATAAAATGGTCATTACACGTCCCGCCGTACCCGGCAGAAGTGTCGCTAGTGCTGAGCCGTTCTGTCTACTGGTTCTATAGCGCGTCTCTATAGGCCCTATTATGATGCGTGGTTAGACGATGATATTTATTACTAGTCTTCGCCGTTATTGTGTCTTGTGCGCTTATAATATCTCGTCAGTCACAGTGTTCTAAGATTTACAGCCGTCTGAATATAGATGACCTTGTACCGACAGGTCGCGAATCATACGAGTCGACCTGTACTCCGGTGTGACTTCGAACATGACTTAAGACTGCAGACTGCATGTAAGACGCAACGGTTGATGAGATGTAATGTAAGCAAGTAAGTAAGTAAGCAAATCTTTGATTCATAAAACAAACGTAGACGCAGAAACACAAAGATTAAATACATGTAAGCTGTACAAACTTGAAAAGACAACGATTAACAAAAGAACACTTATGGAAACCTGTTGAAAAGCTGTTTGGCTTTACGTTGCATCACGTTAAACCTCTGAACACATCTAGGGAGCTGAAACTGATGTGCACGGGAACGTAACGCTAGACTAAAGTTTTTCGCATCAGGTAATACAGTATTTAGACACTGTGCTTATGGCATTAAATGTTGTTGAGCAAATCTCGGGCAACATTATCAAAAAGCTCAGACTATTAAAATGTTAGCTGAGTGAACAGCCACAACAATGTGCTCTCCTCACGACCGAAGTGTGCACTGAGTGAAACACACCATGCATGTAACTTTCCAACGAGCGCGTCCGACATGCATCTTAGACAGAGACTTCGCTCGGCGTCCTCAACAACTGTTAAAAAGTTAAAGAGGTGTATGGCTTTCCGTAAAAATTTATCTCGAAGCTACGGAGTGTCATCTGCCATATGTGATTACGCAGTGTTACCTGCCATATAACAAAAATGAACGTGCCTCATCTTAAAATCCCAACTAAGCAGATTGCAACCCAATTTCTTTACCCCGAAAAGTCGCTCCTGCGCGACTTTTTACGCAATCTGTTTTTGTTTGATTTTATAGTTTTATTACGCGCGACAGCAGAATGCTTCGCGCGTCTTTGCCATCGTCTGGGCGTCCGTCTGTCTGTTTGTCACACTCGTGAGCTGTATCAAAACGGTGCAAGCTAGGATCACGAAATTTTTACTGTGGGCTGCAGCAAGGTCTCTAGTTTATCATGACAAAATTTCGTGCCAATGGGTGCAGGGGTTCCCCTCGAACGAGGGCGTCGAAAAAGGGTACCCCCTAAAAAGACGTCATTTTGCCGTTATTGGCTCGAATAATGTGAAAACGGTTGCAGATAGGTACATACATGCTGCTTATCATAACAAGCACTAGTGACAGGCTTTTGAGATTTATCAACATCGGTGACCT
>Ga0209671_1009525_pt1 | contig 10182 bp, 7 predicted proteins | sample WorMetHERISLAND2_2_FD_187401 | JGI IMG/M metagenome (GOLD analysis project Ga0209671, IMG submission 187401) | Marine gutless worms symbiont microbial communities from Max Planck institute for Marine Microbiology, Germany - Olavius geniculatus... | ecosystem: Host-associated > Annelida >... | reverse complement strand
CAGTAACGGTGCGAGATAGGGCCTAGGTTACTATTAACCACTAATAGGAAGTCGTACACTGGCTCTCGATTGGCGCCGAATTCAATGACCTTGAATGACCTTGAACGCCAAAATAGGGGATTTTATGGATTTTGGCGATTTCGAGCTGCGACACAAGTCTATATCATTCACAAGGTGGCCCCACGCTACTATCGTTATGCGATCCCGATAGAGAATTTGGTATTTGTATATTAACTTAGCGTTAACACCCCAATTTTCAGCTAAACTACTGAATCGAAACCGCTATAGGCTTTCGCGCGTCTCGTAAGCATTAGCTCAAATTTTTTGTTACCTGTAGGCGTAGTCCCGAATTTTCATCTTAAACGATCAACAGTCGGGGACCCCAGCTAACACGGTGTGTCACTGGACCGCATAAGTGTAGGCTACATGCAAAAGAGCATCTAAGGGCCTGTGTAACATATATTTTCGATATCTTTGCATCTAACAGCAAGTTTTCGGGGGGGAGGGGGTATGGTTATTACATAGTGTCAGTCAAATTCTACCTCAACCAATCCTGGTCGCCACGGCAACGAAATATGAGACAGTTTTCGGTTGAAAAACCGACATTTTCTAGGCCTACTCCCCTTCATTCCACCCCAAATCTAAAAATGTTTCTTTTGCATTAGATCGCTAAAATTTTGCAAGCGAAAACCCACCAAACCAAGCTAGTTATTCGTGTAAAAAGCTTTTCGGTGCGACCTACAATTTAGCCACGATACATCTGTGGCAGAGAAACAGACAAACAGAGAGACAACTGACAGACACCTCGTATATAGCAAAGAAGCAGACCTTTAAGCTTACAGCTAAAATGACGGCCCAAAAAGCAAAGGAAAGGCACAAAGTCACGCAGGCGTTATATTTCACCAAATTTTGCACATCGGTAAACGTAATCGTGTGTGCAAATTTTAGTGTAAAAATGACAGGCGTGGGATGTATGGCGGGTCAAAGTTTGGGTTTTCCCATTGAATTGGTTGGTCACTCTTACAACAGTGCTGCGCCACTGAACAGCCTGTGACTGAGCTTCTTGCAACAAAACCTATCAAGTAAAATTTACAGTATTTTGGATGACAGAAACTTATTTGATATGCTCTGTGGATGCGAATATTCAGGCTTACAAGATTTGGCTGAAATGGACGCTGATCGCCTTAGTTGCGTCTGTGCTGGCTGGCTACTGCGTTTATGATGAATTCAATCCAGGTAGCTTATTTTTTCTACAAATTAACTGTCAATATCAGTCGACATATTGTCAGTTTGTATAGGCCTAATGGTAGAATATTTCTAGCTGTTAGCCTAACTCTAACGAATATCGCCGATGAAAGTAAGAGAAAAGCTAGTTGCTGCCTAGTAAGCTAATACCTGCACCATGCAAAAAGTTATAAGTCAGACACGTAAAATGGATCCGAAATATTCTGCATAAGCAATAAACATCAGTCACACATTTTTCGTGTTTTTGAAATTTTCTGTGACCAGGCTTTTTTTAGTAAATAAAAGCGGCGGTTTAAGATTTTTTGGTATTATTAAACATCCAAAATCTGCGGATTTCGACATTAAATGTAAAAACTGTTGACAAATCATTATCATCGACTATCACTACACTGTTTTGTTTAATTAACTTGACAGGCATGTTGAACGGTAAAAACGTGGTTATCACTGGTGGATCTGCAGGCATTGGTCAACAGCTGGCATATCATTATGCACGAATGGGAGCACGAGTTCTTATCACTTCGCGCACAGAGGCCGACCTCAAAAAAGTAACTTTATTCTTCGTTTAATTTTTTACTGGCAAGTATATGTTTAATATTTCGTAGCCTACTTGTGACTACTGGAGCTGTTTTTGACTCGAAACGTATTTTTTACTTAGATCGGGGTCATCTCAGTAAATCACAAGGGGTCTTACTTTCTCCCGTTCCCTTCTCCTCGCTCTTTTTCCCCCTAGCCGGACCCTCCCGTTCCCTTTCCATTCCCTCATTTCCTCTTTCTATCCCCTCTTGTCTTCTCAACTACCTTCCCCTCCCTTTAGAAGTAGGGCCCCTTCAATCCAGCTAGGGAACTGTAAGTTAACTCAGCTCCCACAGCGGGGTCTGAGGCAGAGCCCCAGCCGAAATCGAACTTAACGCATTTCAGCCTTAAAATGTGACATTTAATGGCAACAATTAAAATGAATTTCCTAAGAATCAAACTGACCAAATCTCGTGCAGTTCGCACAGTACAGATTGTCGCCGCTCATCGGCGGGAGTGATCTGTGATCGCAGTAAGCTTTCCATCAACTAACATCTTGCTTGTATAATTAGTCATTCATTTCTGGATGGCTGCAATAACCAACGCCAATCAGTGCAGGCAGTAAGAATACTGGCTATAGTGTTGCCTAGACCCTAATATTAAGCATAAATCTAATGACACCAGGCCTATACTGGCATGCATACATGCACAGGTGGTTGAGCGATGCCGGGAAGAAGGAAGTCCTGATGGTGTCTATTTGTATCATGTTGCTGATATGTCCGATCCACAGTCTACCATCGAGCTAATCCAGGTAGGCCTAGTTAATCATTGTGTGTTGAGTAGTAATTGCAATTCCGGGATCCGGGATTAAGAAGTTGTAATACCGGAATCCCGGGATCCCATTTTCGGGATTATAGGATTACTTTGGTCGTTATTTAGTATCATCAGAATGTAGTAGCTCTACTAGGCATTTCATTCATACTATACAGTAAATCATCTCTACCAGTAGGTATATCCGAACTGTAGAAGTGTAGAGCGTGCCGACTGTGTCTGTCAAAATATTAGGCCTACTTACAGTGCACAGAAAGCAAAGACTTTAATATATTATACGGTTAAAACGTTAAAATTGTTATTTCATCATTTAACAGACAACGAAGAATTATTTTAATGCATTTTGTAATCCCGAATCCCAGGATTTGGTTGTTGTTAATTCCAGGATTGGGGATTAACGAAAACGTTTGGGATCCTGATATGACCTCGGGATTGCCAGGGTCGGATTACCTGACATGCCAAGTATACATGTATGCCATGGCATTGGTTTTCCCGCGCCAGCGGCCGCTGTGGCGGCAAGGGATATTTTGTGATTGTCACAATTAGGCCTTACGCATAACCTAGCCTGTTGTGTCTGTGTGATTACAGGCAGCTGAACGTGGCCTCGGTGGCATTGATTATCTCGTGCTGAACCACGTCAAACGGGTTTCTATTGGGCCGTGGCTGTCAACTGCTAACAATGTGACGGTCTTGGAAAAAACGATGAATGTTAATTTTATGGCATACATACGTCTGGCATCCAATGCATTGCAGCTGCTGCAGAAAAGCAATGGAAGTATCTCGTCGTTTCGTCACTTATGGGTGATGAAATTTTTGTGCAGTCCTTTGTATCTTGCCGGTTTTTGCCATAAACTGGCAATGCGTAGACTATTCTTACGGTGGCGGCCGTATCTTCCAACTTTACTGGAATAATTTTGATTTTTTCCCTAATTCGCTTGACTTTTTTCCAGTTAAACTCAATCTCATGTCCTCAGCGGAAACTGGAGCTACAAGACTGTAAAAAGAGTTCCCGTTGAGGGTAGGTGGCAAAGTTTAATTGGAAGCTAAGGCCGCTCAAGATGGCTGCCGGATAAATAGCCAAACCGACTAAAACAGCTATTTATCGATGCCGGATAAATATCCTGTGGCTTTATTTAGAACCGTCGCTTTGTTGCGAACTTTCTAGAGAATATGCCAGTAAAATAATTCTGAAAATTTATCAAAATTGGCAAAAATGTGGACAGGATATGTTTATTGATTATGTAGCTCTTTACGTCAAAATTTTATTAATTTTCTCGAAGTGCGTTCTCTGCTGTTGACCAACAGTGGCATCATTTCATTAAATCGTTGGGGGTCTCAATGATCGTTGGAGGGTCTAAGTCTACGTTACGTATTGTTTTTGCAGCAGTAACACTGTTTCAAAGCTACGATTTACAGGGAAAAAACTAAAATCGTAAATCCTTGGGGTATGTGGACCTCTTCAGCCCCCCCCCTAAATGACGCCCCTGTTGACCAGTCTTTGTTTTTTCCTTTACGTTGTGTTAAAATGCTAGTTGCTTAGGTCAGGTTGTGCAAAGTGTAAACTCGTTTGTTTCGCCGTGCTTGACAGGTAGAATAGCTTATCCTTGTTTTGCTCCGTATTCAACGGCTAAGTTTGCACTTGACGGATTTTTCTCCGCATTGCGACAAGAATTGGCGACAGATGATATCGACGTTTCAGTTACGATGTGCTACATCGGCCTAACAGGCTTGTGTTATTCATTACAATACAAATAGGCCTAAAATTACAGTACTGAGTTTGCACTCGAAAAATGACAGGAAAGCTGTCAGTTTAATCTAGCGTTTAAACTGAAAAGAACTGAAATTTTCATCTGGGGCCTAATTTACATAACATGGTGAAATAAGCTTATGAGAATGTTGCGGAGATTTTATGGAGATTTTACGAACATTTAACGATGTTTTGAAAATTAAACCCCTAATGTAATGTAAGCCTACAAATGTACTTACTCATATGCTCTGAACATGCGAAAGTGTATTCGACAGCGAATAACAGCAGCCATGTAAAGTAGGCAACATTTTAATTTTTTATGATTATTGTTTCTCTTTACGATGCTTTGGGTTCGACCCCAAATCTCTCATCTTTCTTTGGAGGATAAGACAGATCACATCTAAGCCTAACACAATGTGTCAATGAACCCCACAAAATTAATGTACCTGACAAACAGCATCAGTCTGGTGAATTAGCGAGCTACGCCGAGAAGTGTTCTACAATAAAGGAATACAAAAGTTGTCTCAGGGCCCTACATACCACCTGCGTGGCACAGATGGTTGCGGACTATGAGCACAACAAAGTGCTGAACACCACAGCACCAGAAATTTACTCGTCAGAAATCGAGCTCCCAAGGAAGGCTAGCACTTTCCTTGCACAGTTAAGTAGGCCTAAGTAAGTAAGTAAGTGCATATTTAGAGTGCACAATGTCAGCCAGTGGCCGAATCTGAGGCACTTGGCTGAGCCGCTAGGGGGAGCAGTAGGCCTGCTGGAAGCAGTGAGTTTAAGGAGGCGACGGAAAGTGTCTGCAGAGGTAGAACTGCGAATGCTAGAGGGTAGTGAGTTCCAGACTGTGGGGGCTGCAATGCTAAAACCGCGGGAGGCAAAGGTTGTATGAACACGGGGAACCGACAAAAAATTGGTGTTGGCAGAACGCAGAGAACGTGTGGGAGTGTGATAATTGAGCAGAGAACGTAGATAAGCAGGTTGAGAGGAGTTGAGAATGTTGTACGTCAATGTGGTTAAGATCTGATTACTATGCCCGGCTGAACTCACATAAACACCGACTCAACCCAGCAGTTCAAAACTCCTGTCCGGATTGTAATACGACAAACTGGTCAATGGTCAGGTCTCGTACTCTTGCCTTTCATTTGACAAACGCTTCGCCTGCGGAAATGCAGCTCGTGTGAAGTCAGTTTGAAATGGGGCCTAGCTGGGAATTTTAGCAGGAAAACTTACTGAGGTTGGTATTGCCTGGAAACTGAGTCACTGTACTAATAACATTCTGACATTTGCTGCACTTGCATAAGGCGTAGTTTGATGAATGTGTGTACTAGATTGCAGCAGTAATAATTGCAGATACGGCGAGTTCCTTACGATCGCTTCAAGAGTTCGGCGCAAAACGAATTCTTGCCTCTTACAACCGAACAGCGGCGTCGGCCGAGGACGTGGCATACGCTATCGTGCGAGGCGCTGCCCTTCGATACCGTGCCGTCTACTATCCATACTTTCAAAGACTGCTTCCGATTGTCTATCAGTTTATACCAACGTATTACGAAAAACATTCGGCGGCGATTGTGCGCGGTTAACATTCTTGGTAGAATTAAATAATAAATAAAGCACAAAATATAGGCATATCGGTAAACCTATGTAAGTTTTGGAATAAAGTGACAGCTGATTGGCGTGTAATCGAATGACATTTTGTGAAATTGACAATAGTCTACAATCATTGGTGGATGCAGAATATTGCAATAGAGGGGGGGGGGTTAAAGGTAAAAAGTGGGGCACAAGGAAAGGGTTGTGCCCTTTGCCCAGTAAAATTTTTTAGAATGTTAGGCAGAAATAATACATTTGGTGCAAAATGTTCACTAGGTTATAAAGTGCATCCAGTCAATAGGGGTGTAGGGGGCCGCTTGCCGCCCCTACCCCTCCCCTTCTGAATACGCCACTGTCTACAATTGCAATCACCACGTTGGAATGTAACGAGTTGACTGTCAACAAATGATTGCTCGTGATAGTTTAGTAGCATATTACGTTATTCAGGCCTGAAACATTCCCGTGAGTGGCGTCTTGCAATCTAGCGGAAAAGTGAGGTTTCTTCACAGATTTTGTCATCAGTGTATGGGAACTCGAACCAACCGCTGATTATTTTTTAAAAAATTATAAATTTTTCCCTCTGGGGAAAATGTGAAAATGAAAATGTTTGGGGGCCCCATGAGAATGTTTCCCCCGAGCCCCGTTGTGGCTCTCGACGGGCCTGGAAGCTGTCAGTGTCTGTAGACCCTTGCTGTCCGGTGTCCGGCTTAGCCTGCTTGATATATGTTACTGTTCTGTATTTGATCATGTCAGAGCGACTGGCCCGTCGAGAAGAAGAGGAATGGAGGAAGTTTTCCCCGGGCCCCACGACGTTTGGGGGCCCCACCGTCGCTCTGAAATAAAAAGCACACCATAATGAGCCATTTTGAAAAGCAAAATTCAAAAATTTTCTCCCAGACGGGCCCCACGAGAATGTATGCACCGGGCCCCGCGTGGCTCTTGACGTCCCTGCAGAGTGAATGAAATAGTAGGCTACATGTGAATAAATAAGCCTACCTGTGATGACGAAGGAGCTGGTCAGGTTGGTCCTGGACTGCATTTCGGACGGAGCGATCTTGAACGAGACATTACGCGCGTTGCATCGGCTGAGCACGCTGGCGTGGTGTATAAGATCCTCCTCTAAGCGATCCGCCAACCGCGGCGTCCGGAACGGGTCCATGAAGAACGCGTATACCAGATCCCTCGTGTCTTTCACGACGTCCTTCGTGAACTGAAGACACATGCAAGCAAACAAGAACAATACGTTTTTACTACTCTAAAGGTTGGCAAAAAAATTTAAGCCAATGCTCACAAGACGCGCGAAAGTCTTTAACAGTTCCTGGTCGCAAATTGCTTTAGTCTATCTCCAGCCATTTCGTCGCAATTCACTCTTAAAGTGTGCGCCACAGCCAAAGATCGCAAAAATCAATAAAACCCCTTATTTTGGGAGTTCAGGGTCTTTCAAAGCCATCGATGTTGACACGACTAAAAAACTCGTCACTATTGCTTTTTGTGATAGGCAGCACGCCCATGTCTGTCTGCAATCGTTTTCACGAAAGACTGACCAACAGCGAAAAAACGGCTTTTAAGAAGTACCTCTTTAGCCACCGTGCGCAGGTTTCCTAAAACCTAGAAAATCGAGACTATAGGATTGTTGAAATTAGAGTTCAATGCTAAAAATTTCATACGCAGCTTGTCCTTGTCTATCTCCATTGATTTCGGTGCAATTCGCTCTTGAAATGTGCCTCGCAGCCCAAAATCGCCAAAAATCCATAAAAAAACCTTTATTTTGGTGTTCTAGGTCATCCAAGGTCATTGCTTGCGGTGCCAATCAAAAGCCCGTTTATATATGACTTTTTATTAGTGACGAATAGTAACCTAGGCCCTATCTCTCACTGTTTTTGAGATACAGCGACTTATTGGCTAAAAATCGCAAATTTTCCCTACCGTCTCGCCGGGGTCCTCGCTCAGTGTAACCCCTTTCAAATTTATAGAAAAGTTTTACGGATCCTAAAACTAGAGTTTTCCAGACAGCCGACGGTGAAGATTTGGCGATCCTAGTTTGCAGTTTTTGACTGATCCACCTGTGTGACGGACGGACAGATGGACGGACAGAATTGCGATGGCTAAGACGCGCTACAGCATTACCTGCTTTCGCGCGTAAAAAGGTGAAGATTGTGTATGTGTGAGCGTATGTGTTAGTTCATTAGTTTATTGCCAGGCTGTGTGTTATCATATGTCACTGCCTTCGTTATGAATGCACTTAACTTTTTTCTTTTAAACTTTTACTTTTGGACTATGTAAAAGTATAAAAACTTATTTTGTGTATAACAATAGGTGGCCAGCATTGATGATAGGCATGTACATTTCTGGCTACCTTCTTATGTTGCCAGGTATTGATCCTTGCCGTAAATTGTGTGTTTTGAACATTAAATTAGGCCTATATCTCTTTTTCTTTCTGTCTGAACCGCACTCCCACAGCTACGGAGCGTTGCCTGCCATAAGAGATCACACACCGTATTATCCGCCACACAAACCAGGTGAACGTGCCGTGCCTTATACTCAAGTCAACACATCAGATCGGTGCTTAATTTACTTACACTGTAAAGATGAAAGGCTGAGTTGACTATTCACTGATCAAACTTCCAGTATGCATGGCGAACACTTTTTAAACACTGCAACATTCTAACAAAACTTTATAATCTGATTGCAAATATCTCCAGAACGGAACAAGAAAACAGATAACAGCGTTGAAAACAATGAACTTTTCGGAAATTTCCCACAATGCCGGGAATGGATAATGTTGATGAAGTTGTCTGCAGAATAAAACTAGAAAGCAGTCATAGTCCGCAGGTACTTCCGCCAAGGCAAAGCTATTCGCCAGATGGCGTCACCACCTTCGGTTTTGCAGCGGTTCCCTTATGCCCCCTTTAACGCAATGGTAACGAAAATTTCAAAGTGATGCAAAATCCAGGATTCCTGCCGGATCACCCCCAAAAATGAACCACTTGTAGCTGTTGCCATGCCCGACATATCCGCAAAATTTCAGAAAGATCCGTCCATAACTTTTTGAGTTATCTTGCTAACAGACAGACAAACAGACAAACAGACAAAAACCAGCAAAAACATTACCTCCTTGGCGGAGGTAAATATCAGAAGCTAAAAACGTTTCCTCCCTGGGAAAAGTGGAGGTCGGCGTTTACATTACACTCTTGCGACAGTGGCGTCGTCGGTAAAAAGTTGGAGTGTCAGAATGTTGCAATTTTTACTGCAGACGGACAGCAGTGTTGCAGATTTCTGACAGAGGAGAGTACGAGTGCTCAAAAAATCAATTTTTTCCCAAAATTCCTCCAAAATGGGGAATTTCCAGCTCAAAATATTGCATTTTTGAAACAAAATTTTTCGCTACGACGCCACTGCCCGCCAATACGACAAAGCAAGGACATTGATTTCCCCAACGACCGAAAGGGAATCACTGCCCTAAAACTTCAAAGCCTCTGGAGCTGCAAATGAGGCCTGAAGTGTAGAAATGCGAGGCCAACGGCCGAAAGCGAAATTGGGGTTCTTGGACAGAGTCGGCGAGCGCCGAGCACAAACGCATTTTGAAAGCATCCATAGCGCAAAAAATGCGTCTAGAAGCGGAACATATCGTAGAATTTGTAATACACCAGACTGCCAGCCAGCTAAGGGGGGGGGAATTCCCCCCTGAGTCAAATTGGACGCAAGTTGCGTCTACTTCTCCCTGCCTGTAGACGCCCCTGACACAACGTTATACTAACTGAACGAGCATATACGAAGAACATCGAGTGAGTGAGCAACCTTTCTGAGGTAAACTTCGTTTTCGGCGTTGATAAAAGCGTCATTCTCCGGCGACTGCTGAGGTCCGCCAATCTTCGTCTCCTCCCAGTTGAGGTTGTACTGCATCAGGTACAGCGGGTCCTCAAACAATCGACCTTACACACCATGCACTGGCCTAGCCAGAAATGACGTGAATTGGAGGACCTCGGGAAATAAGAGAAGGGAGGGAAATTCCCTCCCTTTTCTTATCTCTCGTATTTTTCATTTCTTTTTTCCCTTACTTGTTCTTTTTTCTCTTTTCCTTTCCCCGCCCCCTGTCTCTTCTGTCAAAAGTAAAAAAGCCCTAAATTCCAGTTAGTGAATCTGGGAAAGCCTTACAAGTAATTTGAGCAAAGCTCATGAGACGCGCGAAAGCCTATAGCAGTTCCTGTTCGCAGGTAATCGTAGTCTATCTCCATCCATTTCGTCGCAAT
>Ga0209671_1009523_pt1 | contig 10182 bp, 6 predicted proteins | sample WorMetHERISLAND2_2_FD_187401 | JGI IMG/M metagenome (GOLD analysis project Ga0209671, IMG submission 187401) | Marine gutless worms symbiont microbial communities from Max Planck institute for Marine Microbiology, Germany - Olavius geniculatus... | ecosystem: Host-associated > Annelida >... | reverse complement strand
GCTTTCAAAAGACATCTAGCTAGGTGCGACTTAAGTAGTTATTTTATGCAGCATATCTGATCATATTTGATCGTACTAATCATGTGGCACTGTGTTTACTCTTTTCTTAAGGCTGTCGTAAGAGGTGATTCACCCTGGCAGTCTTTTTGACACTTGTTACGTACATTACTGTTGTGAAAGTCTGTATTTTGTGTCAATAAAGTTAATAATAATAATAATAATAATTTCGGGGACAACATAAACATAAATGCTTCCTTTAAACTAATAAAAAACTGATGACTTGTCTCCTGCATATGTCATTTAAATTAGCAACTCTGCAAATTCTCCGACAATAATCAGCAAACTTTCAAGTATTCACAACAACTGTCATAAGCAGCCGCACAAGATCTGTCAAATAACATCCCTGCTGTTCTAAACTACCTTTCGATATTTACTGCACGAAAAAAATGGATAAACTGATAATCTGTGAACTTGTAACTTCACAACAAGTACAAGACCTGACCTGCCATGATACTGTCTCATTGGCGGAGCGTTCTAACAAATTCTCAAGCAGCTGCTGCAGACTGGAAAGCATTACACCCGACAGAAAACTGTCCATGTACATCTAACACCGAGACCACACACAGTAGCAATGATATGTCATGAACAAAATCAATAACAGTCAATTTTTTATTTTCATTTTTGTGACTTATTTTGTCCTATTATCTCACATTACCAAGTTTGCACTGTGCTAACCACGCATAGCCACACTCCAGTCAACACTAATGGATGAAACCAGTCTTAATTCTGCTTAAGCCCAAATTCCATTACACTAACTTTCACCAAAACTTCCCCTTGGGGAAAGTCGCGGACACAAACCATCTCGACATATGTTTGCGACAAAGTCCGTGACAAACCCGTTTGCGTCACTCTAATGGAATTCAGTCCGTTACAATACACGGAGAAAGTCGGTAACAAAGTCAGTGACACAAATCATGAAAGTCAACGACATGATTTGTGTTGCGGACTTTCATGACTTGTGTCCGCGACTTTCCCCGCGGGGAAGTTTCGGTGAAAGTCGCAAAGTCAGCATACCCTGTAATGGAATTTGGGCTTTAACACACTCTTGTCCCATGCTGCACACACCATCGCTCACAGTCACAAAATAAGCACATTTCAACATGCTTTGGTGTTTATTATGCCTCACCACACTTGCATAATACACTTATAATACACTCTAAACCATTCTGAATCATATTCATAGCATTCAATTGAGTACTAACTTGTCGCAACATATACCACATGTGGCATGCTATGGGTTAGCCTGCCCAGAAAGTACAAAAAAACATTGTAGTGAGGGCCCCACCCTTTACCAAACTGAGTCCAAGGCTGCATTCACACAGACATGAGTATGAGTATAAGTAACATCAAGTACAGGTCTGGGTTTCCATTTATGGCCCGTAAAAGCTTCACTCGTACGAGTGGAACATTCACGGTCACTTGTACAAGCACATAACTCAACGAGTGTCGGCCGTATAGAATAAAATCGAATCGAGGAAATGCTTCGCCAATAAAACAACAATATCCCATCACATTGCTAATATTTCACTAACAGCGCACCTCTAACGATAAACAATTTTACAATGACGTCAGTTCTGATGTCAAATATGCGCCACAGCTTTGATAAATTATATTGGTGCTATTTACGGGTAGTTTACATCGCACGGGTTGGATAAAAACACGACCTGCACAGAAACTACTTGTACGAGTGAAATTTATAGGTAACCCGTGCTTGTATGTATGTGAACGACCGTCGTTGAAATACACACAAACTCGTGTTTGCCGGAACTCGTATACAGGAACCCATACAGTGCCGGACTCGTATTTGTGTTTATGTGAATGCAGCCTAACTGAGTGGATTTGTAACCCTTGCCTGTGTGCTACAACATGTTAATACATCTAGCTACTGTTCTGTAGATTCTGTCTACAGAGGTTTGCAAACTGAAATTTATTACTGAAGAACCTATCTATGTTGCTGCATAAACTGCAATCAAATACATAGCAAAAATTTTAAAAAATACATAACAAGTATTGCAAAAACTTACCAAAGTGTCTGCAATGTCTTGCCGATAACAGCGATGTGTCTCCTTCACTTCTACACATTTGACAACAGCATTTTCACGATTATCTCGACAAATTGCAATGAGACAGGAAAATAGTTTAACAGCACCCGTTAACGTCATATCAAATACAACACAAAACCTCACAGCATAGCATAAGGCAAAATGCGTACTGAAAAACCTATGCTGAAGAACTAACTGCTGGCCAGTTCAGACTACAGTACACAACTAAAACAGAAAATTAGCTGTGAGAGACTAAAAAGAAAACGAGAAATATTATCAGATTGTGACCAATCTAACATACTCCTCGTGTGCATCATTTTCTTTCGTATTCTTTAAAGAGCTTTTTCGTTCCTTTTGGCTCGTATTAGAGACCAGGCGTCTAATTGAGACCTGTTTAACATTATACCAATAGTGACTGGCGTCGAGGTCATTATTGAAAATTGTCTCCCCGAAGTGCATAAAATATTGCCGATTATAGGAACTGAAAGGAATAAATTTTCAATAATGGTCGATGATGCTAGTTGCCATTTGCCTTGTTATATCTCAACGTATGCGTCAATCTGGCACCGTTACGGAGATACGGTGCCTCAAAGATAATGGGGTCACATCCTTAAACTTTTGGGGTCATGTGACGTCATCGGTTACGTGACCATTCGACTCCCGGGGGTGGACTTCCTATGGGTGGTCCATAGTGACCATGCATGTATCTGGCACACAGGAACAGAAGTCGGTTGTCGGTTGGTCGATCCTCAATATTACACTGATCTCATATACTCCTCTTCGCTATGTTAGGAAGGTACTGCACAAGGAGTAAAAAACAGCAAAAGCAAGAATTTTTCAAAGGTACGAAAAGTCGGAATAAAACACAAAAAAAACAACAAAATTACAACTTTTGAAGCACACAAATATTATCACTAAAGTATGTATATGCTGCCCCACATACTATAAATAACTATTATGCCAGAATAAAGCAAACATTTCTTTTGCTACAAGCAACTGCAGATGGCACACTGTGAGTAAAAAGTACTGTGAAAATGCATAAGCATACTGACTGCAGTATTACCTCCCCTAAAAGTAAAGTGGCAAAGATGGTCACTTTTTGCATCAGACAAATTCTAATAAATTCTAATAAAAATTTTGTGCAGTGACTGACGTATGGATCAAAGACTAAGTGGTCAGTTTTTGGTGGTGATCTAGATTATATTTTGGACTGTCAAGAATTTATCACTGCTAAGAGACAGCTTCTGGTTACTTAACTCAATTAATTTAATAACATCAGGCTTTCTGTAAAACACGACAGAGTAAAGACTGCGCATAAATCTTTATGGAAAATCAATCACAGACCTATGAAGCATCACCTGCCATATGAGATCACACAATGATCACCTGACACAAGTAAACACACCTCACCTTAACACCTAACCAGACAGGATGGTACTTAATTTACCTACCCTAGAGGGATGGAAGGCAGAGTTGACATTGGCAGTTGGTTATATACCAAGAGATGGTTCACCTGTCAACAGACCCATCCAAGTGTTAACCACTTGACAGCAACCCAACTGGGAATCAAACCCATGACCTGTTGATGGCAAGTCCAGCATCCTAACCATTGTGTCACCAAACCACTTATCACTGACATGCATCACATAACATACCATCATTCCATGAGCTGTACTCGTCGTCCGAAGGCATGCGGAGTTTGATGAGCAGAATATTAACCAGCTGCATGAAGACCGGCAGATAAAGCTTATACAGTGCCAGATACTGTTCACGCTCATTGCCTATCGCTATCTCATCCTACACGGAACAAAACCACAAACCACACTAGTACTAGTAGACTAGTAGTAGTAAGTAAGTAGTAATTAAGTAGTTGCATATTTAAAGTGCACAATGTCAGCCAGTGGCCAAATGTTGACTTAGCCGCTAGGGGGAGCAGCAGGCCTGCTGGAAGCACTGAGTTTCAAGAAGGCGACGGAAAGTGTCTGCAGAGGTAGAACTACGGATGCTAGAGGGTAGTGAGTTCCAGACTGTGGGGGCTGCAACGCTAAAACTGCGGGAGGCAAAGGTTGTGCGAACAAATGGAACCGACAGCAGATTGGTGTTAGCAAAACGCAGAGAATGCAGATAAGCAGGTTGAGAGAAGTTGAGAATGCTGTACATCAATGTGGCAAGTTTGTGTAAACGAGAGCAGATGAGAAAAGAAGTGACTGATTTGGCCATATCGTAGAAGTAGTAGTAGTAGTAGCATTAACAGCAGCAGCAGCAGCAGTAGTAGTAGTAGTTAGAAATCAGTCTAAACACCACAGATCATCAGAGATCACCACAGATCAGCTGAGATGGCGCTCACTACTCCTAACCCTAACCCTAACGCTAACCAACTCTGCCATCTCAGCTGATCTGTGGAGATCTGCAACATTTAGGCAGACCGAAAGAAAGATTCAATTGGCAGAAACTCTACTGCAGAAAGTGATACAGAGAAAGTTGCTCCTCTTCGGCCATATCTGCAGAATGGACGAAGGCAGAAAGATAAAGACCCTGGTGTTCGGAATGATGGATGGTTCAAACAAAAGAGGAAAGCCTCACCGAGAATGGTCAGATGACACTGAGCAGTGGTGTGGGGCAACCCTGCAGGAGTTAAGCCACGCTGCCCTAGATAGGCAGCGGTGGGCAGCAATACAATGGCGTCAGACAATGGCGTCAGACACCAACGGGTGTTGAGCCCACGGTTGTCGATGATGATGATGATGGTCTGTTAGTACTTAAGAGCAGCAGCATCAGTAGTAATAGCAATAGTAGCAGTAATTAACAAATGCAGAGACTTTGCAATATTGTGAAAACCACAATACAACAAAATGCATCCAACTGCATCATCACCAAAAACAGATTTGCAACCAAAGTGAGGCAAAAATGCCAAAAAATGCAGTTTTTGTTCATTTACTGGACCAAAATTGTTTTTCGTTACACTGCTCTAGGAGGTGTGCAACTGGCTCGTTAGAAGCCTGCTGTAACAATCCCAAACATTCTCCATTGGGCCCAGCTTAATCTAGAGCAAATTCTCCAAAAAAGTACAATAGGCAGATTATAGACATTCAGAGTAAAAGTAGTCATGACCAAAATTCAGCTAGCAACTAATCAGTATTTTAAATCAACATCTGTCACATTTGTGATCACTTAACTGCAAAGACTGTGGTATTTGAGACAAGGAGCAAACGTATCCAACATAAAGTAAAAATCTAAAACATATAATGTACAACTTGCCTGAAAGTTGTACCAGAAGCCAAACGGAAAGTCACTGCAGCACTCGTCGACGGGATAATGTCCCGGAACAGCTGAACACTGCTACAAAAGACACAGTCACAACAAACTGTCACTTCTTAAAGGCCAATTCGCACGAAAAATGATATGGGCTAAATATGTGTAGAATGTAACACTAATTAATAATATGCTGATCAATTGAAATGAAACCATCACTTTGAAGTAATTTTATTGTAAATATGTTGCACCAACTGAAGGCACCTGAACGTGCCACTGAAGAACCAATATGTGATCCCAGGTACTTGAAATCTTCGGTTAAGTTCAGCACTGCTCCATCTAGAGTTTATATCTCGGCATGTGCAACGTTGTAAGCCATGACCTCTGTCTTCTTAGCCCTACATTTCTGCATTCAGCTTCCACACGATGCAGCATCTTTTGTGCTTGCTCTACCAGATTGGAAACTAGAGCAATGTCATCTGCAAAGTCGAAGTCTGTCTTCATTTTCGAGCCTACCCTCCTGCTCTTCCGGGGGGTGACAGTGAAACCAAGCTGCTCTTCCTTACCATTAATTGCTCTTCCAAGTGCATAATCTAGAGCAATTATAAAAAGGTAGGGGGCGAGTGTATCTCCCTGTACCATGCCAGCAAGGAGCAGTTACTGGACAACAACGGTAAAATAATGACCTTTACGCCCTCGATGATCCTAGCTTGCACCGTTTTTGACTGATCCACCCGTGTGACAGACAAACGAACGGACTGACGGACAGATGGAGGGACAGAATTGCGATGACTAAGACGCGCTGAAAGCAGTAGCTGCTTTCGCGCGTAAAAATGATGCGACTTGGACTTTAATAACATTTACCAGCATGTGAAAAAGCTGCTAAAGAAATGCCAAAACAAGAAATATTTCTGACCATAACCACTCTTATGTACGACATTGCACAACATCCACCAATTGACAACCGCAAACAGAACCATTCAATCCACCAAACATGATGTGAATAACTGAATACGTTGACTGGTTGCAGAGATATGGCCTTTTAAAAATGTTCCAAAATGGCCAGCCACCATCTTGAATTGGAACTGATCGAAAGAGGTGATATTTGAGCTGCCAATCTTGAAATAATCTCACGCTGTACCAAAGATCATTACAGTAGACCACAGCCATCTAAGCAATATAACAATGTTCATGAGAGAAAGATATATACTAATGACAGCTGGCCACCTATTGTTACAAACATTCAGAGCGGCACAGTAACAGGGGGACAATTGCCTACCCCCTAAATTTTTAGCATGTAAGCAAACTTTTGTTCAGTATTGTTGTTGAAAATGGTCTTCCAAAAATACCAAATTCAGGGTGCAAAATCCCTTATTATGACAGAATTTAGGAGCAAAATAAAAATTTTGAGCATCATCTGACAGAAAATTGGAACCGTCTATTGGAAACCTGCAACTTCCTGTCCCTGACTTTTCTAACCCACTGCCACTGCATACAGAAACGATATAAAGTACGAAAATAGCAACGAATACCAACCAGCAACATTTCGAGAAGCGACGTAACAAGAACTCGCTGTTGCTCATCTCCGAGGCTCAAGCGTGTCATCAGTTTAGTGTTGTTATCGGCAGCAACAACGATCAGCCGACACAAACTCTGACATGTCTCCTGTAATTATAATAACTGCAAAATTCACACTATCATCCTTTTTCTACACAAGCACCTCTCGCCAACACCACAGGAAACCTATACCAACCAATAGGATAGCAGTAGGCTGGTACCCAATAATTACACTATAGCTGTGATATATGGTGCAGGCATAAATAGCACAATTGAGCCACTTCTGCCGACAGCCGCTGTGGCCGAGTGGGCAGCGTAACTGATCCGCTGCGTGAAAGGTCCCCAGTTCAAATCCTACCTTTTGCAACTTTTTTCTCTTCGCTGTCGTAATTAATTTTGTTTGAGGTAATAAATGTCTAACTTGGAGTTAAACATTTATTACCTCGAAAAAAATTAATAAAGACTCTCACATTTTCCCACATTTTAAGGTTAGGGACAGTTAGGGTTAGGGTTAAAGACAGGGTTAGTGGTTAGGGTTTGTGCCAGTGTTTGTTCATTCATGAGAAATTGTATAAAATAAGATAAAACGAGGTGCTGGCGTGAGGTGCTTGTTTTTCTAACCATTTCTTGTTTTCACAAAATTAACCAACATACAGTCAGCTGACATGAACTCAACAAAACACACTTAAAAGAGTAACCTCCTCTTTCTTCTTTTTCCCACTTTACATCAATAATAAAAAAAACAAGTATTTTGAGCAAAGCTCATGAGATCCACGATGGCCTTAGCAGTTTCTGTTCGCAGATTGTCTTGGTCTATTTCAAGCCATTTCGTCGCAGTTCACCTTGAAGTGTGCACAGCAGCCAAAAATCGCAAAAAAACACTTAGGGCCCGTTGCACCAACGTCATTCAACTTTGAACCCGGGTCAAATCTGAATTTGAACCTAGTTCAGCCATAAATTGCATTGCACCAATGCGGTTCAAGCGTTGACCTCCATTCAATTCTGAACCGCCCTCTGACCACCAATCAAATTTTGATCTCGGTTCAACTCGCGGTTACACATGCGCACTAGACGATGAATGTTCTCCGGGATACTATTGCTGCAAAAATTGTCCGATTCGAATCCTATCCTGCCCAAAAAACTTCTTCGTATCGAATAATAAGACCTCTAATGCAATTATACTGATGATCTGAATATGTTAGATTTCTACCACATTCGTTTTATGTTCTCTTTGTGCTCGATAAATTAACAAATAGATGAATAAATCGCATTTTCGGTGGCGATGTTTCGTTGTTACAGTAAACATACGAACGAACCCTTACCACAGCAACAAAAACTCTTTCGTATCCATTTATAAGACGTCCAATTTAATTATACTTGTGATCGGGATATGCTAGATTTGTGCTATATCGGTTTTCTGAGGCGTTTTTGCTGGATAAATTAATTAATGGATAAATAAACAGCATTCTAGAGTGCCGATGCGCCGCAGGCTAGATGCGCCGTTGCTTCGCCGTAGCTATGGTAAACATATATCTTGACAACGGACGTAGAATAATTAACGAATATCTATTGGAATATAAAATGTGTATCTTCGGAACTTTATCATGCAACTGTTGATGCGAAAATTGTGTGATAACTTCAGGGAAGCTTAACATTCAAACAAAGTACGGCCAATCTGCACTGGACTGTTTCGTAAGCATTGCGTGCGACTGTGACGTCAATGTAGTTGGCCCGTAGGCCAAGCATGGTTGACCAATCAGCGTCGTCTATGGTATAATCACGGCCGTTTAACTGAACGGGATCAGCTGATCCAAGTTCAACTTGGTGCAACATAATTGAGCGTGAACTCAGTTCAACTCTTGATCTAGGTTCAGCTGAACCAAGATCATGAACGACGTTGGTGCAACTTGCCCTTAAACCTCCAATTTTAGGGGTTCAAGGTTATTTAAGGTCATTGATGTTAATACTGCAAAAAGCTTGTCACCGGTGCTTGTTATGATATGCAGCATGCCTATGCCTATCTGCAACTGTTTCCAAGCTAGATGAGCCAATATCGATAAAAAATTCAGTATATAATCACTTTATAGAGGGATACCCCTCTTTGACGCTCACATGCATAGGCCTCCTTGAACCTAGGGAGTCGTGACTTAAAATCTACGTTTGATGCTGAAAATTTCATATGCAGGTTGTCTTGGCCTATCTCCACCCATTTCAGCACAATTCACTCTTAAGATGTGTGTTGCAGCGAAAAATCTCGAAAAACTCATTAAAACCCTTTATTTTTGGAGGTTCAAGGTCGTTCCAAATCATTGATACACCTTGAAAACTCGTCACGAGTGCTTGTTATGACAAGTAGCATGTCTATGCCTATCTGCAACTGTTTTCACAATATATGAGCCAATATTGGTATAATAACCACTTTTTAGAGGGGTACCCCTCTGACGCTCGCGTACATAGGCCTACATGAACCTAGACGGTCCGGACTTGGACAATTAAAATCTACGTTTAATGCTGAGAGTTTCATATGCAGGTTATCTTGGTCTATCTCCAGCCATTCTGGCGCAACTCACTCTTGAAATGTGTATCACAGCACGAAATTGCGAAAAATTCACAAAAGACCCTTATTTTGGGGATTCACGATCATTCAATGTCATCGATATTGATATGCCTAAAACCTTGTCACAAATGCTTGTTACGATAAGCAGCATGTCTGTGCCAATCTGCAACCGTTTTCATGCTGGATGAGGCAATAGCAGTAAATACAAACTTTTTAGGGAATACCCCTCTTTGATGCCCTTGTTTGAGAGGGCCTCCCTCTCCCAGACCTGGGCACAAAATTTTGTCACAAAATAACTAGAGTCTTTGGGGCAACATCCAGTGAAGATTTCATGATCCTGCTTGCGCCATTTTGATACAATCGCAGAGTGTGACAGACGAACAGACAGACAGACTGATGAATGCCTGGATGATGGCTAAGGCGCGCGAAATATTACACGCTGTCGCACGTAAAAACACTGAAAATCAACAAATATACATTCAGCTAACACAGAGCAAGACATGACTTCTGCAATTCTAGTAATAAGGAACTAAAAAACTACACTCCTTTTCATTCTTTTTTTCCTTTTTACACAAATAAGAAAAGCTAAAAATTAACAGATAGAAACAATCAGACAACAAAGAGTGAAACAGCAAACTTAAGAGTACTCTTTTTTTCTTTCTTTTCCCCGTCTTAACATGAATATAAACTAGAAATTTGGGGCAAAGCCCAACG
>Ga0209671_1009519_pt1 | contig 10184 bp, 5 predicted proteins | sample WorMetHERISLAND2_2_FD_187401 | JGI IMG/M metagenome (GOLD analysis project Ga0209671, IMG submission 187401) | Marine gutless worms symbiont microbial communities from Max Planck institute for Marine Microbiology, Germany - Olavius geniculatus... | ecosystem: Host-associated > Annelida >... | reverse complement strand
ACTTCATCTGGCAGACGCGCTGCTGCATGACAGTCAAACCTTGTAAAAGACCTGCTGCTGGGGCCCACAAATTAGGACAGATAGAATTTATTGACGTTTTTCCATTCATTTTAACGTCTTATGCCTGGTCTACTTTCCCTAGGTAGTGCAAAAGCAGACGCTGGATGAGGTGAAAACTAAAACACTTATTTCATAGCCAGTTGTGTCAGAAATATTTCTGCCAAAAATTATTAAAATCTGCTAATCTTTATTCAAGGTACGATCGATAATGTTGGGAAAGTTTTTTTAGGTTTTTCTTTATTTTAACACACATTTCGCTTGATCTGCTTTTCCTAGGTAGTGCAAAAGCATACATTGGGTGAGTTGGGTAACTGAACCGCCATTTGATGTCAAGTTGTGCCAGAAATATCTGTACCAAAAATTACTAAAATCTGGTAATTGGTTTTCAAGTTACAGTCAAAAATGCCGGAAATGTTTTTTTTGAGACAACAGTGTGTAAAGCTATACATGCACATAATCACACAATACCATGATTCCTGTCACACACTAACCTATAGATTGTATAGTTGGCTTGTTATCATGTGGATGCTCAGTAATATTATTGCTATTAGCTTCAATCTTCACCTCAAATGAACTTTCACCTGTACGGTATGCAGCACATGCAAACAAAATCAAGACAATCAGAGTAACTGTGTGATGCTGAAGGAAATAACGTGTGAAGAAATGTCTCAAAACTAAGCCACTTAAAAGCACAGGTGTGAATCAGTACTTAGCAGTAGGACTGTGCTATGTGAGTAACTTATTACCTGAATACTCAGCAAGTAGCTTAACTAGCACACAACTAAGTTTAAGTCACTGAAATTATCATAAACCACCCAATGCTACGCTGTACACATGCAATTATGCACCAACTGCATAAATTTCTAATGGTTTACATTAGATTTAGAAATTACTGTCTTTAATCATAATTGCGATTACTGCTTTTTGGTGACTTGGTGGCTTAGTGGTTTTTAGGCATTGGACTCATGATCCAGAGGTCGTGACTTCAACTGCCGGCCGGTGCACTGCTAGGTAACAACCCTGGGCAAGTTGTTCACATGTCACCAAGCAGTATCACTTTATAGTGACCACTGATGCTGTGTGGCTGAGAAGGTAACCCTAAATCTGGCGTCACACTGGCCATGCATCTCAGACTGTATTCTATACACCTATGGGCTCAACGGCCAAAGAAAGGCAGATAAGCACCCCACATATGCTCAAGTCAGTATTTGACATGCTTACAGTGCACATGATGACACATACATGAAACAATGTAGAGTGAACACATTAGTTCACTATCAACAGCAACGTAAGACATCATACAAAGCCAACATACCGACACTTGGCTGAATGTTTACATCAGCAAGCTGACGCATCAACCTACAAAAAACATACATCGTAGTCAGCAATGTTGATTACATGTCAAATGCATAAACTTCCCATTGCGTTGGATGCTACATTCAGTAACATCTTCTAAGAAAATTAATGTATCATAAGGGGTTCTCTGTCAAAACCTGGACCGACAAAACATGTAACGTCAAAAGTATCCCACTACATGAATCTTAACCTTAACCCTAACTTTAACTCTATCCCTATCACTAATCTATAATCCCTAACCACAACCCTATCCTTAACCTTATTTCCTAAACCTAAGCCTATATTGCCTTCCAGGTTTTGTTGTTCCCAGTTTTGTTGGTCCAAGTTTTGTTAGGACACCATCTTTTAAAAGTTTGACACTGAGGCTGAATTTCTTCTGACAAGTCACATGTGAATCAAGTAATTTGTCAGACACACAGCCTATGAACATGTGCAACTGTTGGTGATGAGCCTTCGTTGCCGCAGGTGCTTGGTTATGGAACAGCTTGCCACCGGACATTACTGTGTGCAGCACGCTATCACAGTTCCACTGTGAACTCAAAACATTTCTGTTCACACAGTCTTGTCAATCTACTGTGCTACTGTTCCGACTTGTACACCTAATCCCCAATAAATTCCTGAAGTGATTGCTGAATTTCGTTGAAAAATATTACTTCTTACCAACATTATCAAATGTTGAATACCGATAACAAAATATCTTCGTTACCAATATGGCATTACATGCTGCAGTCGCTCAAGCGGAAGTGACGTTTGTTGACGCAATCAAAATAACGTAAAAAAAATTACAAAATGATGTTTTCTGCAGACGATCATGTTTTACTTAAACTGTTAAGGCAAAAGAAAGAGTATGGCAATAAAAAGTTTATTACAGAATTTCCCAGCAAGCCGTGGACACTGTCAGGATTAAACAAACGGTTGCCTAATAATAGACACTTCACATTTTGAGGTGATCTCACAAAAGTTGCTGTAACTATTGTTTGAATAGACAGATTAAATTGAAATTTGGCTCCTTGATTGCCAATAGATGATGAATTGTTATCTGTTGCATTGCTATAGCATAGCATGTGGAACAGATTATAAAATCACTTCTGTCACAGTGTCATTCTGTTATTCCGTCTGTAAACACTCCTACGGCGGCAATTTTGATTCGATTTTGATGAAATTTTGCACAGCGATTGGAAGCCCAAAATGTAAGATCGAGTTTGTTTGGGATAAAAATCTAATAACTCCTTCCAATATTTTACCCCAATTTTTAAAAATTTGCATTACGACCTACGGGGACTTCAAAGCAGTATAACTCGGTACACGTAAAAGATACTTGCATGCTGTGTTTACCTACCCCCTATTTTGGGGTCAGGCAATCTAATGGTGTCATTAAGTTTACTCACTATTGACCACTGTTGCCATAGCAACCACTCAAAAGTTGCAAAATTTTGCACTACAGCCAACGGAGATTCGTAAAAAACAATTGCGTGCTGTTTGCACCTACCCCTATTTTCGGAACCAGGCTATCCGATGGTGTCATTTAAATTTCTCCTCTGCTGACCCCTGTTGCCATAGCAACAAATTTTGGGACAAAATTTGACTATAACTCAGCCCCAGTGAAAGATAATTGCGCCCTGTTTGCACTCGCCCTCCTTATATGCAGCTGCTAGGCTATATAGCGTGGCAATGAGACAGATACCTCGTTCCACAGAACATATTTCTAGTTGATGTAAAATTTTGACAGAATCAGATGTTGTTTGTTAAAGTTACGCAAACGAACATGGGTTTACATATGTAACACCATACTGGTGGGAAGTTGTACCTTGCAAAATGCGGATTGCGAATGCGGAATTTCGAAAAAGTGTATCTTGCAGAATTTCACCTGCGGAAATTCTTTGTAGAGTAAGGTGTATTTTGCGGAATTAAAATTGCGAAGAATGTTCTTGTGAAGAAGTGTCAGCTGATTCCATTATATAGGAAAACTTACACTTTTTTCAGATCTCAAAACTTACCAGTGCTTTTGCGACACTTTTGCCATAAAACAATGCAGATCGATAAAAACACCTAGTGATATATCTCGTGAACAAATTATCGAAATCTAATGAAAGAATTTTGCACTATGGCCTATTTTCACTTTTTGTTCTAAAAATCATAATTAATCTTGGGAACTGTGCAGAAAGTTCAGTTCAGGTAGGGAGACTCTCTGTGAAATGCTCCTTCAGTGTGCCAAATTACTTAAATAAATTCCAAATGGTTTCTGAGATATGGTGTAATTTATGTTTTGTTTACACATGTTTACACATTGTGTATACACGCAAACTTTTTACAACATTTCTCAGAACGTATGGGATAAATCATTGTGTTTTATGCACCAAGTCATCGGCAATTCACCCCGATACTGCATGCATGGGTCAAAATGTTGAAATTTTAGTCCAGGTCTGGAAAATTGCCCCCCCCCCAAAGTTAACCCCATTTTTTCGACATTTTTCGACTTTTTTTGAAAAAATTCTCCACGAAAATCTGCAAGCGACCAAAAAAATTTCTTGGTGCGTGACATGGTAGACAAGTTATCCCTGAATGTAACACGTGACTCAGTTAAGTGGTAGGCATCGAGACCCGGAATCGCTCAGTGTACGGGGTGTGTGATCCCGTTTTGCACTTACAGCCTTTGACTCAATGCCAAAAACTGAAAATCCCATTATTGTCGATATGGTGGTTATTTTCTTGTGGTGAGTAGGTTTCTTTATCACACGGTTGGCCCATCACGATCGCGATTTCTGCTTCCGATTTTCTTCAGATACAGACCCCCAGAATTTTGGGCATTGGCGTTAAAGCCCTCCTTTTCAACTCCGAACATGCTGAGTGTTGTTGAGTTATGTCAACTGAATAGGTGTACAGTCCTACAGAGCGCTCGACCACCATGAACAAAAGCCTCATTGTGCCTTACAGGAGGAGATAGTAGGCTAATTTTTATCGTTGTTTTGGTAAACCTACGTTAACTTGACTTAGTATCAGGCTAATAAGTGACCCACGTTGTATTTTTTACCTAGCCATTTTACCTCTAATATCTTCTTGATGCAAATATTTCTTATAAAGTTCATAGTTATCTCCTAAAACGCCTAACATCATGCACAAAGTCATCAGAGATAGTGAGAGTTAGCAATATTTACCTGAGCTCAGCAAGTGCGCATTACCTAATCCGACGACTTGACCCTCGACGCTGCAGAAACCCTTTTCTCAGTCGGCCTATTTGAGTTGATTTCTGTAGCCATCTGTGACCGTGCTATCACGGCAGTTGGTCATGCCGCGTCAGGAATCATTTGTGGATTACTTGAGTTGACCTTGCATTCTTGTGTGATATGCCGGCATACGCTCGTGAATTAACAGATTTCAAAGCGTTTCAAAAGTTAGGCTGATTCGAGACTCAAATTATAAGCCTAAGCCTGCGCGAAGTTGATCATTTGATTTTATTTGAATTTTGCGGAATGCAGAATGCGGAAAAACTCATATGGGTAACAGACATATATTATGTTATCGACATTCAACAATTAATAATTTTGCTCAGAAATAATATTTTTCAACGAAATTTTGCACTCACTTCAGAAATTTATTGGGGATTAAGTGCACAAAAATTTATTCAAATTCGTTCAGATTTGAAATTTTTATGGCATGATATCTAGAGGTCAGTTTTTTGCCGGACATAGTGTATATATGTATATACATATATTCTGTGGAGTGTGGACGGACGGGCCTATATCGACTACTGCGACTGCGAGTCTACAAACCTTTCATTCGCTCTTTCCCGTCCATCGACCAGCGATGTTTTCAATTTCCAATCATCCGTCATGATATATCTTTAGTAAACCACTGACCACTAAACGTAGATCACTTGTTTAAACAAAGAAGAAAGTGAATTTTAACCGGAAACGCCGATCAAAACACAACACAAACAAAGCAAAAGCAGACTTTCACAGTAAAATCATATTAGTGTTAGAGATGCTCCTACGGTTTAATTTGTTAAACGATTAATCAAAACTTACTTTACTTGTTACTTGTAGGTAGATGGGCTGGTGAAGGGAGTCAGCTTTTAGTGCCCACATCGTTTCAGTGATCATCCAGTCTGTTCTTGAACATGTTGACCGAAGTCGACTCGACAATATGACTTGGCAATTTATTCCACTTAGGCCTATCAATAATTCGTTGGCTGAAGAAATTCTGCCGGACCTGTCGGGTTGGCTGTGGATTGTAGAGTTTCAGACTGCGGTCTCTCTGATGACTGGATACTGAGCGTGTGAAGAACTGACATTAAATATTTTGTCTATCTTTTCCCTATCGGTCATTATTTTGAAAACCTCAATCAGATCACCTCGGAGCCTTCGTTCAAAGTTCGTTGCTGGAGCGAATACAATCCGAGGGCCTATATACAATCCGAGGGCCTTAAATCGTTCTTCATATGGAACGGCCTTTAGTCCACGAACCATCTTTGTTGCCATGGTTTCTTCGCTGGCCCTGAGGCGTGAGAGCGACTGAGAGCCCCTCGCACATATATTTGCAATATTGACTTTATTGTAGCTATTTTTGTACTGCAACCGATTTCGGGCTGTGACCACCACTTTACGAGTGAATTGCACCGAAATCACTAAATTTAAACCAAAACAATCTGTATGCAAATTTTTTTTGCATTAAACGTAGATTTCAACAGTCGGATGTTGGACTGGAGGAAAAGAAGAAGAAAAGGGCCAGGGATGCGAAAACAGGAGGAGGGAAAAAGAGAGAAGCACGGAAGGGAAAAGGCGAAAGGGTTGACTTTCATCTTACTCATGCACAGCTGGAACCGGGCCGCTCATTGGCTAAGACTGGTCCTGTTTAGTAGGGTTCTAGAGGTTGTCAAGGTGCATAATGGACTGTCTCTGGGAACATGCGCACCAAATTTGAAGTCCATATACCTTCAACCTTTTTTGGAGCTAGTGGCATTCAACCCCTGCTCAACACAGACAGACAGACAGACAGACAGACGCACAATCTGATGAACACAATCTCCATTCGCTTGGTGGAAATAATGAACTAATGTGAACTATGGCTATTCTGGTAACACCCGAGTAACTGTATAGCAATCAGTTCCAAACCCAATCTAACACAAAGTAGCCTATTTTTTAGATAGGTAGGTTAGTTACACAAAAAAATGTAATGTGCGAAGTATCGAAATTGGTCTCATCGGTTGAAAATAATGGGAGCAAAAATTGCAATCTACAGACAGGCATATGCAAGGGTTTCTGACAGAAGCAATTATAAATGCTCCTACTTGCATTTTCCCCATTAATGAGTGGATTTTCAGCTAAAACAATGAATGGTATTTTTGGAAAAAAAATTTCAGACAACACAGTTTTCTGACGGCATGAGTATTGGCGTTTATTGACCAACTCCACCACATGTCTGAATCTAATCCTGAAGTAAAATGATTTGTATTGACGTTTAGGCCTATTGCAAATCTCTCATGCACTGGTGGAAGAATATGTGCAATGCCGATCGAGGCCACGAAATTTTGATAATGAGCAATAGCAGCACACATTTCAAACACCAGTGAAACAATGACATAACATCAAGTCTTTAAACACATACATACAAACACACAAACACAGGCAAACGCTGGTGACAACAGAATCGTCTAATCGATACAACTGATCGATCGCTCATTTTCTTCGCGTTCCCCGCGGTGACGTCACGTCAGGACCGATAGCGTTTGACATATCAGCTGTGAATATTCGGCGGTGGTCCATTCCACTCTGTTGTCCCCGGCACGGCGACACGCTCTCGCGTCCTACGGAAATGTACAGATAGCATCACGCCGTTACGTGTGTCGTCCGTCCGTCTGCGTGTCTGTCTGTCTGTCTGTTCGTGTGTATGTCTGTTCGTCACACTCCTGCACCCCGACGATACTGCTAGGTGAAGCGAGATCTCATTTTACAGGGGGACTTAAGTGTTTCTAAGTAACACTCTCATTGGCAAAGAAATGCACTATAGCGACAACAATACATTGATGCGGTCTCTCTGTCCGTCCGTGTCTGTCCGTCTGTCTGTCACACTCATGCATCCCGATGAAGGTAAAACACGGCTGGACAGAATGAGGTGCCATTCGGCATGAAAGCACTCTTTGTGCGTCCGCGAATATCAAGACAGAAACACTACAGATAGCATCACACCGCCGCGTCGTCGTCGTCGTTTTGTCTCCGGGGGATGCTGTAGTAACAGTCAGTACATTACACACTCGGCCCGCGAAGAGCGAAAGAGTGAGAGAGTGTGCGAGGCCCTGTCCTCCTGTCCCACACCCGACCGTCGCGTACAAATACAGTCTGTACTCAGACTTCATTATACGCTATGCACTAGACAGCACGAAAACACATTGCGTGCGAACAGCAGAATTTACTGGAAACAAACGTGCGTTTTTCTGCATGTTTCGGCGATCGTTTTATCATTTTTTAATTTAGTTGTTATTTTTTTACGTTTGCTGGCCATTGCGCAATTCAATACAAAGTATACGCTCGTTGCGGAAATATTTCGAAAACTGTGGAACTGGTGCAGAATAAAGATGGTCTTCTGTAAGATGACCTTAGACGTGGCTTAAGAAAACTGCATGAAAAGGTAAACTATGTGCACACAGTTTTTGTTCTTCATTTTAACGAAATAGGCTAAATTCAAGAGCCCGAGAAAGCTTTCGCAACAAATGCCCATTAATTTCGACAAAATGGAACAAATGTTCGAATACTAGCAAAACGTTTGCTTTCGAAAACAGAATCATTCGGCATTAGCGGCTGTGTCTTTGCCCCAGTAAATATCTGTCCTTAGCGCATATCCAATAAACGAGTCAAAAAGCTAGGCATCCCAGACAGACAGACGGACGGACGGATGGCCGAGAAAATGGCAAAATTATAAACGAGTGAAGTGATAGGGCGTTTACACGATCCAGCAAACGTCCAGCATTAGCACGTGTATTTTGAATACATTTGCTGGAAGTTTGCTGGACGTTTGCTGGATCGTGTAAACACCCCATGAAGCGTATCAGTATTTATGACGCGAACCAATGATCGGTCTTGCCGGTGTTCGGAACATTAACCGCGAACGAAACCCCATGGACGTTTTATGTTCGCAGTACGGCATGAGTCAAAGTTACCGACGGGTAGTTAGTTATAACGGGTTAATGGTGCATGGCGGATATTAAACGAAGTGCTATTGTCACAGTGCTGACGGTGCGATGGCAAATCTGCCACATTGACCACAATTTAATAACTTGTCGTCATCATCGTCGTTTTCATCGTCGTTTATTACGCTAACGTAACACGAAATCGTGTACCTGGTTACCTTATCTATCATTATGGAGACTGCCAGAACCCACAGCTGCACTTTTCAATAATTTAGACATTCATCTGCTTGTATCACACGCCACAAATTTGCTATATGTATTGTGCTCGAAACTTGAAAAAAGTTTCTCTATAGCATAAGATGTTGCTTTTGCTGGAATTCGGCTCCAATTACTTATGTAGCTGCTTTTTAGGTAACCCAATTTATCTGGCTATTAAAATAAATAAACGTTACAGACAAACGAACGGTCAAAAAAGACAGACAAGCTATTTACAATAGCAATAGGCTACGTCGCCTTGAATGGCAAGGTGCGGTAAGAAAATGCTGAACCTAATGTGTGCGCGCGTCCGTTTGTTTTGTAGCGACTGTTGCTGTGACCGGGTCCATTTGGCGCCGGAAATAAGCTAACGTTTCAGGAGTTGTTTCAAGCGGTAATAAAGACAGAAAAAACAGCGCCGAACGGAATCGTTAAAGCGAAGGAAAGAAATAATCTGTCACGTGCGATCTCCGTCAGCTTCGCAAAAATGTCACGATGACCGTACCACCGTGGGGAGGATTGACACTAACCAGAACAGCGAGATGAAGCCAGCAAATAACTGCCCGACGCTATTATAGTCCTCTGTGTCGCTGCTGTCACTGGTGTAACAGTGCCCGGCCGGTCAATATTGGTTAACGCGGTAAAGATTATTACATCGACCGGACGGGGAGAACAGCATAATGGCGACTGACGAAATGGCGACGGATCGATTATGCACGCCAATGTAGATTAGTAGCTACAACACCAGATGACTTCAAAACACACGAAGAAATGGTAGAACAACAAAGTTCACTTTTCAGAACTTTGAATTTGTCTGGAAATGTGACGTGTAAAATCCGGAGACCGGGATGTTTCAGTAATTACACTAGCTGACTTCGGAATCCCCAGAAGAACTGGTAGAACAACACAGTACTACGAAGTACTTCTTTCGGTAAACCAGATCTGTCCGGAAGACTGGAAACGATCGGGCTAAAATCCGGCGACGGTGGAATGTACTAATGAGCACACCAGAAGAAATGGTAGAACGAAAACGTTTAGTTACGGATCGATTGCGCACGCCATCTGGCGGGGTTCGTCGTGGTGTTGGCGGGTCCGGCGCTGATATGGGTGAGGACGACGACGAATTGTTGCTGTATCTGTACGAAAAGTCTTCGGACTCGCGAGCCAGGTACAGCTTCGACTGCGTCTCTATGGGTGGTCTTCGTGTGTGGTCTTTTCGTATCTACGGGGTGTGGTCTAATATCTATGTAGGTGGTCTCTGATGTCTATGGGTGGTCTTACGACGCGCGTGGTCGACCAGGACGGCGCCGAGACGGCTGGCGGCAGCGACCGTGAGTTGCTTAGTCGAAGTACTGAACAGATCTGCAGCAAAACGCTGTCGCTGGTCGGT
>Ga0209671_1009516_pt1 | contig 10185 bp, 7 predicted proteins | sample WorMetHERISLAND2_2_FD_187401 | JGI IMG/M metagenome (GOLD analysis project Ga0209671, IMG submission 187401) | Marine gutless worms symbiont microbial communities from Max Planck institute for Marine Microbiology, Germany - Olavius geniculatus... | ecosystem: Host-associated > Annelida >... | reverse complement strand
GAGTCTTTAGTTTTCATATCTAAGGTACACGATACTGTGACGATAGGGGTAGTATGAGTAAGTAAGAGAAGTTTATAGCACATAACGTTAATAAACCTCTACTGCGATAACTAGTACTATTGTTCACCAGGTTCTGATGACATCGCGATAAAGGTTTGTGAGTGTAGCAAATTGCAACCCGTCGATTCAACGTTTTTTTGCATTGAATTTAAACTAACGGCTTATGTAGACACGAACCTGCAGAGAGCTAATGGGTTGAAATATACTGCGATGCAGTTGGTCATGATTACTGCACGGTAGAACGCTAAGTGCCGTCGTTATCCGTCAGCCGTTACTGAGGTTGGCCAACAAACCATTACCAGGGTCGTTTGCTTGAGGTGTCCGTTTGTCCGCACGTGTAAAAAGCAGAAAAAGCAACTCTACATTGTTGCGAAATTTTTCAGACTTATTTATTTCGTAAATGCAGCTTCAGCTCGTTTTAGCCGACCATAGACAAGCACAGAGACACGCTACTGCCCACTGGTAACACGCTGTATTTTTTGCATCATTTCTGCTTATTTCCGTTACAGACTCCGCACACATAAAGTAGTAATATATAGAATATGACGTGTATAGATTATCGGCCTGCACATGGTGTGGATTAGTGGACAATACATTGTACGAGCATGTACTGCAATTGTTTTGTTTTTTATTCGCATTTTGTGGAGTCTGTAACGACGATAAACAGAGTATGTGAGTAAATAAGTGAGTAAGTAATTTATGTAAGGCGTTAACTGTAAAAGACATTTCGAACGCATTTAGTGTGGCAGTAAAACAAGTAATTTGAGCAAAGCTCATGAGACGCGCGACAGTCTATAGAAATTCCGGTTCGCAGGTTGTCCTAGTTTATTTTCATCTATTTCGTTGCAGTTTACTCTTGAAGTCTGCACTGCAGCCAAAAATTGCAACCAAATTACTGAAAACCCTTATTTTTGGGGTTTAAGGTCGTTTAAAGTCGTTGATCTTGATGTCAATCAAAAGGGCGTATGGGACTTTCTGTTAATAATTAATAGTAACTTAAACCCTATTTCCCACCGTTTCTGAGATACGGCAACTTATTGGCTCAAAATCACCAATTATTTGTACTCCCTCTTATTTAGCGCCCTCTATCGAGGTGACCTCTTTCGAATTTCGTGAAAAGCTTGACTGATCTTAAAACTAGAGTCTTCGTGGCAGTCGACTGTGAAAATCTCGTGATCCTAACTTGCACCGTTTTGATACAATCGCAGAGTGTGGCAGACATACAGACAGACAGACGGACAGACACACATACGGACTCTTCAACCATGGCTAAGACGCGCGAAGCATTACATGCTGTCACGCGTAAAAATAAAAACGTTTAGGATGGTGTGTAAAAGTAAACAAATTGTGTGCTAATTCTGACATAGATTGGAGAAGCGTTCCAAGCAAATGGATTTAAACGCACATTTTCCATACGTTCACACGTAGAGCAGACATATAATTATGTAACTTGGTTAAACGTACGAAGTCTTCCAAGTCACGAAGTGAAACTTGTTGGACGACTTTGTACTCGTTTCTAATCTCAATACCATAACAAAAGTGACCAAATGAAACAGCTTTGGACCGAAAGCTAAACTGCATAGGGTGGAGAGTCTCTTTGCTGCGGGTGAGCAAACTTGATCGGGTGAATAGCATTCATTTGTTGGCGGAAATGAACGGCCCTAATCATTGGCAGTGCCCAGCTGGCAGCTGTATGCTCTGACGATCGATCGCACGGATAGCCGTGTAGCAAAATGGACGAACTCAGGAAAACGCCAACGGCATTTTCTCTTTCTCACAATGCTCTTGTTTTTTCTGTGGCGACGACGCATTTTATCAGCAAAATTAAAACAGATTCAATCGATCGAGTACATATTTGTCAAACTCGAGAGTTTGTTGTTGCATTACTGTATTAATTAAGGAAACTGGGCCTGTTTTCCGGCTAGATCAGTCACTGTAGGAAGCTGACTACGGACAATAATACTGCTAGCGATAGGTGCACTTAGAGTAGAAACTGGAACGACCGGAAATGTATTGGGTCGCTGACGTAAGTAATATGGATGGTCGTCCATTGGGCCTGTTTAGAAGATCCCTCCGAGATTTTTCCAGTTCACCTACGTCTCGGGGCTCGTCCACAGATAGTGGATTAGGGACTGGTTTACTTACTAGACCCCTACTAGCAACGACCGACCAGGAATAGATGTACGCTAAAGTGAACTAAGACCTAGGGGACTTTGGGGAAGATACATGAATTTGGCATGAAGAGAAAAACAGTAAAGTCCCTAGAACTAGGTAGCCAAAGTAAACAGAAAGTAGAAACGCTCGCGACGCACCTGAGGTAGCGGATCCGAGAGTAAGAGGTCAAGATAACAGCAAAAACTTTGGGGGCTACTTTTTGCCGCACCCTGTAGATATTGGTTGTGTTTAGGTAATTAGTTAATAGTTAGTTACACCGTTGCGACATGCTACAGACGGTGTCGAGCTACTCGAAGGCGGCGTGCAAGTGCCGCGGTGTGTCTGGATCATGCAGCATGCGCACCTGTTGGAACCAGCTGCCGACGCTGAGGAAGGTCGGCGGCCGGCTGAGACAACAGTACGACAGCGCTCACATGGTGGCGTTTAACGCACACGGCACGTCGCTGTACCCCGTCGCAAGGCGGAGTAAAAACGACGTGGAAGCCAGTGATGGTGGACCGCGGCCGTGTCGACCACGCGTTCGCCGTCGTCGGCGTCCAACACGGAACGATCTGGTCTACATCGATCCTTCGCCGGACTACTGTCTGCCGGACACATCGGCCCTGGTGACCGGATCGACGGGAACACAGGGTCGTCCGTGTCAGCTGAACAGCGCGTCGACTGAGGACAGCTGTGACGAGCTGTGCTGTGGGCGTGGTTACAACACTCAGACGTGGCAGGTTGCTGAGCGCTGTCACTGTCGCTTCCACTCGTGCTGCCGATCAAGTGCCAGACTTGTCTGTGCTGGCACAGCATCCACACGTGCAAATAGCATCAACCACTACCAGTGACCAAGCCCGACGTAAGACTGTCGAGAGTACTCAAATTCCCGTGGCCGATTCAGCGACAGGAAGGACGTACCTTCACAAACTTCGATTAAGCGTACGTTAGCCGGAGAAGGCAACAAAAATACTTTGTCGGCAGCTTCCAAAAACGCACCAAACCGTGCGTGAAATCGCATAGAATTGCATATCATATATTTATAAATCGTTTGTAACATAGTATGAAAAGTTTTAATTTTTTAACACCCTTCAGACAAACGGAAAAGAAAAAAGCTCCCTCGCAAACCTCACTCTCTCGACGCATATTTAGCGTTCTTATCCCGAAACAATTTTCTGGATTTCTTTCAAATTTATTGCCGGCAATGATATTGAAGAGTAATTCATAGAATTTGTGTAATTCATAAGTGTGTGTAATTAAATACATTTCAGTTAATAAATATACTTGATAGATAAAAATATAAGTAAATTAAGTTGACATTTATTATTTTTTATATAAAACTATTTAACGAGCAATCTCTATATATTAACGCTTGCACGTAGTTAAATATGTTGCTTCATAAATGTCGTTGTTATTAGGCCTACTATTATTACTGTCATCGTCATCATCGTCATCATCATCTGCAGCAGCAACACAAGAGATCAGTAGATGTTTATTCATTCATGTCATTCGTTGTTTGAATATTTGGTGCTTCGTAACATCAACATAGCATAGAAGAATAGGCCCATAACAATATTCGCTGGCTTTTGTTAGTAATATATCAGGCCATCCACGGACGATAAACTTGGAGCAAGCCGGCCGGTACGTGATCGGTCTATTAATGCAAAGTGTTATCCTTCCTTCGACTCTTCCGCCCCGTGAGTATTTCCGTTCATTTCCGTTCCGTGCTGATGGCGATGGCGACAAACCGGACACTAGGTTTATGCGTCGATGTAATATTCATCTCTCGTGTTACTGTTTGTCCGATGTCTGGACATTAACCTTCTCGTCGAACAACCCTCAATATAGCGGCTTTTCCGACTTTTTGCCGTTGTTTTATGCGCACTGTAGTTGGTTTAGCATACAAAACATTGCTTTAAGTGAAAAAAATAAAATGGCGATTTCTACTATTCTGCGAACAGCAACGGTATTTCGACGACAAACAATAACAGTTTACTATGTTTAAAATTATTGTCGCACATTTCAGCCATTATAAGAACCGGAAAACGCATAATATTTGTACATTGGTGGATGGATAGTTATATTTATGCAGACGAGGATTGACGGAGGACATTGTTTGCCGTGGGGTTTATGTCTAGATGTGGCACACTTTGCCGTAAGACATGAATATCACAGGCGCCTGCCTTCTCTAGGCCTATAACAAAGTTGTTAGTGTTTGACTATGCCTTTTTTTACTTTGAAACGAATAGGCCTACATGTCGTTGTAGGTTTTCAGGGTTTTTGTGGTTGTATTTTTATGCCAATTATCTTTAACAAATTTGACGACTAAAACTTTAATCGTTAATTTTTTATAAAGGTTAAACACTTAAAGAAAAAAACATTCAAAGTGAAAACCGTTAAGTCGTTTATGCTCACAAACACTAGACATTTTTACAAAACTCGACCAATCTCTGCCTATATACACGCGTAGAAGTTACAAAACTGAATAAAAATCGTTTTAATGTTCTCGTCTTACTGTATTTTGTGATGGCTGTCAGCTGCGTAACTGATAACCTGTCTAACAAAAACATACATGTTTTTAAACAATGATTGCGGTTTAGTTTTAATCAAAATTAACGACTTCGTTAATTTCTGAAAAGTTAGATCATAAAATTGTTTTGTTTTGTTTAGCTCGGCGTTTTCGTTACTCCATGGAGTTAGTTGCGTATGGCACGTGTTTCGGCCTATAATGCACATAAGGCACAAAGCACTTGTCTGTCGTGTAGCTAATTGCTTTAGCGTGTGGTCTTGCAACACCTCACAAATCATTCGAGTTCTGTGACGCTGTACTTTATTACTCGTCAATCATTTGTTTCAACTTAACTACGCCACTTTCGGTAGACTTGCCTGTTGTCTGAACTGGTAGGCTAGTCATTATGCTATATAGTCAGTTGTACTATCACGATGCATTTTACATGTGTTTGTTTTGCGTGCACACATTGTCTTTTCTGGTATAAAGCTCTTCTGAAATATGAAGATCTCAACCTAAAATTTAGTCGTAAAACATACGAATGAAGTGTGTAAGTGTGCGTTTGTTGACTGTTTGCTGAAAGGGTTTTTACTGACAAAACAAAATCCACAAATGTTTTAGACTTAAAGATTATGACAGTTTAGTAGAATAAAGAAACTGTTGAACAAAAAATAAACAAGAAACACACTGAAAATTACGTTGGTTTATGTAACTAATCACATCAAGATCGAGAACATGAAAGCCGCGCTGTCACAGAAAAATCGCGATATGCGTAAATTTTTCACTCTAACAACATCGCATAACTGCACTTATTTTCGCGCAGTCGTTTCTAAAAGTTACGACAAGAACAAATACTACAGACTAAACTTCCGTGTTATTTTTATTACTTTAATTAGAAGTAACCAAACCTATGTGACCACAAATTATCGACGTTACAAACGGACTCCGAAGTACGGCAGTCAATGCCGGTTCAATAGCCTGGCAATAACATGCGTACGATGCTGGAATGCTGGCGTATTCTGTCTGTGTTGCCTGATGAAGTTAACTTCCGTTCCTGTGCGGGCGCCAGTAGTCGACAATTTATTAAGCAAGACGGTAGCTAATAAGTAAAAGTCAAATATTTATGTTAGGTCATCCAGAAGAGAGACAGAGACGATCGTTGTCGCGAAATTCATAAATAATGTGCAAGTCCGGTCGTCTGCGGTCACCGGCGTTATTGATGAGACCCGGTAGGATGCCACAACAGAACAGTGCGCCTTCAAAAAGGAGCAGTAGGCCTAGGCCCACCGCAGTAGCAGCATATAATACGGTAGTTGAAAGAAAATGTGCAATGAATCTGATGCAAACCGATTGTCCCCTGGTTACATGTTTGCAAATGTTTTATTTTGTACATAACCACGTTCTACGAGCAACATGTGTTTAAAAGGCTAAAATGTTCTGCAAGGATTGCAGAAAAGATTAACAATCACTGTAGTAAATATGTGCAATTCGTACAGCATTATTTTGTATTTTTATCTCTCTCTCTCTCTCTCTCTCTTCCTCTCTCGCTCTTTTTAGTCGGGTAATTGTGGGTCAACGCACGCGACCACAAGATTACACCAAGTTTCACGATCTTGTGACACCGCCACCCGTTCGTCGGTCTTCAGTGCGGTCAATTTCTCGACGTAGTTCACATAGTTTAGTCGAGGACGACCACGTCTGGTTGTGCCATGAGTTGGCTGGTAGGTCTATAGCCCAAAAGTACTGGCATGCGGAGACCGTGTGTTTCGTAGTAGAAATTACGAAATTACTAGATAGTAGCAGAAATTGCGCATTTTAAACAAGTACTCAAATTTGACGGCGCCGTACGGAGAACTTCTTAAACCTAAGCGGTTATAGCTTAAACCACTAAAATTTCTGTTTAATGTTTAAAATTCCATATGCACGATTTTTGGTTTATTTCCAGCCACTTTCGCAAAATTCACTCTTAAAATGTGCGCCACAGCCAAAAATCGCAAAACTATTACGAAAAACCCGTTGTTTTAAAAATTCAAGATCGTTCAAGGTCATCAATGTTGGTACCCCCGTAAAGCTCGTCAAAGTGATTGCTATGATGAGCAATGCCTGTCTGTAACTGTTTCCACGCTAAACGAATCGATAGTGAGAAAATAATGACTTTTAGGGGGTATCCCTTTTTGACGCCCTCATTCGAAAGAAACACGATACGCGGTTGCGTGAAATTTTTTCACAAAAAACTAAAAAATTTTGTGGCATTTCACAGTGAAGATTTTGTGATCCTGGCTTGCACCATTTTGATACGGTTGCAGGATGTAACATACGGGCCGACGGACGCCTCAGCGATAGCTAAGACGCGCCATAGCATTACATGCTGTCGCGTGTAATAATTGCAAGACGTACGTTAAGACCGTGCATCGTCTGCGGATAGCCGACAAACCGGTCATTAAATATTATAGTTACCAACTGGCAGTAAAATGTTATTGGCTAGAAATCGCAAGTGACTGCGGTCACGTGCCAAATATGAACACTCTGCTTTAGGCTTACTTGTACATCTATAATCTCATTCACTGATCAAGAATATCATACCTGTAGCTAAACCCATATTAAAACGGCGTGATTCCCACTCATTCAGCGAAAATAAGTCCACTGCACCCAAAATTGGCAAATGACCTCGCTTGCATGCGATTTCCGACCAATCACATTTTACTGCAGTGCCGGCGGCTGGCTGGCCACATTTATGATCGCAAGTTTGCCGGCTGGCTGCCGGTGATGTAATGACGATCGGAAACAGCGTCGACACAAAGCCGTAATGTGGAAAGTCGGCGTTATTCGCCTGCGGGGCCTCAGCAGTCAGTCTACCAATAACATGTCGTCAGCGACGACAATCTCAAGAAACAGATTCCGCACTGCTTGCATGAGCAATCTAATTCAAGATTTCATCAACGGTGCAATTGAACACTGGCGTTCAGTGGTTCAAAACTCGACTTCTAAAGTGAATTGTCGTGCCACTATCGTATTTTGAAAAATCGGTTTTCGACGAATTCAACCTGTTTGTAATGCGGCGCCATTAATAACATAAATAACATTAGCCATTGACTATTGTTGCTTTTGTGATTTTAGTTTAATATCAAGTCATATCCACGCAACAACAAAAAAACTGCAATGTAAAGTAAAAAAGACAATTTACGTAGGAATTCGAAGCGTGATTGTAGCTAACTCTGTGGAGGATATTGGCTTGCACATTTTTAGCAGACCGTATTTTATTAACGGTCGAGCTGTTGTCATGGTTGTCGTCCGTTTGTCCGTCTGTCTGTCCGCCCGTCCATTTGTCTGTTACGGATGTACTGTGGCTAAACGGTGCAAGATAGGGCCTAGATTGCTATTAATCACTAATAGGAAATCGCATACCGGTATTGGCTTTCAAACTGCCTGCAAATCATCGACCTTGAAGGTCACTGACTACTAGTATGGTCGGCCATTCTAGCGACAGCTGCTGGGCTTCTTGTTAGCATAAAGACAAAGAGACACACGCAGCTTTTTTGAAACAGCCGATATTTTTGGATGGCTACTTTATTACTGGTTGCGTATCAATTTCGGTAGTTACGCATAATAACGTGTTGAATAGTGCATGAGGGACGGTGTGCTGCATGCATCGCGCGGTGACATTCGGTGGTCTGCCATCTGTGCGCCTGCTGACAAACAACCAGTCGCAACCACGAATGCGTTGGTTGGCCATACGTCAACTTTTTACGCACGCTAAATACCGTGCATATTATATCCCATGGCTTTATCGTTGGCGCCGACGAGCCAACTAACTTCACTAAATAATGTGTTAACGTTGAGCGTTTGTGCGACTTCATTTATAGCTTTTCGCACTAATTTTGTCGTAAAACCAGACACGCACGCAATTAATTTAGAGATTTAGCATCATTTCTAGTAGCACATTAATTCATCTGATATTCATGGGACCCCATTTTCAGTGCCTTAGGGTCTACAACAAGTGAAGTAGCTAACGGTGGCGTCTGCAATCGCCGGAAAGGACACAGATGACTAAATGAGTAGTATAAGCATATTAACGCAAGATGTGCCGATAAAAATAGAAAAAATACATGCACAAACGCAGTAGAGCTAATGAAAAAAGAGAGCTAATTTGATTGCTATAGTTGCAGAGAATAAGCCTAATGACATTTTTAGCTCGGATTACACTAGACATGTTCTAAACAACCCACGTTTTAGTTTCACCACTGTTCGATTCAGTTTCGTTAACTTTGTTCTATGTCTTCGCATAGCCGTATTCAATAAGTGTGTAGGCAGTACCAGCTTATACCACTCCAGACAGTCTTGTATTGTACTTAAACCACGCTCAGATGGTATAGACGACACCGCCGTTTGCTTTATGACGCACGAATGCAGCCGAAAATTGCGAAACTGTAGGCCTACCAGTTGAAGCTGAATATCGTTTAACGGCGAAAGTAATGTGCTTTTGGGTCGCTTACGTACATGGATCCCGTTAACACAACACTTAAGAACACAAATCAGTATTTTTCACTAAGCTGGTTGACCGTCGTTATAGACAGCAAAAGCCCAGCTGTCGCCAGGTTCAGCCGACTGCCGACCGACTCGTCCTGTCGCCATACACATATACATCTGGTCTTTTATTTACTTTTTAATATCGTGATCGTACTAACTCCGGTATCAGTAAATAAACTGTTTCAACGAATTTAAAGCATGCAAAAGCCTTGCTTAGTTTGCTTTGCAAATTGCGGCCAAACTGTTGCAGATAGCGACATGGTTACAATCGACAGCATATCTGGGGGAGCCCCTAGAGTTGTTAGAAACGTTTTCGAGGACTTTTTAACGCTTTTATTCAACGCAACATTCCGATCCAATTCAGAGAGAAAGCATACTCAGAAAGCAAAGTCCTTGATCTGACCGCTAAGCGACCAAGCCTAGAAGTGACGTCAAGAAGGCGTGGATTTCTCTAGCCTAGCTAAACTTAGACAACAGCGGTTCCTGGCTACAGGCTGTAGCCCCAAAGATGTAAACACACTCACTAGCCCCTCCTTCTAACAAACTCAGGGCCGACAGATTGCCTTTTTGGGAACCAAGGCAATACCGACAAAGCCTCAGCTATGACCTTCACCTTAGCAAAGCCTAACAATAGTTTTTTATAAGTAGTCATCTCTCACTCAGTCAAGCAGCTTGCTATGCTGAGCTTGCAGCACTAAGTGACCTTTGAGAAAGTTTCCCTGTTAGCCGAATACAAATTAGCTATTCATTAAATTAGCTTTCCTCCACATATAGAAACTCATCTACGTCCTATCCAACGGTTCTATTGCCGTTCTATTCTATTATTTTTGCGACGTACAATTTAGCCGCAGCACACAACATTACAGACAGACAGACGACAGAGCGTACCAAGAGTCAGACAATGGTACGGTCGGTTAAAAATTGCGGATTGAAAG
>Ga0209671_1009514_pt1 | contig 10186 bp, 9 predicted proteins | sample WorMetHERISLAND2_2_FD_187401 | JGI IMG/M metagenome (GOLD analysis project Ga0209671, IMG submission 187401) | Marine gutless worms symbiont microbial communities from Max Planck institute for Marine Microbiology, Germany - Olavius geniculatus... | ecosystem: Host-associated > Annelida >... | reverse complement strand
AGTATATACTAGTCACGTTAACAGTTTTTAACACATATGTAGCAATTTATTCTAACGATTTAACAAGAACAAAAAACATGACATTAGAAAGCACAAAAACATTTTAAAATATAAAAAAACATAATAAAAAAATTTTAAAACATTTTAAATAACATAAAAACATGTTTTTATTTTTTTATAAAAAAAAACAAAAAAATGTTTTTACATCTGTGCCTGTAGGTAAATCGAACATCGACCTGTCTGGCTGGGGTTAAGGCGGGGCGCGTTCACCTGTGTCTGGTGGCTCTGCAAAAGCTTACCCCATAAACTCACTTTTTGGCCCCCCCATTGAATAGCGATCGTAAAAGATAAAAGAATTACATTATTCTGTAAGGTGCAAAAGCAGCCAAGCGTACCACTTGATGGCCGGTTTAGGCAGACCCTTTGCTGCGGCGTCGAATCTGACCTTTTGACCTTCGCGCACTTCTTTGTCGGTCGGCGTCCGCGTCAGAGTGGGCGCTTCCACTTTCTCTGCAACAGACACACAGCCACGTATTACAGTATAATCCAACAGCAACAGCGTACAGCCGTCGCGGGTAACATTGCGCGATGTCAGCGGCGTCGCAAATTTTAAAAAGTGGGCGGGGCAGAAACTTGCAATTTTTTCAACAGACACCGCCGATTTTCGACATAATTCCGACGGGCACCTGCAAATTTCCGACGGAAAAAATTATGGGTGTCCAGAATGTAAACTTTTTTCTCTAATGTTCGCAAAATGCGAAGTTCTCAGCCCCCAAATAGACAAACATTTTCCGACAAGAAAAAAATTTTCTCACATTTTTTCGACAGCGATTCGAAGAAACAAGACGCTGAATTCTTGTCCGTAGTTTTGCCAAAATTAACCGATTTTCAACTTTTTTGAGCATAACGCTCAAAAAAACTTTTAAAACAAAAAGCTATTAAAATATGGTTTTATTGCCCACGTTTACAAACTAAACAGAATAAGACTAAACAGAACAGACAAACTGTGTTTGTTAAGAGATCGTCTTAATAAAAGTCTACGATTTCTGTCATGACTTTCATCAAGTTTTATGATCATAAAATAACTGAACAATGACCCAAAAGTAAAAAAAATCTCAAAATAACGAATACATCTTTAACAGCTTTTAACCTGTAAGTTTATTTGGCCGATTCATTATACACTGTAAATACGCTACTGGACGGTAACTTAATTTCACTGTAACTGTTGTGACAAAATATAAGTCCTTGGTGTAACGTTTCAGTTCACTACTTTCAGTTCGCATCATACACATCGTGCGTCCATATATGCGTCATGCACTAAAATAATCATTTAAATGCAAAAAATAATCATTTAAACTTTTGTCTTCCCTGCGACAGAAATCATCGATCAAAGCGAAGCGCCGACACACGCAAAGCGACATCAAGAAATTAACTCCGAGCTGGCGCCCGAGTTAATTTCCAAAGCAAAAATAACAACACCGAATAATCCGTTCTAAAATTTGCCAAAGATTTTAAACGTTCTTGAAAATGCACAACAGTCGGTAACGGAAAATAATTCTATAAAAAAACAACAAAAAAATAATCGATATGATGCATAATAATCCATATAATACCGTAATAACCGATCGACGTCACGTAGCAAAATTCCGTCTTGCGCTTGCAGTTTCAGTAGATGCAAATAAAATAGATATAATTGCCCGTTTGCTGTGCGTGCTTTTTGACTTATTAAGTTTTGGCCTATATCTTTTACTTGAAATCTATTCAAACATGACTTGGCTTTACAATCTTATGAATCGCGCAAATTCCTGCTTAAAGAATATTTTCGGTTCACAAAAACAAATACGTCTGCAGTGATGATATCGAATGAAATACTGATTGGTAAAAATATCGTTTTCGTTACTTTTGCAACTCACTTAAACGAAGACGGAGTTTTGACTACGCGTATATACATTAATGACCACACTTTACTACTTCAACTTTTTGCAGACTTGTCGAAGAACAAGACATATAGTACAGTAATACAGCTTATTATGCAACAAGTCTGAAAAAGTATGGAGTATGGAGTGCTTAAGCATGCCAGTATCACGACTATGCGTAAAATATCCTTCGCTTCCAACTGCAATCTGGTGCAAAAAGTAGGATCAATTAAAAAAAAATATTCCGTGACATTTGGTGTATAGTTTACACAATAGCTAAAAACATGTTGACACACTGAATAGCACCCACGAAAAACAAAAAAATGACGACACTGCATCATATAGCGGAATAAATGCAGACAATTTCGTTTCAGTAAAACTTTGAAAGCAAACAAAAACTGCGCCAATATTTTGAGGGATCCAATAAAAATATACCGACATAGTGTTTTCTGTAGATACCGATGGCAACCGGAAACACTGGAATTTTTTACGTTTTTCTTTACACAGTCCAGCTGACAGGCTACTCGCATCAGAGTACACAATCAGGCCCGTCGAGAAGAAGGGAAAGAAGTGGGGGGTAGGGGGAAAGTTAGCCCGGGCCGCTCGACGTTTGTGGGTCCCGCCGTCGTCCAGAAATACAAATTAAACCAGAATGCGCCATTTAAAAATAAAAATCAAAAATTTTCTCCCCTCAAGAGGGGCCCCGCAAGAATGTTTCCCCGGGTCTCGCTCTCGGCGGTCCTGTACAGCGACAAACCATCGGGGCGACAGACGACTGGGCGACAGACTAAACAAAATGCTGGAACGACTGGCCGACGGTTATACATTTACAATCAGCGGGCAGTGAAGTTTTTAGTTAGTAGATAAATGTTTTAGATAAACTGTCATTAACAGCATCGTCGTTTACTATGCAGAGGCAGCAAATGTAGGACAAAGATGCCCGTAAATTACATACCCTTAATTTAAAATTATAATAAACTAATTAAATCTATGGCTTAGCTAAAATTCTTTACAAAATTTACATTATTTAGCTACGTGATAACTTTTTATTTAACTTTTGCCTATCAGTAATCATTTTCAGTCAGTATTTGTCAATTATTTTATATTGTTTTCCTATCTTTGTTTGTATGTCTTTTACTCGCTGAAATTGCTACAGTGTTTTTAATGAATAAAGATGTATATAATGTCGTACGCCATTTGTAAAAACCAACCATAGCTACGCCTGCTGCAGTATTTCGCTTATAGGCTGTCGCCCAGTCGTCTTTCGCCCAGTTGGTTTATCGCCCAATTGACGCTATACACCCATTGATAACACAACGATGGCTCGCTATAGAGCGCTTGGTCATCGCTGACCAATTACCTTCCACTGTCACAGGTTCTGCTGCAGACGTCTCGAGCTCCAGCTGCTCCTCTGCAGTTCAATAATATTATTACAGCTGAAATGTCTTCGAATAGACTCACAGGTTGAAACAGTATACGCGGTGTTTCACAAAAAAGACCCCTTTTTTCTTTCTTTCATAATTCACTCAAATGATGACTAATTTACATGAATTTTTTAATAGTTGTAGCTGAAGAAATGCCAATTCAAATTGCTTTAACAAAATGTGGAAACTGATGAAATATTCTTTGCTAGTTGTGACTAAGGCTGACATCATAATATTTTTATGTTACAGGTAAAAACTTGCTAGTCTGTCAGTTGCTACCATGTGCAATGGTGAAAAATATGGTTCGTTGATGACAAATTTTGGAGATTTTACAGTTGCAGGCAGCCACAAAAATACGTGCAAAGCGATCGCATTTACGTGTCTGTGGAGATAGCTGCATTTTTACATGTTCGAGCAAGACAGTGCGCTAGCACACCGAGCTTGCAAAATGGTTACATTTTTTGGATTGCTAGATGCCTGATTTCATGTCCCCATGTTGCTCAGTGCTGACACGATAAGCATTTTTCATCAGCGAACCAGATTAAGTTCACCATCGAAGCAGGGTAGCAACTGACAGCACCAGTTGAGACAAGCAAGCTTGTACTTAGGACACATTATGACGTCAGCATTACGTCACGACTAACAAAGAATATTTAATCAACTGCCACACTTTGCTTAAATATTTTGAATTAGTATTTCTTCGGCATTTGAGTGAATTATGAAAAAAAGACAAAAATGGGTCTTTTATGAAACATCGTGTATAAGTTAGACCTATACGTACAAGAAATTTGAGCTAATGCTCACAAGACGCGCGAAAGCCTATAGTAGTTCCGGTTCAGTAGTTTAGCTGATAATTGGCGTGTTCACGCTAAGTTAATATACAAATACCAAATTCTCTATCAAGATCGCATAACGACAGTTCCATAAGTGGCACCACCTTGTAAATGACATAGACTTGTGTCGCAGCCCAAAATCGCCATAAATCCATAAAAACCCCTATTTTGGCGTTCAAGGTCTACTACTATTACCACCACAGACCTGTCACAGTGACGGTGGCAGTGTGCTCAGCAGATCCCAGCTTGTTGGTAGCGACACACTTGTACGTGCCGGTTGCGGCCGTCGTCACCTGCTGTATCTTGACCGTGTGTTCGTTGTCCTTGGTCTTAGTGATCGCCACCTTGAGCGTCGGTGCCAGCTGTTTATCATCCCTGAACCACGTCACTGTAGGCTCGGGGTCGCCCTTCACCCGAGCCTTCAGCTCCAAGGTTTCTTTCTCCGGCACCGTCTACAGAACCAATTAAACTGTCAAACCGTGCGCAAGGCTAAGCCTGTCCGCGGTACCCGCCGTGGCATGCTGCGATATTTATAGCAAAGTCTACTGCTCCGTCACCGTCTTACAACTAGACCTGCGAGTCGCTGCGAACTTGACCCGACTCGAGGCTAAAATGACCCCAAGTCGACGACGGTCGACTTGAGCACATCTGGCTCGACTTGACTTGACAGCGGCATGTCGACTTGAGTGACTTCAAACGACTTGAGACGTTCGGAAATTGTGATGAACTTGCGTGAACGCTGTACGTAGACTGTAGGCTATTCATAATTTCATAAAGTGTGTTTATTCTTTAGATCGGCGAATGTCTTTTGTTATTGTCTTTTCTTGAAAAAAGTATGTACATACAGTTAAAAACTGTGTGTTATGTGACTGTTTTGATTTTCGTCGTTGTTGTCCGTCCGTCGTTTGGCCGTTTATCCGTCTGTAATGGATGTACTGCGGCTAACCGTTAGGGTTTAGGCCTATGGAAATAACTTTGTCACGAATAATTAGCCCTGTGTCGTTAACCTTTAATTTCAGCAATTTAGTGCAAGGGGAATAACAACATAGAAAATTACGTCATTCACTCATTCACATTAGGTTGATTCCGCGTAGGAATCATCTAACATCATCTAACAATTACGGCTGTTGAAACTCGCTAATCCGTTCCTGAGTGGTATACCATTATTTTGTATATGGTTACAGAATTTTGTTACAAATGGCCCTATTCGCCAGTCGCCTGAACTCATCGATAGCTACGTTTGAGGGAACTGCTAAGGTGGAGGATTTCTAGTGAAGTCGACTTTTCAAGTCGACTTGAAATGACTTGTAATGAAACCGACGGCGCCAGAAAATTTCGACGGTGACGCTGCTACTGACCGACTTGACCCGACTTGGAAAGCCCAAGTCGACTTGAGTCTACTTGATCGACCCAACTCACAGGTCTACTTACAACCACCAGCCCAATCTGTACGGATTTTCAGTAACGCCGTGGCAGGGGGAGGGTGCCAGGCACAGGGCAATGGGAAAAAGAGCAATTTATGTCCCCTCCCCTAAATGTTGGCTGTCGGCAGATTTCCTTCTTGTCGAAAAAATTGTAGACAAAAAACGCTACTAAAATTGGGGTCGAAAACCTTCATTCTGGGGAAACATAAAGGCAAAATCAAAATCTTCTTTGTCAAAAATTTGCAACTATATGTCGGAGTTTTATCAGAAGTTTGCAGTGCATGCAGTGGTGCCATTTTAGTAAATCATTGGGGGTGTCAGTATTCCTTCAGGGGGGGTCAGTCTATATAACGTATTGTTTTTTAGCGGTAACACTGTTTCAAAGGTACGATTTACATGAAAAAAAATAATAAAATTTTAAATCCATTTGAGGTCCAGAGACCCATCCACTCCCCCTATAAATGACGCCCCTGAGTGCATGCCAAAAATTGCAACTTTTTGTTTCACTTACTTTTTCTCCCACGCCGCAGCTGCGGACATTAGACCCCAATCTATGCTGTGAGACAAAAAATGCACTAGACATTCTTGTCTATATTTATGCCAGACAGTGACCGAATTTCGCAACTCTTTCGCTAACACACTCGGCAAACGACGGTCAACAAAACGGTCATCAAAGTCCAAATTATTTCCGAAAGGTGTCGCTACACCGTATTGTGAAATGTTTATGCTGTAAACTAGCGTCGAACCGCAATCTTGGTCATACGTATTAGGTCATGACAATTGCTTATCAAAAAATTTTAAAAAAGAAAAAAAAAGAAAAAGATTTAGTAATGTAATAATTGCTGACCGCGTCTGAAAACTTTTCGACAAATTCCGGCGCTGCTCCTTTCTGTGGCGACGGACTTTTCTTTTTCTCTTCCGGCTTTTTCTCTTCGGTTGCTGCAACATAATGGCCGCAAAACACCCTGCGTCAATTCCGTTTTTCAAGCTGCTTTGGTACCGTTTACTAAAACTCTTTTCGTTACGCGGTAAATACAAATTTTCATAAACTGAACTGGTAAGACAAAAGATAAATTTCCTGTAGTCAATATCTCGCTCTCGCGCAGCTTTGTGACCTATGGTCTTAAGGTTGTAGATCAAAACTCCCCGGCTCCTATTTTTTTACTTTTTTCCTATTTTGCAATCTACACTCTTAACCGAACTTTCACACCTATTTTTACTGGACAATATATACCCTTAACTAAACTTTCCCCTCTATTTTTTACTTTTCCTATTTTTTTTATTCTACACCCTTGACAAAAGTTTCTCCCTAGAGGAAGGAAAGAAGCCCAAAATGGAATGAAAAAGTTGAGTCAATAATTCGGGAAGGGGAACCTAAGCCCAAAACTTGCGGGAGTTGCGCCCGATTTTGATTCCAAATTTGGGGGATAGAAGCCACTGGCGGAGGGAGCCCTGACCTTTGACGCTGAGTTTTGCCGAGACGTTGGCTGTGCCGACGACGTTCGTTGCCTTGCAGCTATAAGACGCGGCGTCCTTAGCAACGACTTGCTTGATGATCAAACGACGTCTGGTGTCTTCTTTCTCCATCACGATACGATCGGACGCTACCAACTTAGTATCACCCTTATACCTGCAGTCCACACAAGCTCATCATTAGTAATATTAATGCATGGGACAACGACAATATTGACGATTAAGGGTTAAAAAATAATCAATTAAAATGTTTAATGATATTGCACCGCTTTCTTGCGACTTTCAAAAACTTTATTTCGCCACAACGACAGCCACAAAAAAAACACGCGGTTCAAGACCTATCAAGCACACAAAAAACAAAACAAAAAATCTGAAGCGTAAATGTAAAAGAAATCAGTAAATACAATAGACATAAACAAGATAAAAAACGAAAAAAGGTATATGAAATATCATACGCCCTACCAGTCAACGGTCGGTTCCGGTTTGCCGGAGAGAGTCGTTTCAAAGCAGACGTCTTGCTGCTCGACGCATTCAATATCAACCAGGGGCGTCAAAGTCGGCTTTTCTTTCTTCTCTGTACGCGAAAATAACATAAAAACCGGCAGCGTGTGTAAACAGAATTGCATTAAAATATGTTTTTTTTCATTACATACAAATACTAATATTATATGCATACCGTAACGTGTGTTCATTTAGAGGACAAATACAAAATTTACCAAAAAATGCGTTAGAAGCAGAGCTTAAAGCGAACGGGGACACGAAGACCGCGATGGCCTCCCCATCTCGGTTTTACTCCTAACTCAACATTGAGCCCTTCCACATCAAAACTCAGCTCCGTTGCTTCTTGCATGCAGGTAGTTAAACGCTGTAACAGTATAATTGCGTGCGAAGTGTCGCAGTATCTCATTTTATATGTGACGTTTTCATAAAGTATAGATCTGCATCGTATTAATACTTACGTCTATTGGTCAATCAAGGCAATAAAAAGTAGCATAATATGACATATTATTAAGTAAGGACAGACTCAAGTTGTGTTCGAAGCAACAAAAATGCAACGAACTTGAGTGAAATTAAATGAACTTGAGTGAAATGAAATGATACAGTTCTGCTGTATCAATTCAGTTCCTTTTAGATTATTTCATTCGCTCTAACGTACTGTACACGCCTTATAAAAAAACAAACAGAGGTAAAATGTTTAGCAGTGAAACTCACCAATAACGTTCAGTTTAGCCGTGGCGCTGGCCTCTCCGGCGGGGTTCTTTCCGAGTGCTTTAATGTCGCCTTTGTCATCGAGTTTGAGCGCGTCGATTGTCAACGTTGATACAACGTCACCATTCGACGGCTTCGTGTCGATCTTGATTCTCTCGTTTGACTCCAACTTCACATCTCCTTTGAACCTGCCACAAAAATTTATTGAACTTTTTACACTAAAGTACGGTTTACCGCATCTATATCACTGCATAAATGGCATGCTGAAAACCAGATTTGCACTGTAACCTAATCTTGCAGATATCGCGAACTGAAGGTTAATTTTAACGTTATGCGCTATAGGGCATATAAATTTAATTTTACTCACTTAGTTATTTACTTATTTGCATTGGTATACTTCAGGTGTTAAAACTCGTTTGTTATTATTAAGCTACAGTAAGAATTATAATTCTATCTCTAGGGTTGTTTGCCCTAAGTTATGATAAAAACGAACAGAAGTTTCACAACTCATCTCAGCAGTTACACTTATGCAGCCTGTAGGCTACACCCTGTAGTCTTTCAGCAAACGCTACTAACGTAGGCATCTATAGTCAGTGCTGCGCAATTTACCATTTAACTTCGTCACATGGCAAACACAACAGACTGCAGTAGCCTAAGCCCGAGTGTCTTCGGTTTATGAGACAACACAATAACAAAAAGACTGCAGATGGATATTCACTGACCAGGTAACTTCAGGCAACGGTTTGCCTTTCAGTTTGCACTCAAAAGTCGCTTTTCCTTCCTCTTTGACGTCTTTGTTCACCGGTTTCACCACGAATACCGGAGGCTCCGTTTTCTCTGCAACATTAGCCGCAACGAGCAAAGCTACTTTACCGTGTGCTTACACCGTGTGCAACGAGCTTACAAGATTTGTTACACTGAAGCAATATGGCAATAATACCGTAAACGTAAGTGGACAAAACTGCCCAAATTCCATTACGCTAACTTAGCGACAAAGTCCGCAACAAAATCCGCAAACTTTGTCGCAAAGTCGGCGTAATGAAATTTTGGCAAAATCGATTGTCACCGCGCGACACTAATGCAATGAACACACGAAGCGACCGTCGCGGCGACCGATTGCGGCTGCAAGTTACTGCAAGTTGCAACGTCGTCGGGCTATCATTTATGCAACCAATCGCGGCGACCGTTGCCGCGAAGATTGCCTCGTGTGTTCTCACTACATAACATTATCTGATAACGGCGTGACGTAATAACAAATAGACAAAGGTGCAGACCTACAAAGCGACAAAAATCAGCTAAACCGAAATAAACAGAAGTGTCACTTTAGTTTAGTTTTGTTGCACGAGCAAACTGCCAGTTCAGGTCAGGTCTTTTCTGCCGCTTTGTACGCGTTCTAACGTTCACTGAAAGTAAAACCTTGCTTAGTCTATCTCACGAAACCAAACGTAAATTCAATAAAAAAATAGAAAAACAATATCTTCGAAGCATAAGAAACCACGCATCACGCCTGCGCAGCAGCATATAAAACATTATTATGTATAAAACATCAATCTAACGTGCATATATGCGCTGTGGCCGGAAAAAAACAGCAATCGAATAAGCTTAGCTGCACACATCTGTAATGCTAAGTTTTATTCTCGACGGTACGCAAACGACAGGAGTACACTTCCGTACAAAGCGAGTCAAAATAAACCAAAACACGATATTTTATGTCTATTTTCGCCGAACATAAACCTCTTCTCGCATTAGGCCTATTTTTAAATCGACCATTAAATAAAACAGGTGCATGTAGCAAAATTAACTAACGCGATTCGAGATTTTTCAGTTTTTTTTCCCTGTCTGATATTGCTGTCTCTATAGCTGTTTGCTCAACATGACAATTTTGCGAGTTTAACTCTATATTGTTG
>Ga0209671_1009513_pt1 | contig 10186 bp, 5 predicted proteins | sample WorMetHERISLAND2_2_FD_187401 | JGI IMG/M metagenome (GOLD analysis project Ga0209671, IMG submission 187401) | Marine gutless worms symbiont microbial communities from Max Planck institute for Marine Microbiology, Germany - Olavius geniculatus... | ecosystem: Host-associated > Annelida >... | reverse complement strand
TTTTGATACAGCTCACGAGTGTGACGGACGGACGGACAGACAGACGGACGGACGCCCAGACGATGGCAAAGACGCGCGAAGCATTCTGCTTTCGCGCGTAATAAAAGATCGCCTTTTAAATTTCCTGTTCACTTAAAAAAATTAGCTAAAAGCTAAACAGTATAATTTTCAGATTATCTATATTCACAAAAACAGAAATTAAACGTATATTCTAAGTGGTCAAAGTCGTTGTGTTTGGTGCTCGAGATGAAAACAAGAAATAATGGTACCAGTTAAAAGTACTAAGGTCGTCGGCGGAGGGGGGCGGTGACGACAGACAACTGGATGTCCGTTGCATCGGATGAGGTAAGATTGAAGACACGTTGCGACTGATCAACGCTGGAGGTGCAATACGACTGCTATCAGCAGTAGTCGCAGTGGTCACATCTTGGTCTTCATCTTCAGTCGACGCCGTTTCACTCTCGATATAAGTGTCACGATACTGCACAGGGTTGCAAAAAATGGGTTTTTCGCTAAAAACCCTTGGTGGATTTTTGGGGGGTTTTATTGAGTTTTGGAGTTTCGGTTGTTTGGTTTTTCTAGGCTAAACCAGTTAAGGCCCAATTTTATAGGTTTCAGGGTTTGTCACTCTTGATAGAAGTATCACGATACTGCATTTGGGTTCCAAAAATCCAGATTTTTGGCTAAAAACGCCTAACCTGGTGTGTTTTGTTGCGGCTAAACAGTACGAGATAGGGCCTAGGTTACTAGTGACCACTAATAGGAAGTAGCATACGCCCTCTCAGATGAAATCAAAATCATCGACCTTGGATGACCTTCAAGGTCAGTGACAACTAGTACGTTCGACCCACCCTAGCAACAGCTGGGCTTCTTGTTTTTGGTTAAACCGGTTAAGGCCTAACTTAATGATTTTGGGATTTGTACAGGTTTTCAGTCGATTGACTCGCATGAGTTTCTGTTTGCTCCACACAGCATAAAAAATACCAATATTTGCATATTTGTAGGTTTAAAAGGATCAGAAAATTAGCCACCATAAAATAGCTGATTATAATTGGAACAAGAAACTAAAAATAGGTCAATTGGAGCGGTTATTTTGGGTGGGTTTTAGCAGCTTTTTAGGTGGGTTTACGACAAAAACCTGGCCCTTAAAAGGATCAGACTCAGACTGCAATTTTGGATCAAATTTTATGAATACTCTGGGATTTCAATATTGAACATTCTGCAGTACAGGTAGCATATTTTTTGACAGCAATGGTTTATCTTCACAGCAAAAACGTAGCATTATCACGATGTAACCATGCTATTATGCCACATGCTAGAGACACCTGCATTGGTCTATAGGATGGACCAAAAAATACAAGTCACAACATAACTTCACAGCATGCAGCACAAAATGAATGCAGTGGCAACACAATGCTTACGTAACTTAATTATCACAACACATGCAGGCCAGTTAGTAGTACTACTACAATGACTACTACTACTACAACTACAACAACAACAACAACTAGCACATTCTGTATATAACAAGCTGGGCATCCATGCATCTTTTCATTCATGGGCCAGCTCATGCCACCTACCAGTTGTACTCCATCATATTGCCACCAACACCGCCGCCGGAGGAGGTGATATCGACCAGAGCCGTGTTAATATATGGATGCCTTGAAGCACCACCAGCCGGTGTGACACTGCCAGGTGAAGACGATGAAGCAGAGAGAGTGGGGGAAGGGCTAGAGGCGGAGACACCGGGACCATCGCAGCCATTGAGCCCCGGCGAAAAACCTGGAGAACTCGGGAAAACCGAGTTCAGCGGCAGGGCCAACGCCGTATGGGGAGGCGTGGCCACAGATTCGACTGAAAGGCTAGATGATAGCATTAGGCTGTGTAAATGATGCTGTACCACACATAAATACATGGCTGGAATACTACAACAGTTACTACTACTACTACTACTACTATTACTTCTATTCAAGAGCAGAGACACAGACTCTTCAACGAACAAACAGGATGATAGCATTAGGCTATGTAATTGATCCTGTAGCACAGACAAAAAATACACATTAGGCTGTGTAACTGGTGCCGTAGAGCGTAGAACGCAAATATACAGTTGTTATATACTACTACAGATACAGCTACAACAACAACTACAGCACCACATAATAATTTACCGTACACAACAGTCACAATACTGCTACTAAAAGTTCAACGTCGCATTAAATCTTTATGAAAAAGCCATCCATCACAGAGCCATGGTGGTGTAGCATAGTGGTTAGAACGTTGGTCCTGGTCGGCGAACTTTCCTTAACCTGCACTAGACTGATGGATGGCCGTTTGACCACTTTGTGGGTAAAGCGTCCGCTATCAGTCAGCCAACAAGGCTACCTCAGCCTGCCATCCCTCCGGAGTTGGTTAAATGAGTAGTAACCCATTATATGGGTTACAGAAGGTGGGGACCTTGGTACAGCTGACTGAGGCTGCCTGGCCTGGCCGCTGCGCTAGCCTGTCTCTGCGGGCTGCACGCAGCGGTTGGGCGGCCGGCGGCTCTGGTCAGTGACGGAAGTGCATTAGAGGCGTGTATACGCAATGACGCGCTATAAAAATTGACGATCTTTACCTTTACCTTTATGGAACAACACCTGCCACACAGGATCACAACGTGCCATCTGCCACGCACCCCAACTTAACCGCAGCCAGACAGACAATATTCTATTCACTTACCCCAGAGGAATGAAAGGCTGAGTTGACCTTGGTGTTGGTTATATACTTGGATGGTTTACCTATCAATAGACAATCACCCAACAAAGCAGTAACCACTTGATAGCAATAGTAAACAACTATCTATCTAAACAGATTATATCTATGCTAGAAGGAGCATTCCAAACAGTTGGGATATCGGGGTGTGCTCAAAACAATTTTAACCGAATGACGAAAACCTTTTAAAAACTGACTGAATACTGACTGATTTGATGAACAAGCAACAGACCTTTCCAGGCTTCGAGAGCATGATGACAAAACTTTTTGGAAAATACCCCTCCTGACCGTTGATCTGACCCTGGGTAATTCCAACAGCAACACACCAGCACCAATCAGATCTTCAAATATTTACCGCAAACATCAATGTGAGGCATCAGCTATGACACATATTTTATGTCAGAACTCATGTCATCGTTCAATGTTGAACTGTAACTACAGGGGGTGTTCGATTAGTAAAATCATCAATGATATAGTAGAATATTGTCTTATTATTTGCAAAGCATTCACTCGAATCAATTTCAATAGACTGTCGACACGCGTTGAGTTATGTGCTTGTACAAGTGACCGTAAACACTCCACTCATACGGTCGAAGTTTGTATGAGCCGTAAACCGAAACCTGGACTCATACTCATACTCATATCTATGTGAACGCAGCCTTAGCAGTTGTTGTAGTTGTACAAGTAGTAGTAGTTAACGTGTAATGTCATCTCCGGCCGGCAGCATCCAGAAACTGCAGTGCGTCCAGAACACAGCAGCATGCGTCGTTTTCTGTGTACCTAAACGAACTTCTGCACAGCCGCTCCTGAAACAGCTTCACTGGCTTCCCGTTCGCCAACGAATCGACTACAAATTGGCAGTTCTGACATACAAAATCCGCAGTACGTCCACCCCGTCATACCTCAGTCGCCACATCAGACTTCGGGGATCTGCTCGTCATCTCCGCTCGTCCGCTGTACCGTTACTATACAAGCCGATCACAAGAACTCACTTTGCTGATCGTGCTTTGCGTTGCACAGCACCCCAGCACCCACCGTTTGGAACTCTCTAGCAATTGACGTTACAAGTAGCTGTTCACTGACTGTGTTTAAATCCAGGTTGAAGACACACATCTTCCGTCAGAAATTTAACCTCAGCGACTAGTTCTGTCCGCCAGCGCCACTGAAGTCTTTTTTTAGCACATACTGGCGCTTTACAAGTCAGATTATTATTATTATTATTAGTGCAAGTAGTAGTAGTAGTAGTCACATGTAGTCATATAGACTGACCTGCCACCATTGGCTGTCTTCATCAGACAGCAGATTAATGGTAGTGTTAGCATCAAACTGAAGACAGGGCATGCCGTTGGGGGGTGCAGGCGTGCCATGGTATGGAGATATTGCTTTCACCTTGGCCACCGAGCGTGGTAGTTTACTAGACGCGGTTGACGGAGAGGGCGACAATGACGTTGTTATACGATCTCGCTTGGGTGGTAACACCGGCGGACCTAAACAAAACATCAGTAGTGGTAGTAGTCGTAGTCGTTGTAGCAGTTGTACACAGTAGTGTTAGCAGTCGTACAGCAAGTGGTAATTTGTAGTAGTAATGACAGTTATAAAATACATAGCTGTAGCAAACGTCAAGCTATTTTTAGCTGCAGGCTGAGCGAGTTTATGCCAGGAAATTCCAGAGTTAAACTTCCCAAACGTTGTCTATAATGCTGGAAGCCATTTTCATTTGGCGATTGTTTGCCGATAGAAATTCGACAGTTGCCTAGGCAAATTTGTCGCACGACAAAATTGCGCGACAAATTGGGGCGATTCTGTCGCATTTCTGACGTGGACCTAAACTACAAACACAACACAAAATTACCAAAACACAGCTTACAAGTTACACAGCAACCAGTCTAACTTGTTGCAACTGTCAAGTAAAACTAGTTCAGACATTACAATAAAATTAAATAAAAATACAGAAAAGATCAATCAGACAGATATTGACTAAACAAAGCAGATTACCCTGCATGTCTTTGGCTTTTTCAACGCAGCCTTTATGTACAACCATACCAGTCTCTGCAACAAATTGCAGCAACATAATGCTACAGACAATAGCCACCCTGTATATTGTCACAAGCCAACTCTAACATAACTCCACTGTGTCTCAAAAAAAAAAACATCCCGGATTCCAACTTGAACAAAAATTATCAGATTCTCATAATTTTGGTGTGAATATGCCTGACACAACTTGCCATTAAATGGCCAGTTGTCTCAGAAATATTCTTACAAAAAATTATTAAAATCTGATAATCCTTCTTCAAGTTACAATCGAAAATGTTTGAGATGTTTTTTGAGACACAGTGTATAACCACAACACACTATTGGCAAATCAAATTTTGTTTAAAACATTTCTTCATGATAAGTGTCAGCTAAAATGGAAAATGAATTTAGTAAACATTCAGTATTAATCAACAAAAGACATTTCTTATGGCTTCTGTGTATTGTGCTAAGCCTTGTCTAACACAACTGTAACCACAACACACAATACAGTAAATCAAAGTTTCTTCAAAAAAATTGTTCCATAATTTAACTGTCAGTAAAAAATAGCAATTACATTTATTGAATATCCAGTATTAACAAAAAAAACTAAACATATTTCTTATGGTGACTGTTCAAACTCCCTGCTTTTCCAGACTTATTCTTCATTTGGTCGCATTCCCTACAGCAATTTCTAGAAATTGGTGGAACTAAATTCTGCACACTACGTATTACACAAAGTCGCCAAGCATGAAATTTATGTGAATACTCACTTTGACATTTGTAGCCCTGGTAGAAAATGCCGCTACAAAGCAGTACACACATCAAAAATGTTAAATGCTAACTGAATCCCCAAAACAGGATAATTTGCCACAAAATTATAAACCAGGGGCCTAATTTACAAAACATCTTAAGACAATCCTAAAATTGTCGTAAAAACGTCATATCCGAATTTTAAAAGCTGATTTTACAACTTTGTAACTTTGCCGCAATTTTATTGTAACTTTGTAGTTGCTAAAATTAGCCAGCCAATCAATCGCCATTACACTGACCTCAACCACGACCTCAACCAATCGCGATGCAGTGTCAACGAGCCTGGCTGCACACAGTGCTGTACGCTGATCGTTGGCTTCCACCGTTGCCAACGGTTACCAATGTAAACAACAACAAAAGAACTTGGCTACTGAACACCCCCCTAATTTCGCGGCAATTTTGCTGCCTAAAGTTACCGCAAACAACGAAATTTATACGTTTTATAGCATTATATGAAAATTATATACTGATGAAAAATCTAAAAAATTTCTGCATGCGTGCTTGATGTTGTCGTACGACAGCTAATGGGGTGTTGTACATTTTGTCGTAACTTTCTCGCACATTTTTCTGTAAATTGTGTTTTATCGTAAATCTGTCGTAAACCTTCCGTATGTCGTAACATTGTTGTAACTTTGTCTTAGAATGTTTTCGAAATTTCGCCCCAGTTTTTCGTATAACTTAACACAGAGATAAACAAACTGATAGGTAAACAAACAAAGGGACAGACAGACATATTCAAAAGACACATTAGCATTGCTAGCAAGATGAACATTGAGACACAAATTCGTGAGTTGTGCAAAAGGTCATCAGAAACACCAACACCATATTACATCAAGATAAAATAACCATCTGGCAATCAGTGTATTATTCAGATAAACAACAATACCAGTGTAATGATCAAAATGTTGGACTTGTGATCAAAAGGTCATTGGCTCAACTCCTGGTCAGGTTGATACGTATCAACCGATTACTACCTGGATAAACGACTGTAGGCAGACGTGTAAAACATCTTGGTATATAACCAACACCAAGGCCAACTCAGCCGTCCATCCCTTTGGGATAGGTAAATCGAGTATCGGCCTATCTCGCTGGGGTTAATGTGGGGTTAATGTGGGGCACGTTCACCTGTGTTGTGTGGCAGGTAAAACTGTGTGATCCCATACGGCCCGTGACGTTCCATAGCTCTGAGATGGGTTTCCTATGAAGAGCAATACCATTTTAACCAATATACTATACCAGACTGCCATAGCTTAGTAATAGCAGTAGTTACCGTAGCAGTTTGCGACAGACATCACAGATGGTTGGTTCTTGGAAACTTGCCATCGTGAAGTCGTGCCTTTCTGTGTGCGCAAACGGCGGACTTGTGTTTGCACTGAACACAATTCGGCATAAATATTTAACAAGGTAGTGCAGCAACATGATTCAGGAGTGGTGGATCTGCCACGATTAATGTACTGCAGATGCTTCAAAGTGTATGCTAGTAAAAAAATATGTGAAAGTCAGATGATGGGCAGTGAAGTTATAACAAAAAAAACACATTGTGCACTTTTTCAACTTAGGGTAGTTACGTACATAATATAGCACAACTAAAAACATATGGAGAGTGCCAAACCTTGCCAATACACATCATAATGTTAAAATCTAGTGAATAATGGTACATTATTGACAACCAACTAGCAATAAGTTAAGGCCAGTGACGTGAAAAATAGACAGAAACAATTATGACCCCAACAACCACAATCTTCCATTTCCGGCCAAAAATGTTTAAAAACTTGTTAAGAACTGTTCGACTAATTCCACAAACAAACAAACACTAACAGAAACACAATCTCCTTACTTTGCTGGAAGTAAAAATTGAACGTTGTAAGAATTTAAGCAACTTATAAAAAACCTCAATGTAAATAAATAAATGAAGCTAAAACAAATATAATTGATATATTAATATTAATAATTATTAATTAATTAATATTATATTAATATTAAATAATATTAATATTACTGAGCAAGCTGGATGGCCTCTATCCACTTGAGTCGGATTTCATGCGTCTTTGCAATGAGCAGCCAGATCAACGGATGCTCCGCGTAAGACTTCTTAGCTGCGAGCTGGATTATAAACTGTTTGTCACGGACACATGCAAACATATCGTGTCCTTTGTAAACTGTTTGATCGTAAAATCAACAACACTAACAATTTCTAACGTGGATTAACACAGCAAATCATTACTAAAACTTTGGGGCAGGACCCAACGTGAGACTGCCAGGCACCCATAAGTCTGACTGGCGGGAAGTCTTGGTCCATGTCTGCTTATTTGTCAAGCTGTTGATTATAAATGCCGCAAAATACCCCTCCCTCCGAAACCCCTCCACGAATCTCGCTGAAATTTGGCCACAATTCACTCCAGGTAAGGGTCATCTTTCCCCAAATTTTTGTCCTGATCCGTTGTCCAGAAAAGTGGAAAATATAGAAAAATGAGAAAACAAAATGGAAAAAGACAAAGCAAAAGCATAAGGCCTCACGTTACTATGTACGAGCGACCTAAAAAGTGCAAACGCACACAGATCATAGAACGTTCTGCCACTTCTCATTCCGCAATCAGACAGTAGCACTGCAGACTTGAGTCTCCCTCTTGCGTTACTTCAATATAACACCTCTCAACATGCCAATTCATCACACAACACATGTGACCACCAATCCAGCACTGCTTTTCCACTAAATAGCTTGATAGCTGATGTCTATCTGATCATCCCATGCAGGATAGAAGGCTGAGTTGACCTGAGCACATAACTGTAGTGTACACAGAGAAATCAGATTTTTATAGCTCAAATAACATAAACAGGAACAAACTAGAACTAGGTAACTGTGGCATGCATTATCGCACTACTGTGCGGCCACTTCATGAGTTTAGCCCGCTGGTCTATTTGTATGTTCATCCGTTTGGCTGTCAGTTTTGTATTTGTGTTATGTGTTTCTGTAGAGGTTAAACTTACTGTTCTGTTATTGTGTTTGTGTGCATTCCGCCTGGAAAGGCAGTCCCCAAAATGACCTATGCTGTGTCGGGTGGGATGTTAAACTCTACTCACTCACTCAATGTGAGGGCTCGTAACTAAATAACAGAGTGCAAAAAACCAAAGTTGAGCAGAAGCAACCATTGTGCCGATTTTTAGTTCAGAAGATCAGCATTACAGTTAAACAGTCAGATAATATGTCGTCAGTGGTGCGGCATATTATTCCAGTTATATAACGTGGACCGAGAGTGAAAGACCGACTAACCCGATCTTTCTCCCTGGCAGGCAGCTCTTCAACTTCATAGTGTGAGAGAATGAGAGCATCACGATAGTTGTAGTTTTCACCCTGTGTCAACATACACAACGATACTACTACTACTGGTGAAATTTGGGATCTGTGGCAAAGTTTTTGACAAAGTTTGCACTTTTTGACAAACAAAAAGATAAGTGGAAATCAAAAGCCTCGAAAGTGTTTCGGCAAGACTTTACCGAATCAGCTAACAACAGTTACAGTTATGCACTGCTAAAAAAAGCCTTATTTTTGGACGGCAAAATTCATTTCTTTTGGAAAAATCTTTGACAAAATTTGCACTTTTTGACAAACAAAAAAGGCATTTTTGGTGGCAAAATCTTTTGGAGCCTACTAATTTTCCTTAGATTGGATGTCAAACAAAAAACATTACATTTTTGTGTAAATGAAACTCTTATAAGGCCTGATGTCCTTCTTGTTGCCCAGGCAAAAATCATGCTTACAAAAAAGTTTTTACACAAAAATTACAAACTAGCAGACCAAACAGAGACTAGTGCTGAAAATGAACTGATAAGGCATTGGATGACAAATTGGCCAATTATCAGCTAATAGAGATTAATGGCCAATAAATAAGTCAGTGCATCTCTAATTATCAGTGGTGTCGGGGTTAAAAAGGGGGGGACAGGAAGTTGCAATTTTTGAACATACACTGCACATTTCCGGCAGAGAAAATTATTGTGCTCGAAATTCTAATTTTCTCTCGAAATAGTTGTTCTTCAGCCCCAAATGTTGCATTTTTCGCCGCAAATTTTCGGACAGAATTAAGATTTTCCGACAAGTTTCTGAAAACATAAAATTAGGAGTTCCACCCCCTCCCCCCCTGTGGGCACGACGCCACTGCTATTATGCACCGAGTGAAAAAAATCAAATATTAGTGACGAGCCGGTGTTAGAAACTAACTACGAACGACTGTTAGTAGTGCAAAGAATATTTACCCATAGAAATTTATCCACCATCTAGTCATTCACAAGACCAGGCAGATGCAGTGAGCAGAACGGACAACGGAAATGAACAAAAAACACAAACAGGTGCACGTGAGCACAATACCATTGTAACAGCGCTACTCTAAACTACGCAGGGTTGATTTCTCGTTCTCACGACGGTCAAAGGGTTCCCATTCTTTTACCGACAAAATATCCTGGACTTTTCCACTTTCCCGGACCCCACAAAAAATTTACCAGAGGACCTAATGTAGCCCACAAGTGTTTAAATATAATGAAAAATCATCATTTACTTACAATATTCAGAGTAAAATCCACTGCAGAAACTTCAAAATTCACCAGCACTATTTAAGTC
>Ga0209671_1009512_pt1 | contig 10187 bp, 3 predicted proteins | sample WorMetHERISLAND2_2_FD_187401 | JGI IMG/M metagenome (GOLD analysis project Ga0209671, IMG submission 187401) | Marine gutless worms symbiont microbial communities from Max Planck institute for Marine Microbiology, Germany - Olavius geniculatus... | ecosystem: Host-associated > Annelida >... | reverse complement strand
GTCATAATAATTGTAAAAAAAAACAACGGAGGACATATTGAACACTTTTTTGAATAATTTGAACGGTTTTTGCGTAAATTTTAATGTACATTAATGCTGGTTAGCGGCTGCAATTTTGCTCAGTTAACTGCATGAGCATTGTATTTCGATCGTGCGGCCCTACAAGCTGTGCACTTTTTTGCACATAAAAACTTACTCTGTAGCTATGTAAACATTGTTTGGCACTTACTATAATTTTTATTCAACATTTTACTTGAATACTTAAGAAATTATCATTATACATTCTACCCAGCTGTAAATATTGCGTTTTTTAATATTTATATTTTACAAGGTAGTGTAACGACATAACAAGTGTGGTGTGCATGCTACTAGTAGCAAATTTCTTACAGAGTTTACTGGTAAAAACATTGCGAAAATTGGTCAATACTTAGCAAAGATATGGACAAAATGCAATAGCTCACTTTTTTGGGCTATCCTGTATGTTATAAAAGGTTATTAGTTATCGACTCACAGATGACCCGTCGACAGTGTATTTGTTGCCTACTTTGAGTTCTGTGCTGTTGGCTGACAAATAAATTTATTCACTAATTTATACGGGCCTACAGATCGTGTGGGTGAATCGGAATATGTATCACAACGCTCCCACTGACAGAGTAGCTCAGTCTCGTATCTATAGATGTAGGCCTATTTAATTTCTGCTCGTACATGTTCAAGGTGCATTCTTGGCCGTATATTACGCCCACGTGTGACGGGATTTGGGCGAGAGCGTGCTCAGAGGCTTTGAATGAATTCGCCTGCTGACATACGACTTCCCAGCATGCAATACATGTCTCTCTGGCTGTCTCACTCACTTTATACCTACATCTACCTCAAAATCCCTGTGTGTGTACAGTGCAGGGCTTTGCAATATTTACTAGCCAGAAATCAATATCGGCTCAATAACGACTATACCTTCGTTGCAAGCACCTGAGAGCCAACAGGCCCAACGCGCTATAAATAGGCCCAAAACCTGGTCATAACGACGCGCATAAACAGCTTTCGTGGTTCGCTGTATGGTCCACTCGTATATTTCAATTCCACTGAGATATACGAGCATGATAATTTAGACTTATGATAAATTTTTAATTGCAGCGATTACTTTCCAGCTGGTCTTCGTCACTGATCGTCAGCCGCAACCGACTGTCCACCATCGGTGACCGAGCACCGAGCTTTCCCAGTCACCGTTGCTCGTTTCTGGAACAGTCTGCCTCAACACGTCACCTCCGCACCCTCAGTGTGGCTGCCTTCCGGTCTTGTCTAAAAACTTATCCGTTTCGCATCCTACTTTTAGTGACAGTACACTGCCCGCGCAGTGACGCTTTGTTGCTTTGTAAACTTGTGATCGTTTCATGTAGGCCTAACTGCTGTCATTACTGTAAATATATGCACTATACTCAACTATCTGTTAATGTCCGCGTTAGGGACGACACTATTTTGTTTTCGGCATCGTCGCTGTTTTTCCTGCTTTTCTGTTTCTCATTTACCTCGATGACTTATCTTGATGAATTTTTATGGACATATAGGGGGCCAAAGTCAGCAACTTCTAAAACCCTACTGAACTTCAAGGTCATACTCAAAGGTCATTGTCATAATGGCATAGGTTTTTCGGTGCATGATACTGCGGGCAGTACTTGACATTGAGTAACGTTTGACAGTGTAGTTAGCAGTATAATTATTTTACCTCCGCCGAAGCGAAACAAAGAAAAAAGTTATGTTTTTGGATCTGTTTGCCAGACGGGTTACTAAAAAATTATAGACGAATTTTGATGATTATTGTCGATAGATTGAAAAAAGCTCAATAAAAAAGTGATTTTGTCTTGGTGGCGAGTGGCGTTCCAGATTCTTTTGTGTATTTTATCATAATACAGCAGCTGTATTTAGTTATTCGCATTAGCTAGGTGGCAGCATTATTCTCGGCAGAGGTTTGACATCTCTGGTCGCTTCTGGCTTACAAATACTTTTTTCCACAATGCTCAAATTTGGAGTAAAATCACACACATTTTTGCACCTGCGGTTTAATCAGTTAACAATCAAGCTTTTATTCCGTGTAATTCGAAATTAAACAACTGCAGGCAGTGCAGACTTTAGTGACAAATTCAACAACCATGACGCTAAGAATGTACAACAGCTTAAAAGTACAAAAATGCACACGAAAGAATAAATCACTCATGCACGCAACAATAGTCATTCTCAAAATGAGATCAAATCTTTCTGAGTACACATTATAAATAGTTCAGCGGCGGACATGTGAAATGTAAAAAATTTCACTATAAGCTAACTTACAAGCTAATTGAAGTTAGTGTGAACTGTGAAAATTTTGATACCGGTCGACTAAGTTGAATAAAGAAAACCGTATGCTTAGAGTTGTTCTGCTGGAGCCTCTCGTCTTCCATCGAGTATACAAAAAAGGGTTTAAACCCCGGAAAACCGTTGCAGCTACTTGGTATAAACATGCTTGGATTTATTTTCAGTTGTTCAAAATTTGTATGTTTTTGTACATAGACTGAATCAATCAAAAAAATCAAATAATCAAAAATATAATTAACTTTCAGTGGCGTCGTTGCGGGGAGAGGGTAGGAAACGATTGCCCACCCTAAACTTTGGCTGTCAAAAAATTGTACGAAAATCTTTGTCTTGTCGGAAAATTGTTGTCCAAAAATGCAAAAATTTTGCGCTAAAACCCTTATTTTAATATAATTCAAAACAAAAATTGAAATTATAAGCACCCATAATAGCCCTTGTCGGAAATTTGCAACGTTTGTTGGAAGATTGCAACCTCCTGCCCCGTGTGAACGGCGCGTATACTTGTTTAACCCACGACGCGACTGTTTATTTTCATCGCTAACAGATAAAATATGTCACTACAAGTATAACTGTTTATTTTAGTAAGTGAATGGCGACACATTTTTAAGCGGTAGCTTTTCCCACCTCCCAGAATACATGAATGCTTCAACTTTTCTAAGTAAACAACGTACAACAAAAAATACTGAAAATGTTGTCTGAAACTCGGTTTATTTTTACGAAGGCGGTAAAAGACGTGTTGAAAATCGCCGCTGAAACAATACACAAATCGACCGCCAAATCTGTATTTTAACGTACGTTTGTTTTCTGTGTACGGATACAGGCCTACCATACGCCTAGATAATGACGTGTTTTTTTCTCAGCATAGCCCATAAAACCCAATAATGTCAAAAATTATTAGATATTACAGTTACCATCACGACAGTCGGACAAATGCACAAAGAGTTTTTTGTTTAGTTTAAAGCACCCAACTGGAAAATACTTCTATGGCATAAAATATTTCATGAAACCTGTCGCGAATGACGGCAAAACAAACTTTTCCAATGTTTCAATTTTTGAAAAAAAAACTGTTTCTGACATTGAAAATGTTTGCTTTGCTGTCACAAGTAAAAACTTAGTTTAATCAAGCAAAAAATGTAATCATTAGATGAATACTGTGGCAAATTTTAGCTTCATGCCAAAGAATCGATTAGTTACTTCCAAACAAGTAAATTACAAATTACAAACCACTTGATTATGCGTGCCAGATGTTTTCTTCTAGGTCGAATAACGCCAAAAGACACCAAAATACGTTATTTAGATACAGAACTCGAAAAATCAATCAGGGCTACAAAAACAGTGTCAAATTTGATTAAAGCTCTCAAATAAAGCAAACACAAGCTGCCTATAGGATGTCACTTGATTCGGCTCAAATCTCAAACACGGCATACATAGCCTAGACATTACGCACTACCCGTGACAATGTGAGTATCGTGTATAGGCCTACTACCGATAAGGCTCCGCTACAAACGAGCATTAAACGGCGCTGATATGGTTCTGACAATATATAAAAGCAAATAGGCCTACGATACGAGCGCGACTTTTATAGCCAACATGTCAGCGGAATGGATAGCGACCAGCCGTTCGCAACTGGACACAGAAATTCAGGCGAGCTAAATTCACTTTAAGCACAAACTCCACTGCTTCGATTTCGATTTGTTCTGGACTTATCGTACAGTTGCTAATTGTTGTCCAGCGTGTTGTACAACTAATCCACAACGGTTCAAAGTACGTGGAGTTTAGATTTCTCGCTTACAATAGAAAAAACAAAACAGTCAAAGCAGCTAAAGATGGAAAATAGCATTTTCGCAACAATAATAAATTCACGTTATTTACAGTACTAACGAGCAAAAATAAAGCTCTGCAGTAGTGCTCCAGTTGCGTATACAATATCGTTACGACATAACGATGCGAAAGCAAACAACATTCACCTACCGACGGTACGGTTTATAACAAGCGAAATACAAAACAATAATAGAAAAGTAAGAATCCTTTTTGTGGTCTCTATCTGAAGTGATACTAAAGATGAGATCAATAAATAGCTATACAAATCTATGTTGAAGTAAGCTTATCTTAAAGGCTCGGGCACTATTTGAAGATATATTCTGCATTTGCTATATCTGCTTTGACACTGTCAATACAATTTTTTGGTTGTTTTGTTCACTTTTGGTTTCTCAAATCTTGAGACTTAACAGTACAATTGCTATATCTTGCAGTTTTCATTTTATTTTCCATTTCCTGTTCTTTTTACGTGGATGGCATTGCCACTTTCCGGTGAACAGTTTCGCGTCGAATTGTTTCACCTTGCAGTATAAACAACAACAATCAGAACAAAATCAAAACCCAATAAGACATGAAAACTGTTGTTATTTTTCTGCTGTTTCCACTTTTTGGTAAACGACATTTCATACGTGTATTAGAGCGTAAAAACGCGTTATGCGTTTGGTGGATTAAAAAGAGGAAATTAAAACCGTTGTACGCGGCTGTTAATGTTATTTCATCCATGTTTTCGTGGAAATTTTGAAAGATTCTCATCTTAAAGTTTGCTTATCTCTTCTGACTGATCTGACGTATTCTTATTATCACAGCCAGTTATATAACTAATAATTTATGCAAGCAATAAAAGACACTCGATAGGTCTGTCGATAATTCTACACTGAGTAGACTAGGGCAGATATTGGGTAGCGTTTCTTTCACATTATTGTGTCACTACCATGGCTGGAAAAAGGACCCGAAAAACCTAAATTTTTAGCTTATGGGCATAAAATCCAAGTTTTAGGTTTTTAAGATTTTTATTTGTTGTGAATTTATAATACAAATCAAATTTAATTTTATCTTTTAATCGTGATTTTTCAGTTCTGACGTCACGTTATTCATTCAACAAAAACGATGTAACATGAAAAATTGTGTACAAAATGTTCTTCATAAGTCTTAAAATTTGCGTCCTGTCTTCGTTGTGCAATAATACCGAAAAAAACTAAAAACTCTAAAAAGAATTCTAAAATATCTTTAAAATCTTTCAAAACCAAAATCTCAAAAACTTTCCCCCAAACCTAGTTTTTTTCCAGCTCTGATCACTACAACGGCTGAGCACGATAACTCACGACCAGATTTAAGTGTAATACAACCGACTCTGACTAGATCATTGTGTCGCCGTACTAATAGACCGCATTACGGGAGTTGCCTGTCCGACCGTCCGTCTGTCTGTCTATCCATGGAGTCCTCAATTTATTAGTACCTAAAGAATTCAGAAGTCCATAGCCTATCCCGTACGAGCTCCCAACCCAAAAAACAAAAATGCGTAGAAAAACCAAACCAGGATTAACTAACGTGCCAATTTTTTTATTCAAAAAAATCGAACATCAGGGTTACAGGTGGCTAGGGTTAAAAGTGCGCAATGCAGTGGACGAGTGGTAGGCAGACGACAGAATAAAAAGTCTGCACTGGGGCGGCATCTTCGTTTGTTTTATGACGAGTTCTGTGTATGCTTCGACGTCACTGGTGGGTATGCGATCTAACGGCAGAAACTGCGTACATGCTTCGAGATAAGATTAGTGAACACGGGCTATTTCAAAGCACAAGCATGCAGCAATCGCTTATGACTTAGGTATAGAGGCAAGGACCGTTCAACGTTTATATTACTGTGTCGGAACTGTGGGTGGTCGAAATTTTTCTCATCCAATAATACAGGGAATGGGAAAATGAGTAAATTTTGTTATATAGCGCTGTATGTAATGGGTTGGGTTGTACCCATCGTTAAATAACAAGGCTGAATTTTAAATAATCGTGTAATACGCTATACATTATAAGACAAAACGTGTTACAATTTAGCTAATTTCTGGATGCAGACGAAGTAGAATCCTTTCCTACGGCACAGTGTACACAAATTTTTCAACAAAACAGTTAAAACAACGCCCGGTTATTTACTCAGAGCATTTAAAACACACTCACAGTAAATGTAAAACAGATCACTGTAACAATACTGCCCGATAAGGACTCTGCAAACAAAAAAGACTAACGAGGTTATCACAATATAGAATTTAGCCTACGTTGAATCGGTGTCCAATTGTGCATTACTTCACGAATCACGATAAAAAAAGTTCAGTGGATAGTAAAACCTTATTTATGAACGTCTTTTAGTTTCAAGTATGTGAAATTTAAAATTATTTGCTATTTTCGTCGAATATTCCGATGTAACCATACCAGACGAGCAGGAAAAAATTCATTAAAATGCGACTAACATGGACCCGGAGACGACCGTTCGGCGTTCGCGTAGTTCGCGCAGACGACGACATAAGCGTGCCGTGCCTCGGAAACGATCAAGTACAGCCGCACGAAGCACATCACGGGGCGAGCGGTCTTCTCTGTCGTTGCATACAATATCGACATTTCTACAGACGACAACGATGACGAAGGCGTTTATAGCCAATTACAGCCACGCGGAGGCATCGATTCAGCGGCGCCACCCGTTCGGCCCGGATCGCCTGCGTCCGGGCCCGTGCGATGCGTCCATCTTTTTGCGGACATCGCCGGCGATGTTGCGACGAAGACTGGGGACTGCATGCCAGGCGGGGCAGCTGGAATAACTGGTGCATTGCAGAGAGAATACCGTCTGGTTCTTTTACCCTCCTTCTCCCCCCCTTCTCTGTCTCTGTCCGTCTCTGTGTCTGTGTGCGTCGACAAAGCGTTTCATTTGCGACACTGCTCACGGACGAGCTGATTCAATTTGGCGTCGTCGTCGTCGTCCTATCGGTTTTTACGACGCACGCCGACGACGCGTCGCTCGCCGTCGATAATGGCGCACAATGAACGCACAACGAGCGCCGTTTTCCATTTAGGCCTCCGCCACGCTCCGCCATGTCCGACGACCGCGGCCATCTGCAGCGCCGGCGCAAACCCCAGAAGTAATCTCGGGGTATTCTTGCCGCATGGTCGCCGCGCGCGATCTGTGATCAGGTGTCGACAGCGGACTGGTGGTGATCGTCGTTGTGGTGGGTTGCTATGGAGACCGCTGCAGCAGCAGTATCATCTGGCGGTGAGGATGCCCGGTGATGTACGGCGATTGACTCGGCGTTTGTTGGTCCGCCGCCCGTCGCCAGCCTCCCTGTCGGCGGCACTCCGTCCATGCGACCCCCTCCTCCACCTCCGAACTGCTCTGCGTAGTTCTCGGAGCGCAGGCGTGAGTTGATGTCATAGACGTGACACTGGAGGATGTGCTTGAACGGCGTGCGGAAGTCCCGGTTGAAGCGTGCGTATATGATCGGGTTGAGGAAACTGTTGGCGTAACCGAGCCACAAGAACAGTCCGCTCAGCCAGTGCGGGATGCACTGCGCCGGGTTGTTACAGAACGGCTTGATGAGTGCGAGGATAAAGAACGGCAGCCAGCAGGCGCAAAACGCGCCCATGATGACTCCGAGTGTCTTGGTCGCCTTGCGCTCGTTAGACGACGAGATCCGGTTCAGTCGCGACTTGCCGAACAGGCGGAAGCGGCGTCGATGTTCGACATCGGCTGACGAGGTCGCCGTCATGAGCAGCTCATTGCCCGCCGAGCCACCACGGTGTCCGTTGTGTGACGTCACCACCACGTCATGGATCGCACCGCTCTCCTTGCGCAGTGGCGTCGTCGACCCGGAAGTGGTAGGATGGTTTCCGACCACGGGTTTGGAGCGCGCCTCTGCGTGTGCAATGCGCGATGAGACCAAATAGATGCGAGTATAAATGACAATCATGACGATGAGTGGCAGGTAAAACGCACCGAACGTGGCGTACAGCTGGTAGCCGATCTTCTGACTGATCATGCACTGGCCGGCCCGGTACTCAGACTTGCTGATGAACAGAGGCGGAATGCTGATGAGAGCGGACAGGACCCAGACGGCAATGATCATGGCGGCCATGCGGACCGGGGTCCGCTTCATGGCGTACTGGAACGGACGAGTGATGACGAAGTACCGGTCGACGCTGATCGCACACAGATTGAGGATAGACGCCGTGCAGAGTAGCACGTCGAGGGAGGTCCACATGTCACAGACGGCTTTCCCGAGCGCCCAGTGCCCCATCACCTCGTACATCGTCGCGAACGGCATCACCATCACGGCGACAAGGAGGTCGGACACGGCCAAAGAGACGATTAGCAAGTTGGACGGCGTGCGCAGGCGGCGGACGATGGCGACTGCCGTACAGACCAGGATGTTGCCGACCACTGTACCGACGACCATGATTCCACACGTCAGAGTGATGAGCACCACCGCCCACATCTCGTACGGACCCGCCGACATCGAGTTGCTGCCGCCGTCACCGCTTCCAGTGCCGTTGTTGTCCGCCATCGTGGAGCACGTGACGTCATCGCACGTCGCCGTCCGTGCCGTCAGAGCATCAGCCATCGCGCAGCGAACAGTGTTCACACGCGGCTCAACGAATAGATCTCAGTTCCGCTTTGTATAATTTCCGCGAAGCGCCAAACGACGTCCAAATAAAACACTCTGTCAAACGGTCTCAGAGAGATAGCCTAAAGCCTTGCTGACGAAGTGACGACAGCGACGTTGCTCGTCTGTCTAACAGTGTTGTAACTGTTCCGCAACCAACGCACGCTACGCACCCGTCGCAGCAAATCGTTTGCTGTCTGTCACTCAGCGCACACTGCACGTCTTCGCGCCTCCAAACGACTTATGCGAGACAGAGAGAAACAAGTTCGCGCGATGCTGCTGTCGTGACGAGCGACGCTGCGCAGTGTGCTCTCGGAGACTGACAGGCGGTCGGTCGGTCGGACAGACGGCAGCTGGCGCGGCTTCCGACGCACGCACGCGGCTAGTGCAGCCAGCCGCGCCGCACGCACTGTGCTGGCACGGCAGCGCCCGCGCTTCAGCCGTTGGCGTCGTCCAAAAATCAATTTACACGTCGAATCAAAGGCTGTCCGAGTCGGACACGGCGAACGGTGAACGAAGACACGGGACTATTGGAATGTCTTCCCGCCCGGCCGGTCCGACTTAACCGTCGTTCCCGCATATCTCCGCGTAATTCAGTTCTCATTTTTGCAGTGCCCATCACTGTAGCGCTGTGTCGCCATATCTTCGTTTTTCATCTGCGTCAGCTGGAGCCGGTCGCGCGCCGAGCAATAAGAAAATATCTCTTTGGTCAGTCACGCGAACTGTGTTTGTGTGACAGCAGCCAAGTGCGTGATAAACGGAAGCGTGCTGAGATGTTTCTGAACTGTTAAGGTTCGAACTCCATTTGCTTCGAATTGTTGTCGATTTGTCATACAACGCAATGTGGTGCAACACTTGGTAAGCAAATCGAAAGCCGGCAGAAAATCAGCAACAAGTCGTAATCCACAAAAACCGAAGATCCCGATGAATCCTCAACATCGAGGCATGTTTTATCATAGATGTAATAAACGTTTTCCAGGTTTTTTTGCCACGTTTTAATCTTTCAATTTTTTCAATTTTTTGTTTAAAGAAAGTTCATTGAAATGTTTAGCAAAAACGTCGAAAAGCGCTTTTAAATCCACAAACACGTATTAACAGATTATAGTGATGGTAGTTTACTTACTTACTCTAGTGATAATTGGTCTTATGTCCACACGTTTGAATTGAAATTTAACTAAAAATTTGGGGCAAAGCCCAACGTGAGTCCGCCCGGCGCCCTAAGTCCGATTCAGGGAAATTAGGGGGAGGGTAAAGAGGGGAAGGGGAGAATTTCCCCGGCATCAATGTCACGTGGCCCGAACTCAAATGCATTGGCATACGCCGAACGCGCATTGTCGACTTAGGGTAGGTCAACATTAGCGCTTATAACTTGGTTCGTGGTGGACG
>Ga0209671_1009511_pt1 | contig 10187 bp, 9 predicted proteins | sample WorMetHERISLAND2_2_FD_187401 | JGI IMG/M metagenome (GOLD analysis project Ga0209671, IMG submission 187401) | Marine gutless worms symbiont microbial communities from Max Planck institute for Marine Microbiology, Germany - Olavius geniculatus... | ecosystem: Host-associated > Annelida >... | reverse complement strand
ATGCGGGCAATATCGCCTTTTGTAATTTTTGCTGTTTTCGATGTGCAAGTCTTTAAATGTTGCCGTTAGCAAGTGTATAAACTAATGTTTTGTACATTTATTATCTTGTAGTAATGGTATGGCTACACATCAAAACAAAACTGAACTGTTGTTCATATTGTAACCAAACATTAAACGATTTTTAAAATTATTTAACTGTACACTTAGCTGAAAATTTGCAACAAGCGAGTCGTTACAAATCCCAACCACAATTTAGAGGTTCACCACATTAGACCTATCTAGCTATTATGACTCGCAGTGTATGCATAGGCATTAATACAAAATTACTATCAATTAATTAAACAGTATTATTCTTCCTCCATATGTCAGTAATTCCGATTACAGTTGGTTAGTTTATTGTTCACACAGTGGTTCAAATGCGGATGCAGTAATAAAAAACAAAAAGCTCAGCTACCACTTAGAGAACACTTACTTACAAGCAGACGTCTTTGCTATAGCTAAAACAGACAGAACTTCTTAAATTATAAAAAAAATTCTTCAGAATACAACCTTTGTAATTGTTTTTTCTTGACGTTTCGGCAACCGCTGCTGCCTTCGTCGAAACGACTGTCCACCAGGTGTAGCTGCGGCGGACAGTAAGTAATCATAAATGTGTGGAAGTTGGTAGGACCCTTGGTCTCGGTTCAGTTATAAAGGTTGTATTTTAAGAAATTTTTCACAACTTATAAAGAGTTACGTTTTAACCTATGAGTCTATTTAAAGACAGACACAGCTTCTGCACAGGCCTATAGCAAACTATGTTGACGCAATGTAAGAGAACCTTTTTAACTAAATCAACAAAGCAGCACTATGTAGGGGTTTTTATGGCGTTGACGCGCTGCATAAATTTACGTTTTATGTACTTGCTTACTTACTAAGGCGTAAAGAAAAACCTATGCTTCCGATTGCAGCCGGCAAAAAAAAACTAAGGACGGTGGCGGCGGAAAAATTGTTTTTATTATTTATCTTTATATTACGACGTGTCATGTAATTTTACCCAACAACTCAAAAAAGCAAACTGATACATTTAATACTACTCACGTGAACTTAAGCATTTTAGGGACGCACGGTTTTTTCCTAGGAACGGACGGCAACCGGAACCACAGGTTTTATTTTATTTTAGACTTAATAAACAAGAGCGCGCTGTGGCGGTGTCACAGACCTTTGGCTCCAAGGCCGGACTTGAGTCGAGCTGCTGTTGCACCAGCCGCTAGTCTGACGTCGTCACTATTCGGCTGCAGGTGCATGGTGCCTGTGCTTAGGTGGTCCGATGCAGCGTCAGTGCAGACCGCTGTCAACTTGTCGCGCTCGGTGGAACGTGAGCGTGTACTACGCTCCACCGGCGGCGCAGCTTGCGTCGTCGTCGTCGTCGTCGTTGGTATTGTATGGTCTACGTCGAACAACCCTGCAATATCAACAGCGTCATCATCTCGTATTTTATGATCTATTTCGTCCTCTTATTTCCCTTTGAGCACAATGTCTGCAGTGCTAGTTTCACTCCGGTCAAACGTGCATTCCCAGGCAAAACACACCGTTCATCACAGCCATGAAATAAGTACGTTTCAACAGGGTCTAGAGCGTATTACACGATAGGTTTTTGTTTGCAAAAATAAACAATTTGGTTAATAATGTATGAAAATGGAATTAAATGCAGTAGCTACAGCGCAATCTGTACACACACAAAATGAACAAATATTAAAAACGAACACAGTTAATGCACGACTCAATTAAGTTAGGTTTTACAGTGCACTAGCGACATCACAGCTCGTGTGGCTTGGAACACGACAGCAGCTTACCAAGCTGACCACTACCGAGCTAACACCACTCGTCAAGCCATCGTCCGCAGTGCTCGACCTTGGCGTCAACATCGACGGCCAGCTCAACATGGCCCACCACGTCGCCGCATTACGCCGGCCGTGCCTGTTCCAACTACGCCAGCTACGGATGGTCAGATCTTTCTTGACTTTGGAGGCTGCGAAGACACTGGTGCACGCATTCGTCAGCAGCCGTCTTGATTACTGCAACGTTCTGCTGTACGGGATCGGTGACGGTCTGCTGACGAAACTGCAGACTGTCCAGAATGCAGCAGCGCGTGTCGTGACCGGAACTAAGAAGTTCGACCACATCACTCCAGTACTGTGTCAACTTCACTGGCTTCCCGTCCGCCAGCGAATCACCTTCAAGCTAGCGATGATCATCTTCAAGTGCCTTCGTAGTCTGGCGTCGTCATACTTGGCAGATGTGTGCGCCCCGGCTATATGGAACAGCCTCCCCGTCGACCTGCGGACTTCATCACTGTCCAGAGATACATTTGCAAAAAAACTCAAAACTCATTTATTTGGCTGCGAGCGCTCTTGAGGTCTTCTTTAATTGGGCGCTATACAAATTCACATTTTCATTTCATTCATTTCACCTATCTGCTATACGCTTGGTGGCTCGGTGCTTACGGCATAGGACTCGTGATCACGAGGTCGCGAGTTAAACTCCCGGCCGGTCCGCTATCAAGTAACAACCGTGGGTACGTTGTTCACATTCCTGTCACGTGCCTCTGTTACCAAACAGTGCAAATTGGTATCGATGCTCTGCAGCTGGGAAGGTAACCACAGGTCTGTCGTCGCAGTGGCCATGCCTACACATTTTGTGGTTTATTTGCCAAAAGGTTTACTCAAGACACACAGAGTCCTACGTGCCACAAAGCTGTGTACTGATGGAGAACATACCGCGTTGAGTTCGCTTGAGATCCATCATCAGGTTGAACATTGCCGACAGCTCGTCAGCACGATGCTCTTTCACAGTCTCAGCAACTTTCATCTTCTTCATCTCCATCAGCGTCGCCAACTCGCTGATAGTCTGCCATTACAGACACACACAAATCACCTGCTTGATGTCAACTGAACCAATCAAGTGCGAACGAATTCGACCTGCGACATATTTTACCATGATATAGGTTTGTGGCAAAAACTGGGCGTTGGGATGCACGTTACCTAGTGCAAGTAAAAATAGCGTAAATGAACCCGCCACAAACGTGAGCAATGCAAGCACACTTAACATCATAGTTGTGAAATTTGAAAAAATGTATTTAAAAGTTCAAGAAAATTTAAAAAAGATCAGAAACTAATGATGATTGGAGAAGTTTGAAAAAATGGAGATCCACATTCAGTCCAAGTTGTTATTATCAGTGTTCTTAAAAGGCTTGCAAAAGTTTAAGTTTCACATTTACTCAGACTCATGTATAGCTGATTTTTTTTCAATTATTTGAAAACTTTTCAGACTATATTTTATCTACAATCAAGTTCATAAAATTCGAACGTCACGACTATGTTTAACCATACGACGAGGTTATTTTTCCGCAGTTAGGTAACGAAGTATTCTTCAACTGCGGATAAGCTAGCCGACGTTATAGATGTAGGCAGGTTTTTTGGTCGTTTTTTTTCTGTCCGTCTGTCTGGTTGTGTTTCTGTCAAAACACGCCTACGCGTGACGTTTAAGAATCACCGTCGGGTTGCGTGGCGACTGCTGCTGACTGCAGTGAGAAGTGTTACGTTCGGTCTCAGGCCACTCGTAACTCAACGCTGACGCAGTGACAGCAATCTTGTGTCATGCACCAACTCATTACACGACGTCGCGCCGTACAGACAATCCACCCCATAATGGTACCCCACGCCAAGTCCTATTGACAAAAACATCCCCTCCCGAATGCCATATTTCCGTATCGTAGCCCCCCCGCCGAAAAGGTATAGGTAAAGTCCGGTTCCGGTAGTTGCTATAGCGCTTCTTACATGAAACCGACTCAAGACCAGAAGCGTTTTTACAATCTCGGAAGTGGCAGCAAGCTGATTAGCATGAGCTAATGATACTACTGTATGGCATCCGCCTTTTTCGTCACGAGTCAACATATCAGCAAGTCACATAACACCAGCACCCCAACAATCGTCGTCTTGAGCTCTGTCGTAAGGGAGTTTTGTTGTAGAGTGTTATGCTGTGAGAAAGAGTGTGTGTGTTGTCGGACCGTTCGTGTATATCTCCTACATTTCAGTAAAGCGAAAACTGACTGACGCGGCACACAGAACAGGACGGAGAGCGCCAGTCGATACAGATCGACGATGTTGACCGTGCATTTCTGTCATCTTCAGCAGCAGCAGCCAGCTACCTTGCGCCACACAGTCGCCGAGTTTCACTGCTGTACGATCTGCTGCCGGCGTCACACTAACATGTTTCCCTCATGAAAAATCCGCCCGGGAAGAGTTGATCACAGAAATATTGGCGGCCTCATAAAAAGTCTCCCCATTATAGAATCGTCCCTCCTCCTCCCTAGAAAAGTTTCCCCCGGCCGACAATTTACCGGTAAATACGTCGTATTCGCCCGGGGCCGCCGGTCGGGCGGATTTGTACCGGTAAATTGTCGGCTGGGGGAGACTTTTCTGGGGGCGATCCTATAATGGGGCACCGGCGTCGTCGTCTCTCCCTGGCATATATGACGTCGTTCTGTCTGTCCTCAATGTAATACGCAGATCCACGCCGCAGATACGCTGCTACCGTCAGCGCAGATCCATTCTCACCGTTACCACCCAAGCTCCACTTACGAATACTTTGGTTTGTTGTGGAACTGCTGTAAAACGTGCTGTAATAAACAAGCTGTTTGTGCGGCCATCCTGACTTTACGTAGTTATAACTGCTAATTAGTCAGTAAATGATGCTCATCACTGCTAACCGGTGCGCCAATTTTCACTTGAAAAGCTTAAAGATCAAAATCATCAAACGTCAAAAACCTTCCAAAACGACGCATATGTTTGCTACCGGCTGTACGAATCGCACGCCGGCTCACGCGCTCGAGCGGCTCCAGCGTCCACTGCACACGAAATCTAACCGTTTTAAGGATTAGTTCACTATGGACGCCTACGACTCTCGGCAACCAAGCGGACCGCCGCATTTTTGGTTGTTTGTCGTATTTCGTACAGCAGTAAACGTATCGTTTACAATAACTGCAAACCTGATTACGCATCGTTCTGTTCTTGACGGGAGCAACGTACGGCACAAAAGGACACTTTCCACTGTTCGTGATCCACGGATTCACTTCGACTTCGTTCATCGGAATGCGCAGCTCCGGATTGGGTTCAATCAGCTGATGTATCAGATTGCGACATTCTGCCATTTGACGCACACAGACCGACGATCAACGATTAGCACAGCAAAATGACAATGACACGTAAGTAAGTAAGTATCGGGTGCTCGTAAATACATAAACTTCCTTTCTCGGTCATCCCAAAAAAAGCTTGGGCCTATGTTTATTCGTCACTCATGCGACGAACAGTTTGAAGCACAAAAATAGCAATAAGCTAACTAATATTTACTAATAAAACACAAATAATAAAAATAAAACTGCACTACAAAACCGACATAGCGATTACTAGCTTACCGGAAGGTAAAAAGGCCATTTCTCGGTCGTGGAACGGTGCAAGACCCTTCTGAATGTGTCGCAACATGCGCTGTCGATGATACTCGTCTTTGAACGGCGACGTGAATGGCAGTCGTCCAATCAGCATTGCATACACCACGATGCCACTACATAACGAACCAACCAACACATATCTACACCGTGTCCCAAAATTAGCGTCACCCCTGCAGATTAGTAAATGTAAAATCGTTAATAGACCTACCTGACAGATTTTTACACAATCTGAAACATTCGTGGAGACAATCATTATGAACTAGTCTTTAAAGTTTGAGTTCAAAGTGGCCACCTTCGGCCTCGGCTCTGCTAGTTCCACTCAAAACAGATAAATGGAGTCCAGTTGAAGAAATAATCAGGTACATGCAAATGATTTCATGAAAAATGCGTGTTAAGACCGTAAGACGCTGACGAAATGTGGACAACGACTCGGCAGATGTCACGTTGTCTGGCAGGTAGTTCCAGATCGGTGGGCCGACAACCGGAAAGCCCGGTTGGTTGGCGGCGGTTGTCACATTGGCTGGAGGCACTGCCAGACGGCTGAGGCCAGCAGAACAGAAAGATCGGCGACCAGGTAAGTCGGCGACGTAGTTGAGTGGACCATGATATTGTGGTGCAAGTCCGTGCTAGACCTTGTATACTAGAACGGCAATTTTGTACTGAACTCACTCCATTTGTCTTCGTATCAGCATTTGGCGACAAACAGTATGTAACATGTGTACAATATGTTGTATCCGTAGACGAAATAACGACGAAATATTAGAAGGCGCTCGTAAAAGTGCATATCTCTGCCAAGTGAAGTAATTTAGACATTACGACTACAACAACTACTACTACACCTACAACTACAGCTAATAAAATGCGCAGACATCAGGACGTCTTGCCGGTTCTGACGTCTGCTTGTGTATGACATGTGAAGATGATGATGAGTCATCATGTACACGGAACGACGGACAGAAAGACAGAACGACCAATCTCTTAATCTCTTCCAACGTATACTACGTTCACCTTGGTGAAGATAATTATGCACCACTCTTCAGCAAATGATGGAACGTGTAATCTTGGTTGCAGTAGTGTCGAAGTAATTTTGCGGGTAATGAATCATAGGACATCGTCAGCAGCCGACGTCAATTACAACCACGCAATCATTCCATAGCTAGCAGCGAAGAAGCAATTAACATGGATGACAGTTATGACCGATAGCGTTCATATGCATACCGTAGCCAGAACTGCCCGGCTTACGCGTTAACGAACGCGTTAAAAAATTAATCTCGACTGAGAAATTAACTTAACGTCGTTAAAATCTTTTTCGCAATAATAACCCTTTTTGAAAAATATTAAAAAAATTACTTTGTAGCAGAGCATTGTACATTATAAGGACTAAATGTTACCAGAAGTGTCAAGACAGCAGAAACCACCACAACTATAAGTCAGAGCAAAACTGCACGTTTGTTCGGTGACTGCCGGCAAAACGGACTAGCTTGACATGTATAATTGCCAAGGAACTATAGCAGTAGTATTTTACCCACCTCTGAAACACACTTAGCGCTTATTTGCATCGCATATATACGACTAAAAAGTTGCCAATAGATGCCTTTTTGACAGCGCGAAATTTTTCTGAGGATACCCCGCTGGGAGAGCTTAGAGCGCTGCCACAAACTCACTAAATGAATTCTCTTCCTTCGAGGAAAGGTTAAAAAATAAAGTAAGTTTGAAATAAAAAAAAAATAAAATAGAAGAAAAATAAAAAGAAAAAAGAAACGAGAAGAATAGAAAGAGGTCTCAGAATTGCCCCAAGACAAATTCCTGGCTATGCGTATATTTAGAGACAAAGCATGTGCAGACTCACAGGCTCCAGATGTCGATTTCCGGTCCGTAAGTGCGTCCGACGACATAAAGCTCAGGAGCGGCGTACTCCGGCGAACCACAGCGAGTCCTCAGCGGCTCCTCCGCTTTGTAGACGTTGCTCAGGCCGAAATCTAACACAAACCCTCCACATGTGCGCTTAACGACCACAACTGGAGAAGCACAGCGTTGTAAGGCAAAAAATGTCGTTGCAAATTGACACAAAGTGCTAGAAAACGAAACAAATTGAATGAAACTACAACTACAGTTGATAGGCCGCTTAACACAAATATACACTGTGTCCCAAAAAACATCCCCAACATTTTCGAATGCAACTTGATAATCAATTGTCAGATTTTGATATTTTTTGGTACGAATATTTATGACAACTTGGCATCAAATGACCGTTCAGTTTTTTTACCTCAATAAATGTATGCTTCTGCACTACCTAGGGAAAGCAGATGAAGCGAAATATGTGTTGAAATGAACAGAAAACCTGAAAAAACATTCCCGACATTATCGATCGTAACTTGAATAAAGATTAGCTGATTATAATAATATTTGACAGAAATATTTCTGATACAACTGGCTATTAAATACGTGCTTTACTTTTCACCTCACCCAACGTCTGCTTTTGCACTACCTGGGGAAAGCAAACGAAAATGAATAAAAAAGTCAATAAATTTCATCTATCCTAACCTGTAGGCCCCAACAGCAGCTCTATTACAAGGTTTGACTGTCGTGCAGCAGTGTGTTTACCAGATAAAGTTTAAGAATGTTTGTGAAGTCAAGAAGCGACTGGTACAGCCTGGATTGGTATGGAGCAGAACATTATCGACAATGCTGTCAATGAATGGAGAAAGCGTCTACTTGCCTGTGTTCGCATAGTGGACAAACATTTCAAGCAATTTTACTGCAGGCAGTTGAAAATAGACAACTAAATGAATTGTACGGCAAAGTGTCAGAAATGTGAACAAAATCTGTTTTTACGCGTTATGTTAATTAAGCAATCACGTTGCATCGGATAAAAAAGTGATATTTCGCTGGTTGTGATTTCCCCATGTAGTGCCAAAACAAACGTTGGGTGAGGTAGGAAACTAAATGGTCATTTAATGAAAAGTTGTGTCAAAAATATTCGTACCAAAAATTATTAAAATCTGATAATTGGTTTTCAAGTTACAGTCAAAAATGTCGTGGATGCTTTTTTAGGACACAGTGTATTTTATGTATCCATCCCATAAGTTACGTAACGGATGAACAAAAGACATGTATGCACACAATATTCTAAAGACAAAGCTGTGGATTATTTATTAGTTTCCGTGCAAGTGATGCATAATGGTACCAGTAACATTATTTTTATACGTCACGTTATGGTGTCATTTCGTAGGCCCTAAATGTGAGTACTAAATTTGTTACATCAGCAACACGTAGTGAACTCAGAGCTTTGCTTGCACGAGTAACACGCCGCAACCGGACATTGCAGAAGCGAATAGAGAAAATGCATCCGACCGCTAGTTCCTCGAGTCTTGTATTTCAACGACTGTTGTTTTTCATGGCAGGCAAACATTTAAAGGCGGAAGTAAGTCTGAGGCGAAACTCGACGAAGCAGCCAGCCAGCTTTGGACTCGACGACGTTCAGGCGACCATGCACGACCGATGCGCTTAATGCTCAAATATAGAGTCGCGGGTATTTTTGTACCCGGGTATCTAGCGGACGATGCGAGCAGCACTAGATGTGGTCATTTGCTGGTCTCCTTGACAACAAACTGCGGCTGACGAGTGGCGACTTATTTCGCACGAGAAGACAGACTCTTGCACAGACCGCATTGCCGCCGGCAACGAACATATATCCACTCCCGGCGTTATCTCCTTGGACGACAAGTACAGATGAAGCATTATCGTCTCGTCCCGGTCTGTAATGCAAAACTGTCGTCTCGTCGGTATGGAATCGCCCATCATTACCACCAACATCATCAGTGGCATATGTAGTGCGCATTTCTCGATTTGTCGTTATTGTTTTCTCTCTTTTTCTTTTTATAGTGCTTTGCTATTCATAGTTGCTGTCGACTGAACTGGCTGGCCTCCACAGCGCCGCTTCGCCATGGCGCTTTACAAGTTATTATCACAGCTGTTCCATAGTAAAATTATGGATGCAAAAATGTTGTAAATATTAGTCAACATGTAGTATTGTGTGAAAACTAACGATGGCAAAGAAGTAAGCCTACTGATATATATTAGCTGTCATAATCAAATATTTTGGTTTTCACTCACACTCATTTTCATTAGTTCTCGGCGCCAGCTATAGGGCAACATGAAGTCACCGCTGTACCGTCACTCAAAACTCATCTGTTCTTAGACAAAACCGACATCGACTAACTGCTACCACCCGCTCCTACGATTCGAATTTCTGTTATGACACATGTCGCGCTATGCGGACTACCTACCTACTTACTTACTTACTTACTTGGTCTTCAAGACTTGTCCGTTCCGTTGATCATGCTTGTTTGACACTTATACATGACCCTAGAAATAATGTTTATTATCTAAGCCACTTGAAAACACTCTGTGATAATGATGATGATAATGACGATGATAATAATGCCTGCAAGATTCGTTCGTAAAATGTATTAAGATTGAATTATCAGTTTTACTGATTTATTCATTGATTAATTTAGTACTATCAGTACTTGTTAGAATCTTACAGACTTTGCTATTTGCTTGACAGTTAGGCGATGTGATGGTGAGTGATGGTGAGTGATATCACCTTTTTATGATTTTTGCTGTTTTCGATGTGTCACTCATTGCATGTCGCCGTTAACAAGTGTATAAACTGAAGTTTTGTACATTTATTATA
>Ga0209671_1009510_pt1 | contig 10188 bp, 8 predicted proteins | sample WorMetHERISLAND2_2_FD_187401 | JGI IMG/M metagenome (GOLD analysis project Ga0209671, IMG submission 187401) | Marine gutless worms symbiont microbial communities from Max Planck institute for Marine Microbiology, Germany - Olavius geniculatus... | ecosystem: Host-associated > Annelida >... | reverse complement strand
CCATTTGGGGGAATTTAGGGGTAGAATTAAATTTTTGAGTACCCATAATCTCCTCTGTCAGAAATTTGAGGAGTGTCGATCGGAAAATTGCCTTCAACTTTTTTGACCCATGCTGCCACTGGTGTTGGATGATGTTTGTGATTGTATATGTGTGTGTGTGTGTGTGTTGCACTGCAGGTTTCTGGTGGTGTTTTTAAGTTTACTGTCCTTGCAATATGTCGCCGTGTCGTTCACAGAAACTGTGAAGAGCTCGGGTCCTCTATTTACGGTTGCCATCTCATGGCTACTGTTACGGGAGAGGAATGGCATCTACGTCCAGCTGTCGCTCATTCCAATTATGATCGGACTGATGTTGTGTAGTGCTTATGAACTTAGTTTCACTATGATTGGATTCCTCGCCGCTCTCGGCACCAACGTAGTCGAGTGGTAAACCACATTTTGTGTATTCATCAGTGGTATAATGGCCGGGCTTTGGACTGTTGGAAAGTCTTTTTGTCCGAAAATTTTTCGTCTCAAAACTGTTATCCAGAAGTGCAAAATTTGTGGCTGAAACCCTTCGTTTTCGAGAAATTTGGATGCAAAATTGAAATTTTGAGCACCCGTCCTTTGTTTGAAATTTGCAGCGCCTGTCTGTAGGAATTCTATCAGAAATTTGCAGTGTTCCTGCCCTACCTATTTTTTAACCCGCGATGCCACTAGTCAGTTTGTTTACATTATGGTTCTATTCAATACGTTGTTGCTGACAGGCCGATCTTACAGTGACATACCCGCCTAAGACTAAGAGATTGTGTCGAGGCCAAAGATGGCCACTTTGAGCAGTTCACAATGATTGTTTTCATGAATGTTTCGAATTTTGTAAAAATCTGTCAGGTATTAACAGTTTTGCAGTAACTTATGTGTAGGAGTGTCACTAATTTTGGGACACGCTGTAGATATGAATATACACTGCTTTAGGGCTGTGGCACCTCTGGCACTAAATAGCAAAACGTTGTTACTATGCAGAAATTACACAGTAAAAATAGTTAGTGAAGTGGGCATATTCATTGGCATTGGTCATTTATTGAACTTTACAGTGTCATATAATGGTGTGCAATTTGGGAAGTAAACAACTGTTCGTTTGCAACAGGAAAGCTGTGGAACGTATACCAAAAAAGCAGCATTTTTAGGAGGAGAATTCAAAAGGGGGACACACTGTTCTCAAACCCTGCATCCTCATGACTAATTTTTTGGTCTCCAGCTTTTTGATCACTAACCCTCTGCCCCCTTGCCAGTCCCCATCTCTTAGGGCCAGTTTCTGGATCTTTTAGTTAACTGATCAGTTAGTAAACCGTCTTGTTAATTGTATCTTGCTGGTTAAGTTTGTGCGCGTTTCTGAACAAAACCTTGACTGGCTGTCAGCTAACTGAGTGGTAAACTATAGTCGCTTAGCAACGGTGCACACGACACTTATCACTTCCGCCTAGTGCAGGCAGGCGTTATGAATATTAAGGAGCGCAAGCGCACAACGGCCAGCTTACGAGCCAGCCAACCAATTGCTGATGGCCATTTTGTCCATTTGTGAAGGGTGAATGGATTTTGTAGTAAAATTTGTAGCAGCAAACGTCTCCTCGAGCGTTTTGAAGACCTTGCTATATGGTAAAATCGTACTATAGTATCACATTCTTCAATTAACTGCTTGCAAAATGGTACAAAAGTTGCGTTGAATACGATAACTACGATCAACAGTTAGCTAACTGGCCGATTTTGGCCAGTTAAATTTTTGGCTATTTTGACCATTGGTTAGCGCAAAGGGAAACGTGAGTTATGCAAATCTGTCAGTTAACACTAACTTGACCGGCCAGTTAAGATCCAGAAACCGGCTCTTACTGACTACTAAACACTGGTTTCAGGCCTCCTTGCATCCAGCTAAATATAGCCTTGACTGTGAATAAGTTTAGTTAAATATGCATAAAAGAAGCTGGCAGACACTTTCAATTATACGGTTGCTGTGTGTATGCAGTTTGCAGTTTGTGCTGTCGAAACAGTCCATGAGTGACCCAGCGCACAGAACTACGTGAGTACACTCACTTCTCCAATATTGAATATTGCTTTGCAGACCCATAACAAGTCTGCTGCCTTCTTTTATTGCTTTGCAGTTCTTTATTAATCCAACTAGAGGATCTGAAGGACTGCCCTGAGCTCCGTAATGGGTTCCTGACCATAGCCCCGGTTGCAAACACATTTTTTGCATTCAAATTTGAAAATTGCATCTGATGGTCATGTTCTTGTTTTTTTATGCTGAGTTCCAGTTGATGGAGGGGGGTTAGTTGAACCCATTGAGTCCCCTGCTTACTACATTGAATACCACTAATGGCTGACCAAACAAACCGTGTCTTAGGGCGGGTTTCTGGATCTTAACTGGCCGGTCAAGTTAGCGTAAACTGACAGATTGCATAACGCTCGTTTCCCGTTGCACTAACCAACGGTCAAAATGGCCAACAATTTAACTGGCCGAAATCGGCCTGTTGGCTAACCGTTGATCGTAGTTATCGCATTTAACGCAACTTTTGTACCATTTTGCAAGCAGTTAACTGAAGAATGTGATACTATAAAACGATTTCACCCTATTGCAAGGTCTTCACAATGCACGAGGAGACGTTTGCTGCTACAAATTTGACTATAAAATCCATTCATGAATGGACAAAATGGCTGTCCGCAATCAGTTGGCTGGCTCGTGGGCTGGCTGACGTGCACTTGCACTCATTAATATTGATGACGCCCGCCTGCGCTAGGCAGAAGGATTAGCGCTGTGCACATCGTTGCTAAGCAACTTTGGTTTACCATTCATTTAGCTAACGGCCAGTCAAGGTTTTGTTCAGAAACTCGGACAAACTTAACTAGCGAGTTACAATTAACAGACGGTTTACTAACTGATCAGTTTACTAGAAGATCGCGAAACCAGCACTTACAAGTGCGAACCTAGCTAACTACAGGTACAGGGTGGTGCTTTAAAAAGTGAAACGTACGTGCTTCACTGTGATCAAACAATTGGAGTTAATATAAAAAGGTGCGTTTTTTGCCATTTTCTAGCAACAATTGCAAAATTCAACAATGTTTGATGGTCTTTTGCGTTTCCAAATTTCAGAAAAAATTGGCGAATTTGCGGTTTCCATTGAACATTCAGAAGCAAAAAGTGTTTCAGACCCCCGTTATAGGCTCGCGCTCTGCACGCTCGCCATGGCCCCCCTTCTTTGCCAAATCCTAAATACGCCACTGGTACACAGTATGAAGAACGAAAACCAAATGTTTACTTTTTTGTGCCATGTTCTTTGCTTTGGGTTAATTTTATGCATCCGTATGAGAAACGGCCTAGCTAGCTAGTAAAGGTAAAGGTAAAGGTCGTCACTTTGTATAGCACATCGTTGCGAACATGCACATGCCTCTAATGCGCTTTCGTCGCTAACCAGAGCCGCCTGCCGCACGGCCACTGTGTGCAGACACAGGCTGGCGCAGCGGCCGGCTAGGCAACCCCAGTCAGCTGTACTAAGGTCCCCACCTTCCGTAACCCATGTAAATGAGTTACTACTCATTTTACCATCCCACGGAGGGTAGAAGGCTGAGTCGACCTAGACCTAGTATTGTGTGTTGAATTGTAGGCCTGCAGAGTTTCAATTCTACAGCTGTCTGATGTCGTTGTTTGGTCAACTGCCGTTCTGTCTGGTCCTGATGGACTACAGTCTGGTGCGACGGACTACGCTGCTCAGTATGGTCTGGCAAATACTCAACGGCATTGTCTATCATATTCAGTCCATGGCTGCCTGGGTCCTCATGGAGTATATCTCCACAGTCACTCACAGGTCTCTGTCGCTCTCTCTCTGGATTTTTGTGTCTTCTCCTCTTTTACTTCGTCAAAGGAATGACATTGTTTTAGTTACGATGGTCTATTTTCATTCTACCCTTCTGTCTAACTCTTTAAGAGCTGTGAAAATTGATGATTAATTATAATGCGAGTGCCTTAATTTTGTGTCAGGGAATTTTTATGTTTCTGCAGAATTTTGCGGAATTTGGTTTTTGGCTGGTTATTACTTTTATTTTTTAAAATTTAATATATTATAAATTCCAGTTTGTGAAACTTTTATGAAACTGCTAATCCTCTAAATCTACCGACTATTACAGCAAGCAGCAAAACTACTGCAGAAAAAAATATGCCCAAACCTTTTGACTTATAATCAATCATTATTGAACATTTGGTATGCAGAGGACTGACGACTTCATACTTTTTCTAATATAAATAAATTAGTTTACTAAAATAACAAACTGTGGGATTAGGAAAATTTGACATGGTAAGCCACTGAATTTATTATACTGGTTTGTAGAATGTTGATGATGTTTTTGTAGTGTATGCAACACGGTGAAGCGTGCCACAGCAATCTGGTTGTCAGTTCTCGTCTACGGCAACAAAATCACATTCCTCGGTGGCTTCGGAACGGTCGTTGTCATCGTCGGTGTATTACTTTACAATAAGGCTCGTCACTACGAGCAACAGAAACATTTGCTCGCCGCCGCCGCTGCTGCGCATGCGCTGAATGGCGAAACAGTTCGACAAACTGCAGTATGATACATCGCTTGAGTTCATGTTTTGTCGAGAAGTAGGATTAATGCTATAAATGACACTTTTTCTTAGAATAAATACCCAGAAGATCGCAAACATGAAAGGAAGTCTAAACTTCACTCTTATCTTTGTTTCTAAGAATCATTATTTGTCATTATATACCAGATAAATTTTTAAGATAATGGAAAATGGCTTTTAATATCTTACTTAATCCAAACATTATCAATTCATGTCATATGGCTGCAGTGCGTAAAAGTATGCTTTTTTTCCTAAATTTTTAGGCATTTGAAATTTTTTAATCGGTTATTCAGTTTACTTTCTTATCTGCGGATAAGAAAAAGTTAATCTGACTCGGTTTTTAGTGATTGTTGGATTAAGAGATTTCAATTGATTAGAATATAAATCAACTTTTCTCAACGAAACATGAACTTGCATGTTGTTGTAAGTCAGGGTGACCACTTTCTCTGTCTCATTCCAAGGAGGGTGACCGCTTGAATGGCGAAGGCGAAGTCAGGAAAAACTGCTATTAGGGAAAACTATATACATTATGAATCACAGAACATGTCGTCAGACTTTTGTCTTTGTCAAGTGTAGATGAATTTTCACATTTTTTCCACCAGCATGCTGTGAGAAATTTGTGTTAAAGCTGTGATTAAAGATTTCACTACACCGTAAATGCATTTGTACGCTCCCTTGGGTTGAAATCCAAAATTGCACCAAACGATGAACAGCAATGGCAAATTAAATGTCAGTCACTAATGGCGATAAGCAGCTTATTGAAATCGGACTATGCCAGTGTGAAATGCCAGTGTGATACTGGTTGATCCTGGAGTCCAAATCTATGAAACTTTAACTTAATTTTCTCACCGCAGAGTAACAGTTACTGGAATTTCATTATGCCTGACCAGTGGTCACCCTGGCAGTTATTTAGGAATATTTTTATTATGCGGATGATACATTTGTTTACGAATATTTGCTACTAATGCATGTCGGTGATAGATTGGTATAGAATAATTATTCTGGGACTGTTGGTGGAATCTCCTTTGTTTCTTAGCATTTTTTTTATCTTTTCTGTTTAATTTTCTTGGCTACACTTTTCCAGTTATTCTTGGTGCTGGTAACATTAAACAAGAAAAGCCCGGCTAACTCAAAGGGGAACGCATGACAGCGATGCATGTGTGAAGACCCGGTGCGAATGAAATCTAAGCTCACATCGATGTTTCATTTAGACTTGACGGCGGATGACGCCTGGCGCCATATCCAGTAGTGTATTGGTGCAGGCTAGAAAGACCAGTAAAACAAAATCAGTCGCCAGAGGACGCCAGACGACCGGCGGCTAAATATCTGTAGTGTTTTACTTGTACTTATCACCAGGGGGCAAGACTTGTTTCACTCTGGCAACGCCATATCGGCTGAAAATTGCAAATTTTTCCTACCCCCTTTCATTTAGCACCCTCGTTCGGGGTGAGCCCCTTCGAATTTATGGAAAAGCTTTACTGTTCCTAAACTAGAGTCTTCCAAGCAGCCGACGTTGAAGATTTGGTGATACTAGCTTGCGCCGTTTTTGACTGATCCACCCGTGTGACGGACGGACAGAATTGCGATGGCTAAGATGCGCTACAGCTGCTGTAGCGCATCATGTGAAGTCAGAGCTAAGCTATTGCAGGTCAAAAACGACGTGATCTTACAGTGGGTTCCTGGACACATGGACATCCCAGGAAATGAAGCAGCTGACAAGGCGGCTAAGGAAGCTGCGGCAATAACAGACGATCCTCCACGGCCAGTCTCATTGGCATCAGCTCTGAGCTGTGTGAATAGATCGATCCAGAACATGTCGATCGAGCACCTGAGAACTGCACAGGTCTACAGGAATTTCAACGAAGCTAAGGACAAGGCGGAAGTCAAGACACGCAAGGATGCCGTGTTCCTGGCCCAGGTCCGCAGTGGTCACTGCCTGAGTTTCAAGGCGTATCAGCATCTACTAAATGCAGCAGTCGACCCAACTTGTCCCAGATGTGGGGAAGGCCCACATACTCTGGAACACTGGTTCCTAGAATGTGCTGGAACTGAGTCAACACGACTACAGATTTTTGGTGATGTGAACCCGTCATTGGAGGTTCTGACGGATCAACCGGGAAAGGCGGTGCTGATGTCACAGCGCACCCTTTATGGCTGCCGCGTCAGTCCACCAGGCCTCTGTCAACAACAACAACAGCAGCAGCAGCTGCTGTTACACGTAAAAAGGAAAGGTCTTCTATGGTGATCATGTTTTTTGAATTACTTGTTTGGAGTTTTTTTATTCCTAAATGCTGATGTTCAGCTGCCTTTGTTTAAATACTGATTAAGCTGGTGCTACATGTCTAGGTGTAGCTGGGAAATTGGAAAAATTAGTCAATCTGATTACAGTGGTGTTTGGATAATTCTGGCCACTCTCATGACATTATATCATCTTGAGATTGGTTGACATAATAGCACAGCGAAGACTGACATGGTTCGGGCATGTGTCAAGGATAGGCAGTGAACGGCTGCCAGTAAAAGTGATGCACTGTTCCATAACTGGACGGAGAAATCAAAGAAAACAACCAAAGACGTGGATAGAATATAAAACAAGACATGACATGAGGAACATAGGCCTACAATTTGACGAAGCGATGGCCATGGTGCAAGATAAGAGTCAAATGGAGACATCTAATATAGCAGCCTCATCATCATACTGATGGAAGAGAAAGAAAGAAGAAATTATTTGGATCAGTGGCGTATTTAGGATTCGGCAAAGGGGGGGCCATGGCGAGCACAAAAAGTGCGAGCCTATAACGGGGGTCTGGGGGTGGCGCCCCCAGCGGGGTCCAGGAGCAGAGCCCCTGGTCGGGGGGATCAGGGGGGCAAAGCCCCCCTGAAGCTGAAACACTTTTTGCTTTTGAATGTTCAATGAAAGCCGCAAATTCGCCCATTTTTTCTGAAATTCGGAAACGCAGAAAATCACAGCGTCACATCAGATGCAATCTCACATGGCGATTTTAATCGCATATTGTATTGGTATGAAAAAAGACCATCAAACATTGTTGAATTTTGCAATTCTTGCTGGAAAACGGCAAAAAAACGCACCTTTTCATATAAAGTCGCCTTTAAAAATTTTCATGGTCGGGCCAAAGGGGGGGCCATCGCACCGTGGCCCTCCCCCTAAATACGCCACTGATTTGGATACATTCAATTTGAGCACTATTAATCACTCAGATTGGCGAGTTTGTTGTCTGTAGTTAACAGATCTTACCGACCTGAGTGCTCAGATCGCTGATCTGAAGGTATCAAATTTTGCCCAAAACTGTCATGTCGGCGATCTGAAAGACCGGTACAAAACTGATACGTTCAGATCGCCGATCTGCACGTATAATTATCGTAATAGTAATCCGTTATGTTGCATATCAGAAGATCAGCTGGGCATTTTGCCAACGAAATTATTCGGTCGAATTGAAACGAGCCTGACGAATCACGAATTGCCTTTGTAATTGTAATCGTTAGTAATTTGGTAAAAGGCGGAATGGCTTTGAGTTCTATTCGCCAGGCTGGTGCCAGCAGCAATCTGCAATTGCAATAAGTTTCGGATGTGGGGTTCGACCTGCAAATCTCCCTTTCTAATGCTGGTCAGTGACCCTATCTAACACAATGTGTCACTGAATCCCAGAAGTGCACTGCCAAATGTAATCTAAATCGGTCAAACGCTGTAAGCAGAGTAACGATTGTTACAGACAGACAGACCACACTACAAAAACTGTGTAGAAATAGGCGGCCAGGCTTGCACTGCAAGAAGTGATTTTGCCGAACATGCTAACTGTTAAAGATCCAATCACATTCTAAAACGATGTCATAGACAGTCACGTATAGAATACGGAGTACTAAAAAGCCTAAAAGGCAGAAAATCAAAGCCAAAACTGTAGGGCATAGATTTCCTTAAGGAGGGGCCTTACCCTGGAAGCTGCTGGAAACTGTGCTGCAGCCGCAAACGCAATTTTGGGCATGAAAAAGTCATAAAAATAAACACAGTGTTTAGAAATTTTAAGTTTCACCGCCCTTTCCTCATTACGCCAATGCATGTAGCTCACTTATTCAAAAGCTGACGTTTGGGGTGCAGTGGAGACTAATGATCGCATCAATTAACCACAATTTTGCTACAGCGTATATCAATGAAAAATTTCGAAAACTGGTCAATATTTGATGCTGTCATGATAAGAACTTTTGGGCTACATTTCTATTGGGTCACACTGTATCTTCTAAACAATGAGATCAGTCTTATATCAACCAGAGTAATTTTAGTGTCCAGAAAACACGTAAAACACTGCAAGATATTGAAGAAATTTATCATACTACAACAGCACATAGAATGAATGAAGTTCTGTGGAATATAATCACAGTACGAAATAATGCACTACACCAGTTTAAAAGCAGTCGTGAAACATATGCATACTCGCAATAAACCAACAACATACTAAAGTTATTTCTTTTGCCCTAGTAACAACAAAGTCAGCAAACTAAAAATTTCTTGCATTTGGAGAAAGTCAAAATATCAATTTAAAGGAAATCAGCTGGTCTAGTATTTGTTTGCATTTTCCACATTTTCCAAGCTTTTTCTAGTTTTACCCACGTCATTATCATCATACTCTACTTGACCCAATCCGAACAACATTATTCCAGTAAATGAAAGCAACGTCAATCAAATTACTATCGTAGTGCAAGTAGTTCTGTCAATTGTGAAGCGAAAAACGGTACTAAGGGTGCTGACAGGAATAGTATCACACTGTATTGGCAGAGAAATCACAGACGCACAGCAATTAAAATCAAACTTCTACGACCGACCATACTAAATCAAACACAGTGTCACTGTGAAATACAACGAGTATTAGCTGGAAGAGTATCATGTTGTAATTGCTCACAAAATCCCAGCCGAAAATCAATCAAAATCAAACTATTATTATGGCAATAAATCCTAGATCGTCAAAATCAAACTACACTGTTATGATGGCATGAAATTAGACAACGGAATACTATTTTGTCTTGTGAGGAGTATCGTGCTATATAGTAATGGTTCAAAGAATCGCAGACTATAGCTTGTTGAGATAGTACTTAAACAGAACACGCATAATTAATCGGGAGCACAATTCTGAGTGGCAATATTTTTTTTATAAATCTCACAAAATAATTTGCTAAATATGGTGGCTAACAGCGACAAATTTTACCAATTCACAGCGTCCTATTGATTAAGTAAACTATACCCCATCGGTAGTGGGAATACTTATGTGCTGCAGTGTAGTTTTGCTGATTGCTGAAGTAGTCGGTCAATTTCAGCAAAACTGGCAGCTTTGTCAAGAAACTTTGCAAACTTGGATTTGAGCTGGAATATTAAGTAATCACCGGCCATTATTGAATTCTGCAAAATTTCGTGGAAACGTAGAAATTCTCCGGAAACGGGCAAATTCCACACTAGGCTAAAAATTCTGTGGCAGGTGGCAGGCCTAGGCCTACCAGTGTCCCGACAAAACCCGGAAACAGTGATATAGGTTAGGTTTAGGATATAAGGTTAAGAACAAGGTTAGGGTTAGGAA
>Ga0209671_1009509_pt1 | contig 10188 bp, 10 predicted proteins | sample WorMetHERISLAND2_2_FD_187401 | JGI IMG/M metagenome (GOLD analysis project Ga0209671, IMG submission 187401) | Marine gutless worms symbiont microbial communities from Max Planck institute for Marine Microbiology, Germany - Olavius geniculatus... | ecosystem: Host-associated > Annelida >... | reverse complement strand
GCAGTGTTCCGAGTGTCTGTGAGTCACATCATATAATCTCTGTAATAACATTCTATATATAACTGTTTAGTACTGTGACCATGACTATGGCTGCTATGTTTCTATTTTATTTTATTTTGTTCTTTTACGCTTGACTATTTTTATTGCATTGTATATATTGTTGCGTTGTCTTTGTATGTATGTTTGTATGTATGTATGTATGTATAATGTATTATGTCAATCTAGCCACTGGCTGCCATACACAATAAACCATATATATAATCTGGCACACGGCCCACGGTTCATTGCCGTGGTTAACCTAGTACTCGGTCCGTGCAACCGACGGCAATCGAGAAATTCGATAATCAGTCAGTTTACTCTGAGTAAAAATCTGTTAAATGGACGCAAATATCACTAAACTAGTTTCATTATTTTCATCAAAACTCGATGCAGGTATTGCTGTTCTTGCTGTGTCTTCGACAAACTACGGGCTAATCAACACAGTATCAAATATCTGAAAATTAATGTCCACTTTTTTTCTTTTTTGCTAGAAGTCAAAACAGAATTTAGTACACATTGTGAAAACGAGTGCAGTTGTAAAAGCAGATGCAATGCTGTTATTCCCGTAGGTGACATGCTGTTTTTTTCTTTTACTGGCGTGTGTGCTGGGCAAATTATTGATGAGTTGATTGGTTGATTGAGTGGGTGAGTGAATCTGTATGGGCAAATTTACACTGGGCCCTTAAGTTTCGGCGACTCTCTCTCTCTCTCCCTAGCGCTGTGTACTATGACCGTGCTGTGTGTTGCTGGCATTGATAGCACGGCAGTGAGTTTCAGTACTTTAGTCAGTACAAAGTTGAGTGGGGTGAGTAGGCTGAGTGCGGAGTGTAAAACAAGACTTGTCGGAGTTGTCGGACGTAGGCCTAAGTTCTAACACAGAGTGGTCTATCTCCAAGCATCCGAGTAGGCCTATCTCTGTGGGTATAGCAAACTAGCATCGCTAACTTAACTACTTGTGCCTGACTAGTAGCCTAGTATTAATTTTTACAGCGCCAAAATCTCACAGGAACGAATTATACTATACTTCGCATGCAGTGCATGGTGCGGAAACTCAAAATTTACGGGAACGAAATGCGAGTCAATTCTAGTTGTGTGGCTTGATGGCTTGCTGCAGGGCGTAACACTTTACGCTGAACTTGCGATGAAGAGATCGTGTGTTCCACTGCCGGAATGGAATCCGTTATATTTTGCATCTGTAATTGCACTGGACATATCGTTTATCTTTTGTATTTAGAATTAGGACTTTAAAACTTATCCCATTTTTGATTGCACGGGCTTTGGCGGGACTTATAGACGGCCCGGCCCGGCCCGCCGGAGTTAAGGCCCGGCCCGGCCCGTTTTTAAAAATAAAATTTCAGGCTCGGGCCCAGCCGCCCGGCCAGTGCACGGCTCTAAGAGCTATAACGCACCTTTAACCTTCATTTTGCGCCACCATGTAGGCTGTAAGTCTACGTAGACCTACTCATCGTCTGATTGGTTTACGACATTCAACAAAGTAAAAACGTTTCTACTTAAGTATGGAGTTGGTCTATAAAGAAGTCGAACATTTGGCGAGCGCTATATAAGTGTGTTTTGATTGATCCATTAATTGATTGATCAACATTCAACCGGTGGTCATCCGATGCGACGAACTTCATCAGCAAACTAAAAACCTTTTTGTTTCTGCACTAACCTAGCTGCAGGGGACGCAGTTTCTTAGCAACCCTCGGGCGCCATAAGTAAGTAAGCAAAGTCACGTACAAAACGACTTAACTGAGGCAAAGTGACATGTTTAGTTTTTGACAAACTGACCAATGGGCAAGCAGTAGGCTTAATACATTACAGTAGGCACCGTCTAACAGTGTCGGTGACTACGTGACTACAGGCACGTACGCGTCAACCAATGACCAGTAGGCGCGTTCTGCTCGCCCATTGTGGCCAGTTCGTCAAAAACTAAACCGTGTTAGTTTAGTTCAGTTACGTCGCTCTGTACGCGCCTTCAGCAACACTGCCAGGCGCCGTAAGTATATAAGGCCAAAAATAAAAAAAAACTTAAGTTACCGTTTAGTTACAGTGCGACGCATTCTCGAAATGTCTAGCAGCCGTTTGAATTGTTCAAAGTTAACGTAAGTTTGTCGACGTGCATATTCAGGCTCAGCGATTGCCGCTGCGCCAAATCTATGTAATATTTGAGAGTTATAGGGTGTTTACACGATCAAGCAAACATCGAACAGCTAGCTTGACGTTCTGTGGTAATTAGCATGCTAATTGGGAGGGCGGACCGGTTGTAATCGGAAGGCCTATATAACACGTGATCAGCTGTGGGCTAAGAGTCTAAGCCTAGGCCTACATTTGAGCCAGGGGCGGGGTTCCAAATTCCAATAGGCCTGCTTGAGCCAGCTCGATGTTTGCTCGATGTTTCCTCGATCGTGTAAACACCCTATTATGGCTGGGAGTCCCTCCGAAACGGCACGACGTACGGCGGAGAAATTTTGCACGCAGACCCATGTCTTACGTGGCCGGGACATGGGTTAGGTCGTTTAGGGGTCGTTCCTGGGAGAAAATGTTTACTTTTTCCCACAATTTTGCAGACTTTTGATAGTTAGCAACGCTTGGCCAGTCAGTGGCTGACTGAGTGAATGAGTGAGTGAGTGATGGGGTTGATATTTCATCAGTGAACGAGTCATGCCTGTCTAGCGCTAACATCTATCATTAACCCATACCAGGCCCGCAGTGCCCATACCTATGCGCATTGATAGCTGCGATGTGTTGGATTGATCTAAGCCCAAACTCAACTACTAGCGCATTAGAGGTTAATTTTAATGTTATGCGCTATACAAATTCACGTCTTACTTCCTTACTTGCTTACTTACTTCATTTTGTTGTAGACGGGTTGGGCAATAAGTCGCACAAAACAACTAGGGAGATATATAATTATAGTTGTACAGAATTTTTGATACGTGGAAATGAGGGTATATCTATAACAAAAATATTTTTGCATTAGGCGCGGCCTGTGTTTGTACACTTCCTTCATCTTGTGATCATTTTTTTTCTCTTTCCATTAAATGTTTTTTTTACTTTTTAAGCGGTAAGCAATACGCCACCCTCTCTGAATAATATGCTGTCCTAAACACAGTCACAGCGTAATATACTTTTCGATTTCTTTGTGGACGTGTAATAGTCTACAACTGGTAAATTTGCGATACAGTAGGCTACAGCCGGTTTCACAACAGATCTACGACAAAATTTCTAACTAATCGGAGTGTGTGCGTTATCTCTCATCAATGCCTTTGCTGCTGCTGCTGCTGCTGCTGTGCTTACCTGTATCTGTACCTGTCTGTCTGTCTACCTACCTGCCCAACTTCCTCACGCACTGCACGCACGCACTGAGTGGAGTGAAATATGACGGACGACGCAATGGCATTGCTTGCTGGAGGTTATCCGCTGCTCGATATAACCGAGTATAAGAATACAGAGAGAGAAAGCGTTAGACTGCTTAGAATGAGTAGGCCCACAGAGCAGAAAACGAATGAGTGACTGAGTTAGTAGGCCCAAGTAAAAAGTACGTATAGCCGGTGCATGCAATTTAAACAAAAAAGCCACAAAATGTTGCCGCCTAAGGGAAAATACAAACGCCTTTAGTAGAACGTAAAGACGCGAACAGAGCGACGTAACTACTGAACTGAACTGACACGGTTTAGTTTTTGACGAACTGGCTAACGGGCGTAGAACGACGAGTTCATTGGTTATTGGACGACGCGTACGTACGCATAGTCACGTAGTCACCGACGCCGTTAGACGGTGCTTAGTGCAATGAGTTACTACTTGCCCATTGGTCAGTTCGTCAAAAACTAAACAGTGTCAGTTCAGTTCAGTTACGTCGCTCTGTACGCGGATTTACATTGTTCGAGGCTGGTGGCGCGAGTGAATCTACGGCTTCGCAGTCTTATTTCACCAGTTCTATGCTGATCATTCATTATAGCACTCACTGCGTTGTGTTCCGTCTCAATCGCTGAATCTGTCGCATCGCGCTCTTATCAGCGTTATCGTTATCAATCAAGAGCACATAGGCGCTGCTTCGTGCATGAAGGGGATCCGCGCGTTCATGGCTATAGATTTCAGAGGTGAGGCTTTGGGAGGGAAATATTAAGTAGCCTACGGGAGAATTTAGGAAATGAGGGGCATATCGGATGAAGAACAGCTGAAAAGGAGATGTCACGCGGTTCATGTTGCGGAAAGGAACATTAGCGAACAGTGTATAGTTTCTGAAAAATCGGCGTCTACATGTATGTCAGTCACTGCATGCAGTTTGCCTATAGCTGGCTTACACTGTAGCCATAAGGGGGCAGGGGGCACATGTCCCACGAGCCTACTCAGTTACTGAAAAGTTAGTGAAAATAGTGCCACAAATGCACCGAAACAGTTCATTTTCGCACAAAAATTTAAACATTTTTGAATAGGAGGAGCAGCCTTCTCAAGCCATTCTTCCCCTGGTTGGGAGAGGGGTGGGAGAGGGTGTCCTCTCCCCATACCTTACCCCTCGACTGCCCCCCATTACATTCAGATCCTGGCTACGCCACTGCTAGCTTACCGTCTCGTTGCTTGTCTGTCTGTCTGTCTGTCTATCTACAGTGACTGCTGAGTGACACTGAGACTCCTGCTGTTACTTTCGCTGCTGCTGCTGCTGCTGCTGCTGCTGATGGTGATGATGTTGGTGGTGATATCCAAGTCTTAGCGTCCATAGCAACGACTACGTGACTCTGACGTCGTCATGACGACAGCAAACGCAGCGCGCTCATTGGCTGCTGACGCCGACGCTAACGTCAGAATGACGTCAGACGGTGCGCTGTGTGACGTCACGGTGCTGACGGAGAGCGAGAAGAAGGACAGATTTCAGGAGGAACGGTGCAGCGAGCAGGCACACCAGTGCCCCAATCAGCTGCTGGTCGACTGCGACTACGACGACGACGAAGAAGAACAGAGACGATTGGACGAGCTGTTGACACAGTGTCACGAGTACATCTACTCGCAAGGTTAGATAACCTTTGTAACCCCAGTTTTTATTTTTTTATTAATCAGCGCGTTTTCGACGACGTTTGTTATTTCTTCAACATTTTATTTATTTTAATTAACATTGAACGGGTCGATGGGAAAATGGCGGCAACTTAACATATTTATATCCAAAAACTGGGATGTTGCTGATAAAATATGATTGTGTTTTGTATTTACGTAAGATTTACATGCATCAGGACAGGGATTTGATCAATATGAAAAAAACTTTAGGCCTATGCTAAAGCGATGAATTTAATCAGTACGTCAAGTAAGTTGTAAAAAGAGCTTTGCGTTGTTTTATATACAAATTTCGAAAACATTTATTTATGTTTTATTTAAATAGTACGAGTTTTTTAATTTGACTTCAAAATTTCTTTGTATGTTCACTTAAAGTTCAAGGTCATATGACGTCGTCAAAGATTATAACGAACGGCTCGCTTACATCACGGTCGCCGCACTCGCCGCGTGACGTCACTTCTGGTGTCATGGCGGCCTGCTGGCTCGAGCTCCCGGTCTCATCGTCGTCGTCACGTGACACGTTTCCGTTCCCCAACGGTGACGTCATCGACCGCCAAGACGTGACGTCACAATTCCATTGCTGCGATGACGTAAGTATACAGCTTACAAGGACCTTTATTATGCAGCGGGATTAAGGGTTTTGTTTTTTGTCTGTCCGTGCTGGCTTCTATTTCGAAACAAAATGGGTAGAAAAAAAACAAAATTTGTGCGAACTTTCTCTGTTTGCCAATTTTCAATTCGAAAGGTCAAAAGTCAAGGTCACCGGACGCCAAAAACCTCCAATGATATTAGTGATACCACCGTGGTCTGCAACCGCTGCATTTTGATGGTCCTGACAAGTAGATTAAACTAAAAGATATTGTTCCAAGTCCGTCATTATGAATGTTTGTCACAAGCATACATAAATTAGGTTTTGATGACGCTAATATTCAGCGATGAGTTCTTGCACACTTTATTGACACCCGTGACCTTGACTTCTGTGTCCTTGATCTTAAAGTCCTTGACTTTGAAGGTCAAGTTTACATCATCAGTAATTCTGCGACTGCTCCGCGTGGTGTTTGTCACAGCAGGCGGGGCCTAGACAGGAAACAGAAACAGTGTCGAAAGCGAGGAGCGATGACGTCATCATAGAGTCGCACCTGAGTCAGATGAACGTACTTTACCGCAGAATCCGTGACGTCATCGATCTCAGAATCGACGCCGTCAACGAGGTGACTGGCTGGCCTAAGTGATTTAAAGCGAGTTTTTGGATTTTTAAGTTAAATCACCAGCTGCTATATCAGCTTACTAGTTATGCAAATCGGCGGTCAGCTAGTGCCTAACTTAACTGACCATGCAGTTAGCACTGGAAACGCGCTTTTAGTAACACGTCATTCGACATACAGGGTGGTGCGTAAAAGTGCAATATGCGTGCTGTACATACGTACTAGGCCTTCGCCGATCGATCAATCGAATAACCCCTGAAACTAGTAGCCTCGATCAGTGGCGGATTCATAAATTTGGAATAGGGGCGGAAGGGTAGGGGGTGGGGTCTGAGTAGGGGGCTGTGCCTCTTCTCTGGAAAATTTTTGAAAATTTTATGGAAAAATAATGCATTTTGGTGCATTGTTTTAAGATGCATCCAGTCAATAGTCCCTTCCCTCTGAATCTGACACTGGCGTGAGTTGTGACTGGCCTCGATAGCTGCCGTGAAGTGCGGTCTCGTTGAGCAGTTGAACATCAACATATAGGCTAATATTCAACACGTAGACCAACCTTTACTTCCGGCATCGAGTACTGCAAGACAGCGTGAAGCCATATTCAGCAAACACAAATACACAAAACACAGATAAAATATGCAACAATTTTCGCCAATGAATCCAAAAATAACGGATTTTTTTCTGCTTACTTGCAAAATATTATGAGTACGAGTCCAGTGACTGGTAGTGGGTTCAAGTCTGAGTTATGGCAGTCCAAGTCTGAGTCCGAGCCTTGAAGAAGAAATCTGGGATAATGCTCATGAGACGCGCGAGAGCCTATAGCAGTTCCTGTTCGCAGGTAATCTTGGTCTATCTCCATCCATTTCGTCGCAGTTCACTTTTGCAGCCAAAAATCGCCAAAAAATTACTAAAAATCCCCTATTTTTAGGGTTCAAGGTCAATTAAGGTCATCAATGTTGACAATCCTAAGAAGCGCGTCGCCAGTGCTTGTTATGTTAAGCAGCATGACTGTGCCTATCTGCAACCATTTTCACGCTAGACAAGCCAACAGCAGATAAATAACCACTTTTTAGAGGGGTACCCCTATTTGACACTCGCGTGCGCAGGCCTCCTTAAACCTAGAGTCAGGCCTTGAATTGCTAAAATCTATATTCAATGCTGAAAATTTCATTATGCAACTTGTCTTTGTCTATCTCCAGCCATTGCGGCGCAATTTACTCTTGAAATGCGGGTCGCAGTTTGAAATCGCGAAAAATTCACGAAAACCCTCTATTATGGGGGTTCAAGGTCATTCAAGGTCATCGATGTTGACATTCCTAAAAAGCTTGTTGCCAGTGCTTGTTATGATAAGCAGCATGTCTGTGCCTATTTGCAACCATTCACACGCTAAATGAGCCAATACCTGTAAAATAACGTCTTTCTTAAAAGCGGTGCCTTTTTTTTGCCCCCTCGTTCGTGGGGATCGACCCCCTTCACCAGTGGCATGAAATTTTGTCGCGAAATACTAGAGACTTTAGGCTATCATATGGCGGAAACCCGAAGTCTCTGTCTCACCTGGGCTTGAGGCGGTACCGGGTCGTGACAGACAGACAGACGGACAGAATTGCCATAGCTTATACGAGCTATATATAGCTAGCTATGCTTGTTCTCGCGCGTGAAAATGAAGCCTCGATTCAAACTAGAGTCCACTGCCGAACTCGAGTATGCTATAGAAGCCTACAACACTATCTAGGTTTATGTGTTGTGTGGGAGCAGAATGTTTGCGTTGATGTGGTCGGTCGTTTGGTTGCCGCGTGTAGCTTCGAGGCGAGTTGTCGGCGGCTGAGCTGAGCTGGAACGATGACGTCACTGAACTGGAGACGTGCCGCAGACAGCTGGACGACATCGCACGACGACAGCTGGAACTTATGCTGTGCGCCGACGACGAGCGACAACAGGCAAGTGACGTCACGCAATCACGTGACTCTTTGACGTCATTGTTTGCAACGTCATGCATTGGCTATTGTTGGGCAGTTATGGACACTGTTCGACACATAACGCTACTGCTTTTCGGCCATATTTGTCTCATGCCAGCCGATCGATTGGTAAAGAGTGTTGCTGGGCTCAGCTGATGGTGTACGGCAAACCTCCGAAGAAATGGACAGTGGACGAGTTGACCCTGTGTGAAGCTGTGATACTGTCGCAAGATCCAGAGACATGGCGGAAGATTGCATTGGACCCAGCGGTTGTTAATCAAGTGACAAGTAAAAGAAGATGTTAAGCCCGGTTACTACGTGGACGAGCCACTGTCTGCGGACTGGTAAACCATCTCGGTATAGTACCAACCATCAAGGTCAACTCAACCTTCCATCTTTCCGGGGTAGGTAAATCGAGTACTGGCCTGTCCAGCTGGGTTAAGGTGGGGCGCGTTCGCCTGTGTCGGGTGTCAGATAGGGGGTCTATAATGAACACAGTACACAAAATTACGACCAAAAAACATGTGATACGCCATCTTATGAGTGACCGACATAATGACGTGATTGACTTCATAACTCAAAAATCATAACTGAAGTACGAGTTTAATAAATTTCATAACAAATAAAAAATTTGCAAAAACCCAAAACTGGACTTTTGAAGTTCTTTTTATGTCTAAAAAACTTAAAAAGCTAGGTTTTTCCGGACCATTTTCCAGGCCTGGTTTTAACAATTTTGGTTCTGCTTTCAATACTTTCCTCAAACGACGTCGTGAGTTAAAAAAAAGTATGCTGGGCTAAAAGCAGTGTTTGAATTGCCGGGAGGAATGGGGGGGTTAACCCCCCCAACTGTTTTCTCAACCCCCTAACACACTGTCAAATTATGTTCTGGGGGTCAGCTATATGCAGTTTACATCACAATTGGTCGGGCTCCAACCGTCGAAAAGTTCAACCTCCCAGCTAATTTTTTACATTTCAAACGCTGGCTAAAAGTTGCAATTTTTCGACAAACAACTGCAAATTTCCGACAGCGGAGTTTAATTTGTGCTCGAAATTTTAATTTTGTGTTTCAGCTTCTTAGGTTCAAGTAGTCTTCCCTACGGGGACCTGAGATTTAGGTTCTCTTTCAAAACGCAACATATACCTGATTGTGCGTTGTACACTGATTATCCAGGTGGCAGCACCGATGCTGTCGTGCATCAGGTGAGCTTTGCTCATATTTTTTTTGTGTAAATTACGCTCGATCGTTCTGCAGTGTCGGATCACGTGTCGATGACGTCATCGTCGATGTTGTTTGCAGACAGAGGACCAGCTGACGGTCGAGAGGAATAAGCTCAACACACTACGACAACAACTGACAACAACGACAACAACAACAACAACGACAGAGGCGCAACTACGACAACAGCAGCAGGATGTTGACGCCCAGCAGAGATACCTGGAAGATCTCGAGTTCCAACTACTGGAAGTATATATACACCGATAGGGGTCGCTGAAAACGCGAGACTGGAAAACGCGGGACCGGAAAACGGGGGAACCTCAAAGTTATGGAAAGCCGTCGCTGTAGCAAATGTGCAACATACATGTAGTTAGGCTTACTGAAAAGTTCTGACGAGTCGTCTGACATCAAAGCACATCAGAGCGGTAGGACTTATAGGTAGCAACATGAGCAGATTCTATTCACGCTGGCCAACGGCTACGTATTATGCTGTCCGCAGTTGAGCTGGCAATTTCATAGGCTAAATACCGTTATAACTATGCATACACGTGCATTTTTTAAGCATACTGATTACGCATCAGTGCTGCTTATGAACAGTTGTCGTTTGTTGTATCTGTATTCATTTTTTTGTCATTGTTCAATTAAATGACTTAAATGTTTCTGCCAGTACGCCATATACTGACAGTTGCGATTGCTTTGCTAATTATATTACAAATTATTACAAATATGA
>Ga0209671_1009508_pt1 | contig 10188 bp, 8 predicted proteins | sample WorMetHERISLAND2_2_FD_187401 | JGI IMG/M metagenome (GOLD analysis project Ga0209671, IMG submission 187401) | Marine gutless worms symbiont microbial communities from Max Planck institute for Marine Microbiology, Germany - Olavius geniculatus... | ecosystem: Host-associated > Annelida >... | reverse complement strand
CAGTTTAGCGGCCTAAACAAAATACACAGTCAACTTACTGCCTATATACAGACGAAGCTTAGGGTTAGGCTTAGGTTTAGAGTTAGGGTTAAGTTAGGGTTAGGGTTAGAGTTAGGATTAGGGTTAGGGTTAACTGACCGCATGCACGCTTTGGCCCGTATAGGCAGTAAGTTGACTGTGTATTTTGTTTAGGCCGCTAAACTGCATGTTTACCCTAAAAGATATACTTTGCAGACTTGTCTTTGCGAATGGCTTTGTAGACGTGGCCATACGTTCCGCGGCCAACTTTACGACCCTCGAAATCGAACTCATCTTCAACCCGTTGTCGTTGGCTAACTAGTCTCAATTTAAATTCATAATCCATCGTAAATCATGCCGCAACAATAACCGGCGACTACGTATAATTATCACAGCGAGCAATAACGTTAAAATGAAGCTTTAGTTATCATGAAAGAGATTTTCAGAAGCCGGCAATCAACAGCAAAGAATGCCTATTAAAAATATTTTATATATCTTTTCTAAGAATCTATGCTGATGAATATGCATATAACTCGGACTATGCCACTTTGATATTGGGGGTGTAACCCAAAATGGAAAATACCGAATAAAAGTTTTCAATAATTTTAAAAAGCAAACGCATGACTGCAAGTTATAATTACACAAATTAAGTTTGCAAATATAATTTTAATTTAATATTTTACACGTATTGCAACAATAAAAAAATAATTTTGCACTTGAGTTACAAAACTTTTTTATCAACTTTCGTGTACACCCCTCTGTAATGATCGTCTTTCCCGGAAGTTACAAAACAAAACCTAGTTGTGTAAACCGCGATTTAAGTATGAAATTACTAAAATAAGAACCTTTTTCAAAATTATTTACAAACAATAAAGCGCAGAAACATATTGTTTGCATTTCTGTTTGCAGTTCTTATAACGATAATTTAAGCGGTAGATTGGCGATCTCGCTGTTTGCATAGGAAAATTGCTAGAGTTAGGTCAGCTCTCACTTCGCAATAGACACCGGAAATTGAATATTCGCAATGACGATACGATATTGAAATTAATTTTTCCGCTAAAAAACTTACTGACAGGCTGTCATTTTAATCTAGCACATGAACTAGAAAGATCTTAATTTAATTTTGATTCAATTCAATCGGCACTGTGTCCATCTCAGACACAGTTATAACTGACAAGATTTCAAGTTTTAATGATCAGTTTACAGGCCTTTTGGCCTATCCTGGACTGCACTACTACTACTACTAATTTTGGCTTGTTTGGTTCGTAACAAAACTGGCGCTATTGCAAATGTTTCCCACTACTAACTTTGAAATAGCGATCTAGCCTTAGGGTCAGGGCAAATGTTCAGGGTTTCGGTTATGGTTATGGATGTAGTTAGACTTAGACCCATGTCAGACACACAACAAAATCGCCCTACATTATCTTGCAGCTTTGTAGCGTGTCTGACATGGGCCTTAGGTTATGTCTAGCCTTCGGATTTGGGTAAGTTCGCAAGTTTTTCGATAGCGCTGTGGGCCAAAACTGTTTCGTGCAGAATGTGAATAGCAATTTATGAGTTATTGGACAAACTTGATTTAAAATATGGTAACTGATATCAGACTGTTTGGTTATTGTTTCAACTGCAGTTCAGGCAATATAGTGTTGGAATGAGTTTTGTATTATGCACTCAAAGAGTTCTTGTTGTATACTCTAATTTGCGTTTTGCCAATCACGATCTGTTACTAGTAATTTTTTTTCCTTTCACTGCAAGATGACTGCCAATTTGCCGCTAGCACAGTGATGTTTTTATAGCCAGTTTTAGGTGCTTTATTTATTGCCGTACGGTGTATATATTGCAGATGACAAAGATGAGTGGACTGCTTGCTGTTGGACTAATTGGTATGTGAATATTTGATGATACAACTCATTGTGATAATACATAGGGCCTTGTAGGCATTAATATTCATGATGTCTATGTCGATATAATATGTAGGCAACTTAGAAGAATTGAGCGATCAAGCACCAGATCACCAAATCTTTTTTGCTTACTTTTTCCATTTATGCCCAGTTTTATTTCTCACGAAATGGTCATTTTATTTTTGACATTTCGATTTAATTTTCAGTGACATGTTATTATACTTTATTATAATTGAAGCATTTCAGTACATTTTTGAGTTACTTTATTTGCACTATGCCATTGTTATTGGAGATAATATTGGATAAAATTATGAAAAGTGAAATGGTGTGGTGACAGAGAATGTGATTAGAATGACCTTACACATGTTTTTATTACATGACCATCTTGTATTTAATTATTACTTATTAATAGTGTAAATTGGTATGAGGTATAATGAAGTGTAGTTTGCTCCAAGTTAATTGTATGTGAAACAGCTTGGCGCAGTTAGTGATCATCCTGGAAAGTCCGGGAAAATGAAAATTTTGTATAGCACTTACCTACAGAAATACAATAATGGTATAAATTTTAAAATGCTCGGCATTCCATATGCATTATGAAGAGCTTTGTGCATTGGAGTACACTTTGCATGTACGTACACTGTAACCCTAGTACGTCGTACAGTAAGTAATTCTGTTTATCTTCATATTTAAATGTTGGACGTCTTCGAGAATGTTTTGGGAAAACGTTTTAACGGTCTTTGAAAGTCTTGGAATTTTTTGGCCAATAAAAGTGGGAACCTGAGTACAAGAAAACTAGGTGTTTTCTTGTAGAATGTCTGTTGTTTTAAAATTGTTATTGTTTTTTGTGTAGAGAAGGACACTCATGGTGATGTACTATGGACTTGGGTTTACCCTTCACTCTCGGCCGAGCTACGCCGGTCCATCATGCACTGCTGTTGTCTCACATGGGACAGTTCGTCTTCTGTTGTGCCATTTGTTTACACACAGGCTCACAAACACTGGCTTTATCTGCGAACAGAAACTACCGATAAGTTGCCCAAGGTAATGACCGTCTATTCAATGAAGCCGAGACAATGGCGACAGATGTAAGTTGGTCTAAAAGCTACATAAATAAGAACTTAGAAAGCAATTTTTTGTTAGTAGGTTAGTCAAGCTCTGGAATGTGGTGTCTGATGAAGTGGGATCAGTCGGCTGTTTTAAGAGGCAGTCAGATGAAGATTCTTTGTACCAAAACTTGTTGATGTTGAACTAGGATTGTTGGAGTTATTTGACAATGCATCGACACTTTGGGAGGTCCAGTGTTTTGAGACACACTGTATATTATAGCAATGTGTCGCTAGTAGACAGGTTGGCCAAGGTTCTTCGAAGTTATTCATTTTTTCAGGCTCGGGAAAGTTCTTGAAGACCAAATTGGGTCTTGAGAGTTTTAGAATTTAATGTCATAGGGTCTGAAACTCTTTGAATTTTAGTTATTTGTAAACATTGTGACAACAGTGTAAAAAATTTTGTTTGTATGATGCCAGAAATGTTTGTATCACAGGAATATGTCTGGAAAAGGTATTTGAAAGATTATTGAATTTTTATGCCTCCGCCGACTACAGCGTAGTGGCCAGAGGCATTATGTTTTCGGACTCTTTGTGTGTGCGTGTGTTCATGCATCCGTGCGTGCGTGAGTGCGTGGACTTTGAGCGCAAATATCTCTGGAACGGATGGAGATATCGACAAGCGGTAAACGGTGTTATCAACTACAATCTCTCCCGCGTTGAACAAAAAAAATTCATGAACTTTAGCCAACTAACCATCGTTAGTGGACCAATGTTTATTTACCATCAGTTGTCACTGCGCGTTAGCATTTGCAAGCCATTATACAGTAGGTCTACTCAGTTGACGTTACGCGTATAGTGATGCGGTCACCATCCTTATTTAATTTCTCTTCTAATTCATCAAACCGCCTAATTCTTTCTCGATCTATTAAACCCTAAGTTCTTCTGCAACACTGGGGTTTGGTCATTAATTTCGTTGGGTTACAATCCATATTTATTAGTTATTCATCAATTAATAACACTTTCTCTGTTCAAGAATTATTCTCTCTCTGCAAACGTTTGCAGCGATGCTCATTAGCTATGCAAATAATGAATGTTCATGAGATGCGACTAATCACGCCACATTTTCGTCGTGCATGACCAATCACTGGCGGCAGGGTCCAGTTATTGCTTGGCTATAAATAGATTGTTTGTGATTTCCGTTTTTTTTCACATTATACGCTCTCTGCGATAGCTAGCTTCTTGTCACACGTTGGCGGAGGCATAACAGTCGACGGAGTCGTAATGACCATCTAGTTTTATTAAAAACTGTGGCCATTCTGAGTAAATATGTAGGAAAAAATGGCCATAGATTCAATTGCAGGTGACACATGTTTGCCAGGCTGTGGTCTGTGTGGAATTTAATTCTTCACTGCACTCATTCTTATGCTGACTTTAACCTTCTGATGCACTCATATGGTAACAGTCATTTGTTGGCAGGTGACAGACGTTTGTGTCATTGTGGTCTGCGCTGACTTTAACCCTCCTCTGCACTCAGCTGTTTCTCAGATCCTGCTCGGCCGGTATGTGGAAACTCGGGGGAATCCCATCGCAGTGCTGGAAGTGTACCTTGAACTGGTGACTCGTGGAAAGTGCAAGTCTCCCTCGGTGGCAGACAATGGAACAATCGCTGTGCAAGACTTTGACAGCAATCACTGGGCACTCACTCAGTCCACGGTTAAAGGTCAGTGTCAGCACAACATTCTGAAGGTCTACCATGGTTAGGAATAGGCTTAGGGACTCATTCTAAAGGTCATGTGGTTAATTTACAAAACTCTCTGAATTTTCATTAAATTTTTTTACAGTATTTCTAGAGGTACTTTGTAAAATGCATTTGTTTTGTAAACTAGATTCCTGACCTGTGCGTGCAGTTGTTCACAGTCACACACGTGCATAGCATATTTTCTATATTGCTGCCTCCTCTCTAGTGCTTAACAATACAAATAGGATCAGAGTAATTTGGCTGAAAGTGGAATTGGTCGTGGTGGCAGTATTTGCCAGGTGGAAACGTAGGACTGATGGCTTGGCTGCAATTTGCATATGTTAGGCATTGAGTTCGTTGTTGTATTCTCTGACTGTTTCAGATACTGTGCATGTGTTTGGCATGGAGTTCATTGTTGTATTCACCGCTCTGCTGCTGAAGAAACGCATTTGTGTTTATCAGCCAGATGTCACACAGCTTCTCTCTGTCTCCAGGTTATCTCTCTACTGCATCTTGTCAAATGTCCTGCATTTTCTGATGTTTTCCATATGAGCTTGTATGGATTAGCAGTGTTATGGTTAGTTGAATATGAATATGCACACGTTGATGAAGGTCTAGAGTAGTGATGCTGACTTTCAGATTGCAAAACGGCCATTTTTACCAATTCCGAATCTCATGATTGGCGGCATCTCAATCTTCAGATTACACAAAGTTTGATGACGTAATTCTTTTTCAAGTTTTAGGTCATAAAAATAACAAAAGCCGTCTTATGAAAATTATTTATACGCTCAAAGAGTCCTTGTTGCATAGTCTAATTTGCATTTTGCGAATCACACTCTAAGGGGCCTACTGCATACCATTCATGGCACGTTTAGCATGATTACAAGACTTGGCCATCATTTTTGTTGTCACGCTTGACTGCAATGAGATAGTTGGTAGCTATGACACTGAGACACTGTGATGAGAGACAGGAGGATGACGTCAGTCGTGAAATATACACCACGACGCAAAAAATATGCCAATTTTCAGAAAATAACTGTATGAAACATTGGTTGATTTTAATAGTTTTTATCATGCAACGTCTTGAAGAAATCTGGCGTTAAAGACCACACACTGTGGTCCATAAAAAGGTGCCAAGAGCTTTTATTTTTTAAATAGCTCCGTGAAACATTCTCTGATTTTAATAATTTTTGGAATGCAACATCAAGAGGAAACTTGATGCAAATGTCTGTAGTTTTGGCCACCTCATCTTAACACTGTTGCTACACTACCTTGTGAAGTGCAGAAGTCGTAGTTCAGCCATTTACAACATCAAAATTTGTGCTGGGTAGTGCATATGACTGATCCTATGAATATGATATCTATATCGGCGTCTGTCTGTCTGTCCGTCTGTCTGTCTGTCTGTCTGTCTGTGTGTAGTTGTCTGCCTGTGCTGGTCTGGCATCGACTGTCGTGGAGGAATGTTTTTCCGCTGGTACGTCTGGATGATGACAGCCTAGTGGACGAACTGACACAGCTTGCTGGGGGTTACGTTGCAGGCTTCACTGATCCAGCAGTTACCATGAGGTCAGACTTGTGATCAAGATGTTGTGGGTTTAACTTCCGGTCAGGTCATTATCAGGTGGTTACTATTTGGATGGGTGCCTGTCTGTGGACATGTATAACCAACACTAAGGTCAACTCAGCCTTCTATCAGTCCGGGATTTTCTTTCAATCGGTTAACATTTGATTAAAATTTTGGACTTCTTGACAGCTTAGAGTGATTGATAATCCATGTTTGCAGTTTAGTTTTATTTTGCATGGGACATTTTTATCATCAAGATTTTTTCTTGTATAATGTTAGTTTAACAGTCTGCCCTTTGACTATGCAGTTTGTGTAAGCCACTACATTCGTGATTACTTTTACAATTTTGCTTTAGTTTGTGAAAGTTAACCACAATTAGTAGTTGAATTCTGCAGTTTTTATCATCTTTCTTGACTGCAAAAATTTATCAAAATTAACTGATTATTTTTTGTTTATTTTTTAACCAAAAAAAACTAAAAAAACTAACAGCAAAAATTAATTTGTAGCAGCCCTATAAATGATGTATATTAACTGAATGAACTGGTCATTTTTATTTGAGTTGGTTGTGTATTTGTGGTCTTTTGCAGTGTAAACAGGTGCCTGGCTGAGCCTGTATGGCGTGGTGCATTGTAGGTCGGAGCTGTATGACGTGTTGGTTAACGTTGAATCAAAGGAGATTGTCGTTGAGCCAAGTGCCAAAGGTTGCTGAGCTATTTCCTTCCTTTTATTTGTATTTTTTCAACATTTTGTTTGCTTCCGTGTGTTGTAAAACTGGGATTGGTGCAAGGCCAGTGGTCTTTGAGGCCAACGCCACCAAGTAAGCAGATAAATAAGTAAATGTGCATTAAATGCCAGCTTAATCTTATTCAAACTGTAATGAACCATAAAATGCTGAGACAAACATCGTTTCAACATCTCGATGGATATATCGTACAAATACCAACAGAGCGCATTGATTACAAGTGACTAGAGGCTAAAGTATTGTTCTAGAGCCAGTAGTGATTAATTTGTTTAAAATAGATAGCTTTACAGAAACTAATTATTAATTAATGGATAATTTTGATTAAACTTAGCAGTGGTTATGTGGAAGTAAAGTGCATTTTTCTGATCAACTTTACACGTTATTTAGCTAACAGCTGTCACAAATGCACTGAGACAACATGGGGTGTATGAAATTATCATTATTTCATATAATGCTTGTCATTTTGGGGCCGTCCGCTAAGCTGTAAGCTTAAGGTCGGCCTTTTGTCATGATTGTTGTACATCTGTCTGTCTGTCATCCGTCACGGATGTACTGTGGCTAAATGGTGCAGAATAGGGTCTGTTGATCGCTAATAGGAAGTCGCATAGTGGCTTTCAATCGACATATAAATCGATGATCTTTGATGACCTTGAAGCGTTGTAATGCACTGTGGTAAGGAAAACTGGCCATATCTTGGAAGCGGTGAGAGATATGGCCAAGGTTACTATTAATCACTATTGGGAAGTGGCATATACCTTTTCGGATGACGTAAAAATCATCGACTTTGGATGACCTTTAAGGGCAGTGACAACCAGTACAGTCGGCCACACCCTAGCAACAGCTGGGCTTGTTTATAATACATTTGTTGTTAGTGTTGCAACTTTAGTCTAAAATGTAGCGATTAAAATTTTATTCATGGAAAATCATTAGTCACCTAATGGTTATTGTTAATTCTTGTGGAGCTGTCAATTATTCACTTGAGTGCTGTTGTTGCTGTGGCTGGCTGGCGTAGAAGTTGGTAGTTGTTGCACTTACGATTGAGAGGTTTTTGGTTCAATTTTCAGCCGGGTCACTATCACCTAGATGGGTGACTGTCTGCGGACGTGTTAACCATCCAGGTATATAACCAACACCAAGGTCAACTCAGCCTTTCATCCCTCCTTGGTAGGTAAATTGTGTACCGGTTACCGGCCTGTCTGGCTGGAGTTGAGGCAGGGCACGTTCATCTGTGTTGGGTGGCAGGTAATGTCAGTGTGTGATCCCATATGGCAGGTGATGCTCCATAGCTGTGTTATTATTCTGTGTTTGTTATTGTGTGTGGGTGTAGAGAGTTTAGTGATGGGCCGACTGCACCGTGATCTTGCCACGTTCATAACTCAGTGCTGTGCGGATGAACAGAAATCCAATCGTCAATGTGTCGAGGTCCCGTCACTTTTTCAGATTTTTTGCTGCTTCTATCATACTGGTAGTATCGGGTCTAAAAGAATTTCTGTGTGTCTGGCTTTGTAGTTTGGTGAAAAATAGGGACTTTTATGAGAAAAATTTAATATAAAAAGCGTTTGCAAATGTGAATGAAAACGTTACCTTCTTTTTAGTAATTTCGACATATTGACATTAACTGAATATTAATATTAACTGTTGGAATGCTTTGTATATTAATTGGTTTACGTGTATTGATTTTGTCTTCCAAATTCTCATGTTATTCGAGTGTTCATCTTTCTGATGTCTCATAATCTGTCCATGTCCAACTCTGAGAATCTTTGAATTTAGCATCAGATAGATATGGTTGTTGTCAATACGTGCTTCAGAAAAAGAGAAGAACATAGAATTACATATCATAGTGATCCGTCTGCAAGCCAGATTGGCTACTTTAGTGTACGTCAAGTAGATAGAAAGCATGTTAAAAACTGTACTGTTATCCTTGATGAAGCAGCAGTCAAACAACACCGTTTATTACTGATGGACATGAGAAGACAAAGTGTTCACACAGGATACAGGACAAAGCAGAAACCATGTGTCAGAAGGTGGAAACTGAAAGGTGAAAATCTGGCAAAGTTCAGAAGCAAAGTGCAAGAAAAAATGAATAATCAGAAGGTAACCTCGGATACATTGAAGTACAGTATTGTGGAAGCAGCAAAGAGCGTTTGTGGAGTCACCAGGGGCCAAAAACGAAAAGAACGAGATACCTGGTGGTGGTCAGAGGACGTACAGAGGACAGTGAAGAACAAGAAGGAATCATCCAAGAATTGGCAAAAAATGCGACATGATACATCACTGAAGGCAGTGTACAAGAAAACTTGTAAAGAAACAAAGAATGTGGTCGCTGAAGCAAAGCAGGAAGCCACAAAGCATATATATATGATGAACTCGATACGAAAAAAGGACAGGTGAAGATATATAAAATTGCAAAAGCGCGACAAAGATCTAGACAAGACAAGATGGCGGTAAACATCATCAAAGACAGAGATGGAACTATATTGATGGATGAAAAGTTGATCCAGAAGCGATGGAAATCCTACTTTGAAGAACTTCTAAATGTAGAAAATCCGTGAGACCCACTGGAGTATGTTGGGGCAGTGGAGGGGCCAGAGGAAAAGATCAGTCATACAGAAATTGAGAAAGCAATCAAGCAAATAGGTAGCAAGAAAGCACCAAGACCATCTGGAATCACTGCAGAAATGATTATAGCTTTGGATGAGCTTGGAGTGGATTGGCTTCACAAAATTCTCAACGAATTTTTGACAGACGAGCAAGTCCCAGGTGACTTAAAGGAGAGTGAAATAATGACTATTTATAAGCAAAAAGGAGATGCTCTTGAATGTGGAATTGCAGAGGAATAAAGTTGCTGGAAATTGCACTAAAAGTGTATGAACAAGTGATTGAAAGGCGTATGAGAGAAACAGTACACATTAACTCTAACCAGTTTGGATTCATGCCAGGAAGGGGAACCATAGATCCCATTTTTATTCTCCGTCAAGTGCAGGAAAAGATTCTGGAAGGGAACAGAAAACGATACTGGACCTTTGTGGATTTGGAGAAAGCTTTTGATCGAGTGCCTAGAGAAGTGTTATACTGGAGTTTATGACGTAAAGGAATTAGTGAGAAGCTTGTGTGAGTTATGAGGTCAGTGTATGATGGAGCAATGACAACAGTGCAAAGTGGACAAGGAAAGACATCAGCTT
>Ga0209671_1009505_pt1 | contig 10190 bp, 7 predicted proteins | sample WorMetHERISLAND2_2_FD_187401 | JGI IMG/M metagenome (GOLD analysis project Ga0209671, IMG submission 187401) | Marine gutless worms symbiont microbial communities from Max Planck institute for Marine Microbiology, Germany - Olavius geniculatus... | ecosystem: Host-associated > Annelida >... | reverse complement strand
AAAGAAAAGTTTTTAGATTGGAATGAAAGAGTGATGGGGTGATGGATGACAAGAGTGGTCATGGTGACGCTGATGAGGTGAGATGATCATGGAAGTATGGTGAGTCAGGAAGAGGTAGATCAAGACGTGGCTGACGAAGTGAGTGGGGGAGTTGATTCCAGAGATGAGGTGATGCTTAACGAAAGGAACGACTGGTAATTTTTAAGGAGGAATGAGTAGGTGGACGAGCAACTGTGACGACAGATGAGGATTGAGTGTTACGTGGTGGCTGGAGAGAGATCAAGTTATACAGGTAAGGAGGTTGAGCAGTATAGAGAAGTTTAAAGGTAAGAGAGAGAATTTTATATTCAATACGTTCATTTATTTTGAGCCAGTAAAGAGATTTAAGAATAGGAGTGGTATGACTTAATTTAGGAGCTCTGACGACAGCACGAGCAAAATCGACTACTGTAATTAGAAATGTCTTTGAAAGAAAAAAGACATGTATAGGGGGTTTTGAATTGGTTTTGCTTTCATTTCGCCCTTGTCTATGCACAGGGCAATAAAATTTACGTTATTGTGAAGAAAATGTTACATGTTTTGGTTTGTTTGATTTTATGTAGTTATCCAGCAGACTAAGTTGACTGTACATGTCAGTGCTTAAGTTACGATATTTTACCTAGTAGATGTCTGTTGTGTGAAATGTACTGTGGCAGGGTACAGTGGATGATGTCCCTGACTGGATCAAGTGTCTGGTTGTTGATCGTCTCGTCGAGGCTAAAGTTGTGCCTGAAGGTTTTGTCAACTGTGCTGTGATCAATGACTACCAGCCTGGTGGATGTATAGTTTCACATGTTGACCCTCCACACATCTTTCACCGACCGATTGTCACCGTCAGTTTCTTTAGCGAGTCTGTTCTCTGCTTTGGCTGCAAGTTTGCATTCAGGCCGATGCGTACGTCCGAGCCAGTCTACTCGGTGCCTTTAGTCCGTGGTGGAGTCACGTCCATAGGGTGTGTAACCTTTTTGTTCCAGTCTATCTGTGATACAAGCTGTAAGTGTGACTGAGTTTTGGGACTTTGGTACTTGGACTTGCAGAGTTCTGCGATTGTGCTTGCATGAAATGTGCATTTTATGCACCGAATTTGGTATAGTGCGCACTGCACAGATTTTAGAATATTGTATGCATTATACATATTTGAAATTTGTCATTCTTTTCAGTGAATTTAGTGATGTAGCTCTAACGATTTTTACGTGTGACAGCTATGCTTCGCGCATCTTAGCTATGGCCTGGGTGTCTGTCTGTCTGTCTGTCCATCCGTCCATCTGTCCATCTGTCACACTCTGGATCTGTATCAAAACAGATCACATAATCTTTACTGTGACAAACTTTCGTGCCCCTGGATGAGGGGCTTCCCCATGAACGAGGGTGTCAAAGATGGGTACCCCATAAAAGACATTATTTTGCCTTTATTGGCTCATATAGTATAAAAACAGTTGTGACAGATAGGTACAGACTTGCTGCATATCATAACAAGCACTGGTGACAGGCTTTTTAGATTTATCAACATCAATGACATTGAACGACCTTAAACCCCCAAAAGAGGGGTTTTGGTAGATTTTTTTACGCTTTTTGGCTGCAGTGCACATTTCAACAGTGAACTGCGATGAAATGGCTGGAGATACACTAATACAACCTGCATATAAAATTGTTACCATTAAACATCGATTTTAACACTTCAAGTCCTGACCACCTATGTTTAAGTTGGCCTGTGCAGGCAAGCGTCAAAGACAGCAATTCCCCCTAAAAAGTGGTTATTTTACCGCTATTGACTTGTGTAGCGTAAAAACGGTTGCAGATAGGTGCAAACATGCTGCTTAGTGACAAGCAATAGTGACAAGCTTTTTAGGAGTGTCAACATCGATGACCTTAAATGACCTTGAACCCTTAAAATACAGGGGTTTTAGTGTTTTTTGGCAATTTGCAGCTGCAGTGCAGATTTCAAGAGTAAATTGCGACGAAATGGTTTCAAATAGACCAAGACAACCTGCAAACAGGAACTGCAAGGCTCCCATGCATCTCATAAGCTTTGCTGAAATAACTTATGGTCTAGCATCCATAATACTGAGCTCAAGACATAGAAATGTAGAAAGAGCACCACACCACACCCATATTCTCAGAGATGCTGACTGGTAATTTCACTTTACCTTACTCTGTCAGTAATTAGTCTGTGATAACATTTGATGACAATTACTAGCACAGAAAAAGTGACAGGATGTAGGCCATCTGTGTGTGGTGTGCAGAGGTTATGCTGCTGATGAGGTTACTCACTGCATTCGGCCGGAAGACGTCAAATCTCGTCGAGCTGTCGTCATTCTGCGCAGGTACAAGATCAAGTCATTTTCTTATTCGCGTCTGCATAGCATAACAATTTGTTATTAGTGTGAAAGAGCTCTAGGCGTAATTTACGAATGTTTGTGATTTGAATGTGATGAAAAACTTTGAAAAATCAGACTTATGAAAATTTTAAGAAAAACGATGTGATTTCGGCTTACGTGTGATTTGGATTAGATTGACAAATCTCTTGCCGTTTCAGAACCAAAGCAAGACTAGTACTTAGTATTTTTTAACAATGTTAGTATTATTAATTCAAACATCTTCATTTTTTTTCATGAGTAATCTATTGACACTGTAGTTGCACTCATACTGCTTATTTCTAGGTTGATAACTTCAGCAGTGCACTAAAGCATGACCATAGGCTGACTATCAGTGTACTATGCTATGGTGTTAATGTGTCAAACCATTATGTATTAATAATGCAGTGAATACTTGTTATTGCTAGGGTGTGTTCTGATGCCCCGAGGTTAACAGATGTTCTGCCGCTCTCGGTGACGATATACAGCAACCAACCAAGTCGTTCTGATGACACATTTTTGCAGTCTGCTGCAGAGCCCGATGACCATTTGTCATTAGAAGACAGCAAACGAGTGTTATCAGAGCAACGCAAGCGCAGACAACTGTCACTTGATGGATGCTTACTGGAAAAGTCAGAATCGTCAATGGAGAAGATGTCAAAGATCACAGAGAGTGCTGAGAAGTCTGGGAAAGAATTGGCATCAGTTGGAGTTGAGCAAGATACCAGTAACTTGAGTGCAGATGACTCGTCGTCACTTGTCGCCATCCAGAAGCGACTTTCACGTGCTGAAACTGTGAAACAGCAACAGTGTGATGACGATCATGATGATGCTAAAGCTGATAAAGATGTAGATGATGATGGTGGGTGTAAAACGTCACAGCCAACGACTGAGACGAGTGAGTGGAAGAATGTCGAGGAGCAAAAAGGATAAGAAATGCTCAGAGAATTGTTTGCCAGAATCGAGCAGCCAAGACAAGGGCAGAAGAGAGCCACAGTAACTAAGCATGATTATTAGATTTCAATAATTTTTGGCATATATATTTCTGACACAACTGGCTATTAAATGACTTTCAGTTTCCACCACACCCAATGTCTGCTTCTGCATTATTTGGGGAATTCAGACCAAGCAAAATACGCTTTGAAATGATAAAAAAAACGTCCATAAATTCAGTCTATCCTGATCTGTGGCCCCCAAGAGCCAGTTGATTACAAGGTTTGACTGTCACGCAGCAATATGTCTACCATGTCACGTTAAGGAATGTTTATGAATTCAAGAAGCGACAAGTCAGGATTAGTCAGGAACATAACATTGTCCATACTGCTCTCAATGAATGGAGAAATCGTCTCCATGTTTGTGATTGCACAATTGGCCAACATTTCGATCAGTTATATTGCAGGCAGCTGAAAAACGAAACAATTGAATAAAGTGTCAGCCAATGCATCAAAAATGTATACGAAAAGTGTTTTTGTGCATTATTTATGTGAAATCGAATAAAATAGCCCGTAGCGTGTGAAACTTCCATTGAGTTGAGCTATGAATGAAGTTGATTACGTTCTTTATCACTAGTACACCGTAGTGCATAAAAAGTGCCACTTTTATTTTTTGAATAGCTTGTTGAAACACCGGCCGATCTTAATAATTTTTGGCATGTGACGTCAAAAAGAAACTTGACGCAAATCCAGTGGCGTAGCCAGAAATTCCAATTCGGAGGGGCCTAGTCTCCCTTTCGCTCCCCTTTCCTTTACTCATTCGTCCCGCGCCTCTCATTTCGCTCACTTTTATCTCGCCTCTCCCTTTCCTTGTCCTCCCTCTTTCCCTTCCTTCTCTTCCCTTAGAAGTATGGCTCCCTAAATCCAGCTATGGGTATGAGGAGCGCTGTGAGCTCCCCCAACGAGGTCTGGGCCGGAGCCCCAGCCGAAATCGAATTCGGTGCGCTGTGGCTTCAAAAGATGATATGGCAACAATTTTAATTATTTTTCCGTGAATAAACTGACCAAATTGGCAAAGTTAGTGCGGTTTAAACGTATGCTTATCTTTTGTCTGGACGATTGGGAGGAGCCTGCCCCTTGTCTATACCACTCCGCAAATCACTTTAATCACCTTAATACTGTGGGCTGTGGCTACGCTACGTACGTTGTGAAAAGTAGAAGTCATACGTTGGCCGTTTACATCAATGAATTCATTCTGGGTAGCGCACGCGTCAGGCTCAGCTCAGAAATGATTAACTGAATAGCGACAAAGTAATTTTGGCAATTATTGTCTCTCAAAAAGTCGCACGTGTCACACACATCACAGTCATCTTCATTATAGAATGTGCTCAAAATGTCCTCCTCCAGCACAAACGCAAGCGGTAGACGTTGACGTGAGTCACACCACTCGCCAGCAGCACGTTCAATAACGCGCTACTCAGAACGGCCCACTCGCCGTTGATGCGTCATTTCAGTTCGTCGACGTAATATCATGTGGTGAAAACCCGAAGTCTCTATCTCACCTGGGCTTGAATCGGTACCAGGACGTGACAGATGGACGGACAGACGGACAGATTATTACCACAGCTAATACGCGCTATAGCTATGCTGGCTCTTGCGCGTAAAAAATGAAGATGAAGTAACAGATTTTCCATGATTTTGTGGTCTCGGTAATTTTTTGAGCCGACGCATGCGCTACCCTGTGTAAATTCATAGTTGTAGACAGCCAAACTATGACTTCTTCATTTTATAAGGTAGTGTAGCGATAGTATTAAGGTGAGGTGGACAAAACTACATGCCAAAAATTATTAAAATCGGCCAATTTTACGGAGTTATTCAAAAAACAAGTGGCACCTTTTATGAACCTCGGTGTACACTGCATGTTGCTCTGTGCAGTCGTGCATGACCTGCAGTAGGCTTACGTATACCTGCGAATAATTGGTATGACGAAATCTACGTTGACAGATTTTTTCGACGCTTGAAAAGCAACGACGTAAGACGGAAATAGGCGTCTTTTTATACTGGCCGCCGTGCCGTATATGGTTGTTGCTAATTTTTTTTTTGCATTTTTTTATCTACAAATACCTGCGGTTCATTATGACAGCATACTTATTCTACAATACTGACTCGAATAAAAATAATGAAAGTTTTAATATTGTAAGAGTAAAGGTATAAGCGGTGTATAGTTTTTAATAGGAAACCCGTCACAGAGCTACGGAGCGTCACCTGCCATATGGGATCACACAGTATTAGCTGCCACCCAACACATGTGAACGCGCCAGCCACGCTCCGCTTTAACCCCAGCTTGGGGTTAAGGCGATTTACCTACCCCGGAAGGATGGAAGGCTAAGTTGACTTTGGTGTTTTCTATATACCTAAATGGTTGACATGACCGCCGACAGTCCGAGTAGTACGGTGACTTTGGGATAGTGACCCGACCGGAAGTGGAACCCACGACCTCGCGATCGCAAGTCCGACGCCCTACCGTTACACCGGAAGCCACCCAATCATGCTAAATTGTCAGTGAGTTGTCGAGTTTCAACAACATTTCAACCTTCGTCTTAATCAATTTTTGATGGAAATCAGCGCAGTTAATTAAGCTAAATTCATCGAGGCGGCTTCAGAGGCATGCAGAGCGGCCGGTATAGCAACAGTTGCTGGTAGTCATAGCAACGGCTGAGTCTGGCCATCGTCGCTACTTACATCGATAATGAATTGATGTTTTATTCAACAGATTGGCATCCGTCCACGTGTACAGAACATTCACCACCGACCGGCCGTCGACTGATACGTGGCTACCGGTATGTGGCGTTGCCGTCATAAAATGAATCGATTTGAGAGCTATCAACGCCGGTACTTGCCAGTCATACAGAACCGCTCAATAAGTAGGCCTAATGCTTGCACTAACAAGAAATTGGCTTAACTTAACTTTGCTTTTGCTTCTTTTTCCAGAAAGTTGGGGTAGTTGCCACCAAACCGATCTAAGACTATTTTGAGCACGTTGCTTTGCCGATACCAAGTGTAAGCCTAATTGCAGTGCGCGCAGCTCGGCTACCACGGATGTGACCTGCGTTTGTCTTGGTCGATCAGTTCGCAGTCTTCGGTCTTCAGATACCGGGCAAAAATGTTATTGTAATACATTTTTTTGTATCGTCAATGCCCTGTGTTGATTGAGTTAGGCCAATTTGAAATGTAAATAGACCCATGGTTTCAACTTTGGCGAGGTTGGGTCGGCCCGTCCCCATTCGATCACATGATCTGTAAAAGACATTAACACTAATGGCCCTGAGCTGTCCAGTTAACAGTAGACCGTAATTCGCGCGTTATGGCCAATTTACACCTACGACGCCGGCGTGATTCACTGACCTGGCAGTGGCCGACTGTCGCCGACAGTTGAGTCGCGTCAGCGTCGTAGGTGTGGATTTGCCATTATTACGCGCGAGAGCTAGCATAGCTAGCTATAGTGCGTATTTGCTACGGTAATTCTGTCTGTCTGTCTGTCCGTCCGTCTGTCTGTCTGTTTTAGCGCCATGTCCCGGTAACGTTCCAAGCCCAGGTGAGATAAAGACTTCGGGTTTTTACCGTATGATAGCCTAGAGTCTCTAGTATTTCGTGACACAATTTCATGCTTCTGGTAAAGGGAGTCCCCACGAACGAACGGCGAAAGAGGGAATAAGGAGCTGAGAAAACCAGCGAACGGAGCAGCTGGCTTAATTAGGCTACTCCTTACAATCGCTGATGCAATGACCTTCAGCCTCTGTAGCAATTGCATTAGCAGGTAGAGCGCGCACTGCCTACCGACCAGTGGTTGCTATGTAAGCCGTTGCCACGGGCAGTCTGCGGGCCGGTTCGTTGCATCGTTCAGTCAAGAGTTAACTGCGTTCTTGTCAAGACTTAACCAATAACCTACTGTGCCGTATTCACGAGTGTCGCCGTCTTCTTCAGTTCAGCGCCACTACTCAGGTACTTAGTTCATTTTTTCTATTTACGATATTTTAGCAGAATTAAGTTACATGTAAGTCTTCACGGAGTCTTGCACAGTAATACTTCCACATTAGGCCTAGGCCCCTATAAGAGATGTCGAAATTTAGATAAAATTATTTACGCGAATAAAAATGCATATTTAAGGTAGCAGGATTAAACTAAACTTAACTAATACCCCTAAACATTTTGTCATTAACTAAAAGCATTGAGATTTAAAGTATGCTCTTCTAATGTAGGGCTTATCTGAAAATGTTCTATATCTGTGTGTACTGTGTAGATGAGAGATGGCGACGGAGCTGTTGGGCAACACTCAGACGGCGACCTACACGTACATGACAGCACCACGACTAAACGGTCTGGCGTCAGCCTCGTTTCTGCCTAACATCGGCTCAGCGTCGGCATCAGTGAAGCCGTACGACTCGTATCCGGCACCGTCACCCCTCCGCCGGTCCGTTACCTGCATGCCTTGGCGCAGCTCGTACTTTGGTGTGTCACGTGGTGACCCGCAGGTGCCGCACATGCGCAGTATGCCGGAACCACTGTCCGAACGCTCGCGCACCGACATCGACAGCTTTAAGGTCAGCCAGCAGTTAGATCGATCTTCACCTTTTTCTCGTCGTCGTAGTCAATCTCTCAGAATATTTTGTTCTGAAAAAATATAGAAAAGCAAAATACTTGCAATAAACCGTAAAATTAAAATACGAATAAAAGTATGGAAAGTTAAAATGCAATAAAGTTTATAATCCACCAAAATATTTAGATCTATATTTTTTGGGCCGAGTCAAACCCCTGCGTAAAATTTCTGCAAAATTTGACAAAAACCTAACTCTTCTTCGTCGCTGAATTCGTTTGCAATTCAAGTTTGTCGACTGCCGTCATCTAGCTGACAAAACCTGAATTTCTTCGTCGCTTTGAGTCGGCGAAATTACCACTCATAAACTATGACTTTCGCGCAATTAACTAATTAAGATAAGATAAAAACTAAAGGAAAGTAATAGCAAATTTTATCTTTTAAAAAATTTGTTGTTTAGTCAGGTGTACGTATAGTGAGCGGCAGACTCAGAGTTGGGTTCGGTTTTGTTCGATTCGTTGCAGGTTCCTCCGATATTTCCGTCATCGCGTAACGCGCTGTACACGCGCTTCTCTCTAAACGACTGGAACACTGCGAATGTCACCAACTACGTTGCGTCGGACAAGGCTCGTTCGAGCGCCGAGCGAGTCCGTCTGGACGCCGTGAGACTGTGCCGCGAGGCAAACGACAAAACAACTCGGACGCAGAACGACGTCGGGCGCAGGCTCGGAGACCGCATCGGAGACATCGAGTACTGGAAGACGGAGGTACGCAACGAGACCGATCAGATGATCACTGAGATCGATGCATTGACGCGCGCCAAGGCGGCTCTGGAGAAGATGATCGTCGACCTCGAGATTCCATTGCACATAGCGCAGGAGTGTCTGTACAACCGAGAGAAGCGACAGGGCATCGACCTCGTACACGATGACGTCGAACGCGCACTGCTCAAGGCAAGTCAAATACCGTACTGCCACACTACGAATGCAGTGATTGTAATAGCGTGTAGCAGACAAATAACGTTCTCATAGCCCAGATGCTATAAACCTATCGATAGCCAGAATATAGGCCTAAATTTATCGGTCAGAACCACCATTGAAAGTAAATTGTGCTACGCCAGACTAATAAAATGATTTCAGCAAACAGGCATCTTGGTATTTCAAAAGTCTGGGTTGGTTTTACACACTGATAAAGTGATGATACGTAATTGTAATGCTACACGGAACGTCGTTGCTGTTCACGTGACAGGAAGTTGAAAACATCAAGAAATGTCTGGACGATTTGAAGCGACTGCTACAGAGGGCCAACGATCAACTGGCGTAAGTTTTATGTTTATATAACAGGAATAACAAAAATAATCGCAACTATAACACCGGCGGCATTGAAACACCGTAAGCAATAGTTTCCATTCTGGACTTTTTGTCAAAATTATGTAGACGTTAGAGCGACGATTTTGGTTAATCTGGTGACCTGTGTAGTGAAACGTCGTTCGTATTTGAGCGCTTATAGTTAGCATTTCTACCGTATGCTGGTCCGCCGGAGTTTTATAAACTCTGACGATGATTCGAAGCTTTTGCTATACCATGCAGTGTTTGCTTCTAGCCCTCGGGATTTTTACGCACGACACAACTACTGTTTTCAGCCCGTCTTAGCCATCGCAATTCTGTCCGTCTGTCCGTCCGTCCGTCTGTCCATCTGTCACACGGGTGGATCAGGCAAAAACGGTCCAAGCTAGGATCACCAAATCTTTACCGTCGGCTGCTTGGAAGACTCTAGTTTCAGGAACCGTAAAGCTTTTTTCATAAATTCGAAGGGAGTCACCCCGAACGAGGTCGCTAAATGAGAGGGGGGGTGGGCAAAATCTGTGATTTTTTGGCAAATAAGTCGCTGTATTTCAGTAACGGTGCGAGATAGGGCCCAGGTTACTATTAATCATTAATAGGAAGTCGTACACTGGCTGTCGATTGGCGCCGAATTCAATGACCTTGAATAACCTTGAACGTCAAAATAGGGGGTTTTATGGATTTTTTGGCGATTTCGGGCTGCGAGACACATTGCAAGAGCGAATTGCACCGAAACCGATTGAGATAGACATGGACAAGCTGCACATGAAATTTTCAGCATTGAACGTAGATTTCGATGGTCCAAGTCTCGATTTTCTAGGTTCAAGGAAACCTGCGCACGAGGGCATCAAAGAGCGGTACCCCCGTAAAAGTCGCAACGAAATGGCTGGAGATAGACTGACAGTTTGCGAACAGGAACTGCTATGGC
>Ga0209671_1009504_pt1 | contig 10190 bp, 8 predicted proteins | sample WorMetHERISLAND2_2_FD_187401 | JGI IMG/M metagenome (GOLD analysis project Ga0209671, IMG submission 187401) | Marine gutless worms symbiont microbial communities from Max Planck institute for Marine Microbiology, Germany - Olavius geniculatus... | ecosystem: Host-associated > Annelida >... | reverse complement strand
ACGTATTTAAATCAGGCTTATTCAGTATTATATCAGAGTCCATCTCAAGCCAAAGCTGTTTTTTTTGTAACACGGACTTATATAGTGCTATACTTATATAGTGCTTTTAGATAAATTTTATTTAATGCTTGGTAATTGATAGCATTTCAGTTCTAACCACAGTCTTAGCAATGCAGTGAAGAAGAAATGTGGCTGCATTCTTACATTAACAACGAGCTAAATGTAATTAGGAAAATGGCGATCTACCGCTAGTAATTTTCTGCCCTCTAGTGCGAGATCGCCGATTTACCGCTAGCACTGACCGTGAATAATACAGTCATGGTAACCGTGCAAAAATTAGGAGAAAAACAATCTTTCACCTGTGTGTAGTTGCATTAATAGTAGTTCATTTTCGGAAATAATTTAACTTGCAGACCTAATATATTTACTGAAATGTGGTGAAATAACGATTGTCTTTGACAGCACAAAAAGTGTTTTATAAGGTGGCATGAATAAAAAACGTAGCGGCTATTCATACGGTCATGGGTTAAATATCCGGTCGTACCTGGCCCGGCTATTTATCTGTACGAGCACCCTAGCGTTCGTAGGTACCGGCGAAGACCGTGTCTCTGCGGCGGTAGACCTACGACGTCTTACTGCCGCAAAGACACGCTCTCATGGCAGTTGACCAACTGGCAACCTCAACCGTAGGAGCTAGGCAATCGGTTTGGGTCCGCTATAGCGAAGGACCACCATAACGAAAGCCGCTGTGTCTGCTATGGCGACAGCCGAGCGACTGATGACCTCGGCCATAGCTTCACGGATTGCCAGTTGACCAATTAGCTCCTCAGGTGTACTAAGTATACCGTCACGGGCAGCCGTTGGCAATTTTTGTAGTTACATGCACCACAGCAAACTTACTACCTATATTGTACACTAATTTATGGTGTGCGTTATTGTCACATAAATCTGTGGAAAATGCTAACCCTAACCCGATCTTTAACCCTAACACTAAACCCTAATCCTAATCTTAATCTTAGCCGTAACTGTAAGCAAAAACTGTAATTTTAATATTAAGCACAAAATCTTACTACATTACACGTAAAATTATCGCCCCCTGGTGAATGTCAATGTAAAGCGTAATGATGTGTCTCTCAACGTGAATTTTAGTTGTAATAGCATTTGTTGGAACAACGTCTGTCGGAATAGAGTTTGCCTCCCATTTAAATCATGTGCCTGGCTGATTCGCTTCCTGGCTCGTTCACCCCCTTTTTCATTCACCCCCTGGATTGTTTGCCCTTTGGCTGATTCACTCTTGCACCTTGGACGATTTTGCTCCTGTTGTATAGTTCATGTTAAGTGTCTTTTTCGTCCAGTGTCTTTTTAGTCAGTATTGTGCTTAGAATTTTTTTATGTATAGTCTTACTTGAAAGGATTGCTAATCAGTGGCATGACGATACACTGTAGTTGTGGTATTTTTATAAACTAAAACAAAATAGAATGTATTATAAACTAAAGCAAGAGAGAAAGTATTATTCTACATCAGAAAAATATTATTCAACAAGGGCAAATCGTCCAAGGTGAGGGGCAAATCATCCAGGAGGCGAAACAAGCCAGGGGATGAATCAGTCAGGCACAGGGGGTGCATAAGCCAGTGGATGAAAGAGCCGAGAGGCATTTGTGCAACATACGCATTGCTGCTATTATGTCTCTTGTTTCAAGACCTTTCATAAAGCCATACTGATCTCTTGCAAGGAATAATTCTGCTTTGTTTTCTAATCTTCCATTCAGTAGTCAGTATCCTCAAAACTAGTATTGATGCATGTGGAGTCACATACTTGTGCACCGTGTTTTATTTCAAGGGGAATGATAATTGCATCCAAGAAATCTTGTGGCCACTCCCGTTGCACGTATATTCTACTGCAGATTTCAAACAGCTCTTGTTTTCTGTGTCTACCAAATGCCTTCAATAGTTCAGCAAGTATTTCATCAGCACCAGCTGCTATTTACACATGACAGCAGGTAATGCTTTGCGCATCTTAGCTAGGGATGTTAAATTCGTTTTTTTTCCAAATTCAAATTTTGACCATTAAAATCAGAATTAAATTTGAACTTCGTTTATATATTTTGGAGAAGCTTAAGCAATTTGCGTTTGATGTCTGCACTGTGGGGCGAGATGAAGGTCACAGCACGCACGCCACACGGCGGGAAGCAGTCTATCAACAGTGCAATCAGCCAGGACGTCAAGCATGTCACGCTCTGTTGCCGTCGATTGATGTCTGCTCTGTGTCTGGGCCACCAAGATTTGTCACTTTGATAGCTTGCATCAGTATACAACATGCGCCAGGGGTGCAGTGCAAGATGGAGAGTAATTGAACGCCGCGGCGGTATGCAGGAAGGGGAGGGTAGAGAAGGGGTAAGCAAACACACGTGGGCGGGCGTCGCTTGAATTGATGGCGAGCAGAGAACAAAGAAATTGTCACACAGTGCACCGCTAATTAGTGATGCTTAGATTCGAATATCAAAGGGCTGAAAACCGAATAGGAATTCGGACTTGAAATACGAAGTTTGCAAATCCGAACTTCGTTTAACAACCCTAGTCTTAGCTATGGCCTAGGTGTTTGTCTGCTTGTTCATCCCTGTGTGTCTGTCACACTCTGCAGCCCTATTAAAACGGTGCAAGCTAGGATCTCGAAATCTTCAGTGATGGCTACCACAAGGACTCTAGTTGTTTTGAGATGAAATTTTGTGCCGCTGGGTTGGGGGTCCCCCTGAAGGAGGGTGTGAAAGAGGGTTCTCCCCTGAAAAAGTTATTGGCTTCTCTAGCATGAAAACGGTTGCAGATAGGCACAGACATGCTGCTTATCAGCACTAGTGACAAGCTTTTTATTGGTGGCAACATCAACGACCTCGAATGACCTTGAACCCCCAAAATAGAGAATATGAGTGTTTTTTTTCCAATTTTTAGCTGTGGTGCACATTTCAAAAGTGAATTGCACCAAATTTGCTAGAAATAGACCCAGACAACTTGCTATGAAATTTTTAGCATAACGAACATTTTTAACCATCTGAGTTTTGACCTCCTAGTTCAAGGAGTCTTCCATACGGAGGCCTCGAATTTGGGTACTGCTTCAAGATGCATTTACACTGATGGCACGGGTGGCAGGACCGGTGCTGTCGCCATGCATCACATGAGCTTTGCTCAAATTACTTGTCCAGACTTTAGGTCCAAAGCCAACTCATGTTCCTCCATGAGCATCTTTTTCCACATTCCTGTTCCGTGGTACATCCTCTTCATCTGGCTTCTCACTTTTATCGTGAAGGTCCTGCTTATCTATGTATTCTTTCCATCTTCCATGTACCCGAGCAGCTTTCGTTAGCAATTTGCTGTCTCTTCATCGTATCTGAGTGTTTTGCTTTTGGTTCTTCCTCTTTGTCTTGGTTAGCTGTGATGCTTTGCTATACAGGAGGACTTTACTCCTTCTTCTTCTAGTTTGCTCTGTGAGTGACCACACATCGATGTTGCAGACTTTAAGCTTACTGTGAATGCTGCACATACTGAAATGTCATTTACTGCAGCTTGATCCAATTTTAAAACACTGGGCTCATAACCTTGATCTTCATAGTATAAGGTAAGTGAAAGGGCAAATTGTATCTTGTGGTTCCTGAGTGTTTTCCTGTGTAACCTGAATGTGTACTGGTTCAAGCTTTGACTGATGCAGACATGTGTTCAGTGACCGAGTTTGGGGACATTTTAATGTGTGACCTCCATACACATGTTGACTCTAATTCTAATGATGACTGACATATATGACTTTTTTTGCTCATAACTTGGTTGTCTGCTTTCAAGGTCAAGGTCACCTAGAAAAGGTCATGCCCCAGAGTGTTTAACGCATGCCTGCATTTTTCCTTTTCATTATGTATTCAGTGACATATAACATTTTTTGTTGCAATTTTTTTCTGCTGTTGTCAGGTGCTGATGGACTATTTGCAATTTTTAATATACTTATGAAAGTACCGCTTATATTTTGTTTTTATGTACCGATTATATTGTCTTTAGTTTTAATCAAAGTGGTTGCCTTAGTGTTTTATCTAACGGAAGTTTGTGTGTTCTCTACTACTGGACCACAAGCCTGGAATCATCTACCTACTGACATTAGCAACACTGCCACATACACGACTTTTAAACACAATCTTAAAATGTTTTTATTTAATATTGCGTACAGACTTTAGGCATCATCATACTGTTTTCTTAGGTTTTATTGTTATATTCTGGGCGTAGTGTTTTTAGTTGTTAAGCGCTGCCATTCAGGACTGTAGGATGCGCTATACAAATTTTTTTGATTGATTGATAGATAAAATGGTTTTGTTCAGTTCTGCCATAGCCAGAGATGCATAATTTGTAGAGCTGTCGAAGTGTTAATTTTTAACGCATTAATTAACACGTTATTAATGCACCCAGGCTCGTTGAAAGGGAGAGTTGGGGAGAAAGTTATTCCGGGCCCAGTGACGTTTGAGGGGCCCCACCTGTAGAATGTAGAAAGTTAGAAAGCAAATGAAAACACATTTTTCAACAATAACTGACGTCACCGCTAGCATAGAAATCTGTTAGCCTGTCATCTAAATAATATTTATTTACACTAGTGATGGAACGGAAACTAAAGTTTAGTTACTTGAATTCATTCAGTTGTCAAATAACCACAGTTTAACGGAATATTGTAACTGTTGCTTCCCAGAATTTAGTGAATTAAATAAATTTATGCATGTGCGTTAATTTTCTTAAAGTGTGTTAATTTATTAATGCATTAATGCGTTAATTAATGTGTTAATTTGACAGCTCTAATAATTTGCATATCTTTGTCCCTAACTCTCTCACCTACCTTTAACCTTATCCTTGACCCGTATTTAACCCAAAGTCGCATCACATCGGCGTATGACTAGTTACGTTTATCGGCCGCTGGTGGTTTGTGAGTTAAGTTTTTGTTCCGGGAACAAAGGAAAAGCATTAGTTTTTAATAAATGTTTAACGCTTAACATGCGGAAACTCAGTTGCCACATTTGCACAGTGTAGTATTGGATGTATATAACAATGTAACAGTAATGGATTGGAAGGGAAAATCATAGGGAAGGGAGTGAAGTGGTCTCCTCATTTTTTAGTACATGATTGTACCCTCATTTGTTTTTATTTTGGCATTTGCAGACATTGAAAGTGCAGCATGGCAAACAAGGAGCATCTGCGCAAGTTGTTGTTCGAAGCCATTCCTGATCTGTGCAGAACTGGTCTGCCATCATCGGCCACTTTTCGCGTCGAAGCGATGGTCGCCATAACCGTTATCGACGATGTCGGCTGCGATGCTGCTGGCGAAGGAAATGTCACCGTTTTGTCATTTCAGCAAACTGTCTCTGATAACGTGGTCACTGTATCCCAGTTTGGGTCCAGTGTTTCTTTGTATGATGCAGCCGTTGCATCGCACAAACCCCGTTCTCAGCTGGCTGCCGTATCATCCCATCTGCCGCAGCCGAAAGACGTGTCAGTGAAAGAAGAAGAGGAGTACTCTTTAGACACAGAAGAGTACGATACTATCACTCGTCCTGCATTGTATGAGCATCGTGGCTGCAGGGACAGGAGAGAACTGACGATTGCTGAGAATGAAGAATATTATCGTGATGACAAACAGTACTACGATGAAGATGACCGTAGTGACTATGCGCCAGGAGTGAAGTTTGTACCAACTGACGATGCATACATGGACACTGCAACAGCAGATGGGAGTGAATCGTACGAGGGTGAATGTTTGTCTGACGACAGTGACGTCCAGCCATCTGCTGCTAGACGACTGAACTCCAAGCTGGCTAGGCGTCAGCCGTCTAGGTCTGGTTCATGGCTGGGAGCTGGCGGAGAGAGGAAATCAGTAGGAACTGGTCGCGGTGTAACTGTCGAAAGAATGTCACACATGCATTCCACCGCAATTGTGGTAAGACAGCACTGTGCTATCAGTTGAACACTGCAGTTGCTGCAATGGTAATGTAATGGTAATGACGTTGGACATACAGTTGCGAGGTGTGGGGTTTGACTCCCGGTCAGGTCGCTACCATTGGTTAGTACTTGGATGGGTGACTGTCTGTGGACAGGTAAACCATCTTGCTATATAACCAGCATTAAGGTCAACTAAGTTTTCCATTCTTTTGGGGTAAGTAAATCTAGGCCTACTGGTCTGATTGGCTGGGGTTTAGGTGAGATGCGATCAGGTCGAGCGTTCACTTGTCAGGTGGCAGGAAACACTGTGAGATTCCATATGGCTGATAATGGCTTCATAGCTTTTGAGATGGGTTTTCCACAATTTCAGCATTTAATAATAACCGTTGTAGATACCCCAAAACCCTGTGTTTTTTGGTTAAACTGACCTAAAAACTGCTAAAAGCACACCCAAAAGAACCTGCCCAGACTTAATACAAGTTTAGTTTCTTGATGCACTAATAATGAAATATTCAATTATGGTTTAGTTTTTAAAAATCTAATCTAAACTCATGAGTTTGCAAACTGTAACCACCCGCTGCTTTCGCTTCGTTTTTCGTACTGGGTGATTGCAAGATCTCAGCTTCATGGGTACCTTCGGCCCCGAATGACAGCATGGTTACCCATGCTGGTAATGAGTTTGTGTTAAACGAAGGGTTGCCAACGAAAGGGTCTTCGTGAAATGACCGTGAATGGACCGAAATATAGTTATCATTGAACAGTGGATTTCGTTTGGACGAAGGGTGCTTCATTGGTTTGGGCCGCTTCGTTTGGGAAGATGAAGGCTCAGCACCTTGTCAGTCGATGTGCTCTGTCCGAGCGCTCGATCAAACTGATCAGTTGTCATCACTGCGCTTCGCCTTTTATACTGCCAGAGCCGGCCAAAAGGGCCTAGGATGCCTGTCACGTGACTGCCATTGTCATAACATAACGTGTTTTATAGCAATTGTTACATAACGTATTTACAGGGAGCTCTGACAGCACCTATATGTGGCTTTATACCACACAAAAAAGCGACGTTTAATGACCTTTTTAACGAAAGATATGGATTTAAAATATTTATTAAACATGTCCAAAAAATAAATAATTTTAGGGAAATGTCCTTAAAATATTTCAGTAAGAAAAATAAGCTCGATTTTGATTTTTTACCAAAAATACGAAGGTACGTTACGACACAAAATGCACTACAAAACCTTAGCATATTTTAAGCTGTGTGGGACAAGAAAAGACATCGGTCAACGAAAAAAGTTTTCAGCTAAGGTTTAAAGACTTAGAACTTAATTAAACCTAATGAAATCCACTGGGTTGTGTTATTTTTTTAACTTTTTTTAACTTTGGAACACAGCAGTATTATGGTGGGGTTAAAAAGAACTGGGGACAGAAAGTTGCAATTTTTTAACATGCAGCTGCATGTTAGGTGCTGATTCAATTGTGCTTCTGGATTCTCTCATAGTGGGGGGTTCCATCTGCAAATTTTGATTTTAAAAAACAATTTTCACAAGAAGATAATGACATGCAAATTTTGAGGGGCAGTTTGTCCCTTATTTCTCTCTACCCCACCACAATCCTTCTGGTTTGAAGTGTTTCTCTCACATCAGTTGTGCCAACATCTTTTTACCGATAAATAATTTATGAGTTTGTTTTAACTATTTATTTTCCGAATGCTGTTTGTCAGGTGAGACACGGCGACCGGCGACCATTTGAGTGCAGTGTTTGTCGGAAACGTTTTTCTCATGCGTCGCTGTTGTCATGGCATTGCAAGACACACGCCACAGCGGTGAAGAAAAACTTTTGTTGTTCTTCATGTGGCACGGAATTCAGACATTCGATCGTACTGAAGAAACACATACTGTGCATACATAATGGTATGTTACTTATCATCGTAGGCAGATTAATGCGGAGGGGCAGGTACTAGCATAACGTCAGGCTGAACAGACCCTATGCAATTAAGCGGGTTCCGCTGTACTTGCTTGGTAAAGCCCAAATTCCATTACGCCGACTTTGCGACAAAGTCCGGGTCAAGTTCACAACAAAGTCGCGGACTTGTCGCTGACACACACAAATCATGAAAGTCTGCGACACAAATCACGTCGCTGACTTCCATGATTTGTGTTGCGGACTTTCGTGATTTGTGTCCACGACAAAGTCCACGGACTTTGTCGCCGACTTTCCTCATGCATTGTAATGGACCAAATTCCATTAGAGCGACACAAACAGGTTTGTCGCGGATTTGTCACCAACTTTGTCGCAAACGGTTTGTGTCCGCGACTTTCACCGAAACTTCATGTTTTCGTGATTTGTCACCGTTTGTGTCCGCGACTTTCATGATTTGTGTCTACGACTTTCCCTGCGGGGAAATTTCGGTGAAAGTCAGCATAGTGGAATTTGGGCTTAGTAGATGGTGTAATGGATTGCTTACTTTGGGTACAAAGGACTCGTCTGTAAAGATGGTTGTAGCTGAAGAGAACAAGGCATAGTAGGCCTACTCATTCACTCATTCTTTTACTTAATTACTTGAAACGGTGGCTTGGTGGTATTAATGGTAGAGTGTCAGACTTATGATCAAGAGATCGTGGGTTTGACTTGTGGTTTGGTCGCTATCAAGTGGTTACTGCCTGGATGCGGACAAATGTTTATCAGGTTTAACATGTAGATATAAAACCCACACTCAGCCTTCTATCCCTTTTGGGTTAGGTAGATTGAATATCGGCCTGTGTAGTTGGAGGCAAGGCTGTGCGCATCCATCTGTGTGAGGTGGCATATGATCCCATTTGACAGATGACTCTCCATAGTTTTGAGGTGGGTTTCTGTAAAGAGTTATACAGTACACCATATTTACCCTTTTTCTTCAATTTAATACTCATGTGCTTCATGTTCAGAGAATTCATCTATAAAGGCAGCAAATGCAGCTGATGGAGACAATGCGTTCAAGTGCTCTGCGTGTGAGAGGCAATTCAGAAGCCGTGCCAGTCTCATCACCCATTTTCACATGCACGCCGGGCTGAAACCCTACGAGTGTTCAGTCTGTGACAAACGATTTGTCACCGCGAGTCGGCTAATGAGGCACCAGACTGCCCACACCCAGCACAGGGCAGAGTCAGCTGGTTTTGGGGGCGTGGCCCACAGACAGAAGTGGGCACAGTCAACTGGCCAGAGAGGCATAGCCCGTACCCAGGTAGGGGCGGAGTTAAACATAAACAGGGCCAACAAGATGAAACAGGAGAGGGCAGAGTCAGCCGGCCCCGGGGACAAGGCCAAGAAGGGGAAACAGAAAGGAGCTGCATCAGCTGGCCAGAAAAGCGTGGCTCACAGTCGGAAGGGGGCAGAGTCAACCAGGGCTGGGATCGTGGATAAAAAGAATAAACATCTCTGCACACAGTGTGGGCTGCGATTCCGGAGTCCATCCGCGCTGACGATCCACAACCGCACGCACTCCGGCGAGAAGCCCTTCGAATGCCCAGTATGCAACAAGCGGTTTGTCCGCAACGGACAACTGGCCCAGCATTCCCGGACCCACACTGGGGAAAAACCCTTCCAGTGCTCGCTGTGCGGGAAGATGTTTGGCACACCAGAGCACCTGCGTCTGCACATGATAGTCCACACCGGCGAGAAAGCATACGAGTGCACACTGTGTAAGAAACGGTTCGGAACGTCGAGCAGTTTGGCTGTGCATCGACACATCCACGACGGCGACAAGCGCTACAAGTGCACAGTGTGCGAACGTGCCTTTATTCGCTACGACGGCCTGCAGAGTCACATGGTGGTTCACAGCGGCGAGAAACTGTACACTTGCTCGGTGTGCGGCAGGTCCTTCAGTTTCAGACGCAGCCTCATCAGACACCGCAAACTTCACACCAGACAGTAATCATCATTGGGATCATCATGACGTGACACGTTTAGCTGTTGCATCATGCCGTTACAGTTTGTCACAGAAATGATCCGCAGGGTGACCTACCACGTGGAAAACCTGGAATGGTCAGGGAATTCCAAAGCAGTCAGAGAATAGTCAGAGAAAATAAAAAAGTCAGAGAAAACCGGGAAAAGCATTAATGAAAGTATTAACAATTAAACATTAGGCATATTTTCATCATACGTTTATCATTTCACATTGTCTTTAAAACCCATTTTCACTTGCTATGATCACATTATTCTGCAGCTGTTACAGCAGCAGCCACTGCTGTAACAGCTGCAGAAT
>Ga0209671_1009503_pt1 | contig 10191 bp, 2 predicted proteins | sample WorMetHERISLAND2_2_FD_187401 | JGI IMG/M metagenome (GOLD analysis project Ga0209671, IMG submission 187401) | Marine gutless worms symbiont microbial communities from Max Planck institute for Marine Microbiology, Germany - Olavius geniculatus... | ecosystem: Host-associated > Annelida >... | reverse complement strand
GCATTTTTAGCAATATCTCAACAAGTCATGCACATTTCCATGAAACACTCACACCTTAAGTGGGACAAACTTGGAGCTAAAAAGGTGAGCAGGGTCCGTTGCGGTCCGTTGCGGTAATTAGTCATACCGCGTATTTCTTTAGAGTATTTACTATTTAGATTTAGATTTTTGCGTCTATAGGGGGGTTTTCGGGGATGGGCCATTGAATGCTGGCCGCCCGCTAAGCTTAAAGTCGGCCCTTTGTCATGATTGTCGTCCGTCTGTTCGTACGTCCGTCTGTTTGTCGTCAGTCACTGATGTACTGTTGCTAAACGGTGCGATAGAGCCTAGGTTGCTATTGATCACTAATAGGAAGTCGCGTACTGGTTTTCAAATTACATATAAATCGATGACCTTGAAGAGTCATAAGCTCATAACACACTATGGAATGGAATGTTTCAAGCTTTAAGTGGCAACATCTCGGAAGGTCAGTGCTAGCAGTAGATCGGCGATCTCGCACTAGAGAGCAGAAAATTACTAGCGGTAGATCGCCATTTACCTAATTATATTTATCTCGTTGTTAATGTAAGAATGCAGCCACATTTCTTCTTCACTGCATTGCTAAGACTGTGGGTGAAACTGAAATGTTATCAATTACCAAGCATTAAATAAAATTTATTTAAAAGCACTATAGTTCTAAGTCCGTGTTACGAAAAACAGCTTTTGCTTGAGATAAACTCTGATATAATACTGAATAAGCCTGATGTAAATACGTTACAGTGTCATGACATGGTTTGGATACCTTCTATGTCTACCAGGCATATAAATTCTACCATCTTCCCAATAATGTATCTACCCGATCTACCTCTAGCAATTTTCCAGTGCTAACAGCAAGATTGCCGATCTACCACTAGAATTATTGATCTCGGAAACGGTGCGACATAGGCCAAGGTTAGCCTACTATTAATCACTGATAGGAAGTGGCGTAGGCTTACACCCTTACAGATGACATTAAAAAACATCGATCTTGGATGACCCTCAAGGTCAGTAACAACCAGTACACGGTCGGCCCACCCTAGCAAGTGTTGGACTTCTTGCTTGATCTGCGCGCGATGCTGTAGTTTTCTAAATTCCAATGACGTCACGCAAGTTGACGCAACAGCGCGCGCATTTTGTGTGGATGGATCGACTGTTGGGCCCACAAGCTGAAATAGGCCTATAGCCTAATGTGTAATTCCTGAGGTTAAAATAATGATGGTTTAACGAAACGTTTTTGTCATGTTTTATTATCAACAGTGGGTGCAATATTAGGGCTAACTGCTAAAATAATAATGCTGCAAAGAAATCTTTCTACGAGTATTATTAAGCGAAATGAGTATTTTAGGCGCATGTGCGTTAACTTTTTTAACGTGCGTTAATTTTTTTAATGCGCGTTAATTTATTAACGCATTAACGCGTTAATTAATGCGTTAACTGTGACAGCTCTAGTGTTAAGTCATGTCGCAAGGTCTGTAACTCTGTAATCATTCATGTCACACATCCAGTGCTGTGTCAACTTCGTAGCTTCGGTTGAAGTTTGATCTTCTAATGAATACCGAACGCGTGTTGCTTTTTATTTCAACATCAGCATTAGTGTCATTTTCTACGGATGCATACTGCAGAAAAGAAACCATCTGGTGCTAACGCAAAAGGCACCATATCGACTCTTAAAGCTAGCCATAATTCTAGGTCTCTCACCCATAACCGTAGGCGCGTCCGGTAACTTAGCCGCTGCGAGCAGCTGGCAGCTACTAAGCTACTGGACACCCGGCTACGGCAAGCCGCTACGAGCACATTGTAGCGTAAAAATTTTACGCTATGTTACAGTTTAGGCCAACATCTGGGCTTCTGAATGTATCAGTTTTTAGATGAAAGTTGAAAAATCACCTATCTAAATGTGCCACCGAACAGTATAAAACAACATTAATGCAAAATCGTTTTCTTAATTACTATTTTTACTTGAAACTCACCTCTTACAAGCAGCAACAGCCATTTTTAATGGACAGATTGACGTGTCACGTTCGTCTCCGTTAGCTGCTAACGTAGATTGTTGTTTGACGAAAAGTCGTAGTGGCTAATGCAGCAGCTGCCAGCCACTCGCAGCGGCTAAGTTACGTGCCTTGTGTCTTCACCTTAACCCTGTTCCTAAAGCTTATGCTATTCCTAACCTTAATTCAAAGCCTAGATCGCTATTTTAAATTTTCTGGTGAGGAGCTTTTGCAATTGCTGCCCCAGCAAGAGCACCCCACGGCTGCAAAACATGATTTTTGTACATTTGAGCACGAAAGTTGCATCTGGTGATTTTGGTTATGTTCATGGCATCTTGGTTTTTAACCTTCCCCTCTTTTTGGCTACAGGCATGGGACCTAATTTTCAATTTTTCTTGGCATTTATTTGTAACATCTGCTTGTGTGTGTTTTTAAAGATTTTCCTCGTGGTTTATCTTTGTAAAGTTTTTTTGTCCTCTTAGGTAGTGGTGATGAATTATTAATTGTAGATTCCCTAACCCTAACCTTGACCTTAACCTTTACCCAAACGTTAGCACTATGGCATGTATCTGCACAATGGACTTTCGTAATAGTGGGCCGGTATCGTAATTGTTTCAGTGTGCATATGGTGAACAGAATCGAATGAGCTGGGTGACTGGGATTTCAGACGTTACAAGAGAGAGAGAGAGATCTGTGATGAATTGTGATGGAGACTGCAGAGCAGCTGAGGGAAGAGTGGATGACATATGTCGAAGTTTCACAGGACATAAACTCGTCTCAGGTAAATGCATTCAGATACTTCATTTTTTGACTTAGTTTTTTTTGCTGAACCAGTTTGCTGTGCGAATGTTTGGTCTAAGTGCATATTTAGCAAAATACTGTAAAACTCTTAATACAAGTCGGGTCTCATATAGTAGCCGGATCTCTAATACAAGCTAGCCAGGGGTCTGAATCTGATGTTTTAATAGAAGCCGGGTCTCAAATAAAAGCCGGGTCCCTAATATAAGCCAGGTGTCCAATATAAGCTAGACAGTAGACATCCAAGTAGTTGTTGTTGTAAGTGTACTAGCAGTTTTGTAGTTGTAGAAGTGATTAGTTGTATTATGCTCGCTCTAAATTGTATTGCAATAATAGTATTGCACACACTGTCCATAGAAAAAGTATATTACCCTGATATAACAGGTTGACAATGTTTTAATAGAAGCTGGGTCTCAAATAAAAGCCGGGTTTCTAATGCAAGTCGGGGGTCTAAGTCAAATGTTCTGATAGAAGCCAGGGGCTTCTACACTGTGTCTCAAAAAAAACTGGACCCCTGCTACCTTTTGCAATAACTCCAACAGTCCTGGTTCAATAGCAATAGATTTTGACAAAAATAATCGTTAGAGAATCAGCACTTAATAGCATGTGTTACTTTGTGAAAAATTTTAACAACAGAGTACCAGCTGAGGTTTTCCTGTGGCACCAACAGTAGAGGCAACTGCACTGCAGTACTCCAACGTACCAACAACGTCAGTTAAATAATCCTTAAATGTTATAATGCCAACGTTTGAAGTTGAACGAACTGTTGATTAGCAACATCATAGTCAGAAGTTACAGCAGATGTTCAAAGTGCTGTCCCTTCACTCGAACACAGGCTTGGAGACGTCTTCTCCATTCGTCGATTGCGCCATCGACAACGGTCTGCTGTAGGCCAGACCAGACCTCCACCAAGCGCTGCTTCAGTTCATCCACATCTAACCTAAGCTGGTACCCCATTTTATGAAATATTGTAAGCCGGTAACACACTACGATATTAAGTACTTTTTGACGATTTCCTCAGTTAATCATTATTATTATTAGGCACAGTTTGTTGGAGTTATTTCAAAATGTAATAGGGGTCCGGTTTTTTTTGAGACACAGTGTATTATCAGTTTTATGTGAGTGAAATGATTTTATTGAGCCTTTTACTGGGTGCAAACTACAGTCTAAGTACAAAGCTTTCGCTCAGCAAAAAGGCTCACTGAAAGTCTAAACTCTTAGATCAAAGTTTATTTGAACTGCAGCTTTTGATATGCAGTATAAAATTGTTATACTTACTTTACATATTTGCTTAATGGCCTTGGCCTGCAAAACCACTGGTCTGGTTTTGGTCTTTGCCTCTAGGACCACTGAGTTTGGTCTTGGAGGCTTGGCCTTCAAAATGCTGGTTTCAGTCCCATCCCTGGAGGTGGTATCATGAAAAGCTGTGCACAACCTTTAACCTTTAATGCAGCAGCTGAGCCAGTGTGTTATATAGTCTGATGTGTTGATTGTGTATGTTTGGTAGACATTGAAGCAGAACACTCTGAAGACATTTCTGAACACGCTGCTGTCATGTCAGTCTGTGGATGCATCACATGAGCTCAGGTTGCTGGCTGTGTAATCGATTCTGTCATCATGATTATTGCAGCATTTGTGATGCACAGTAAACTATAACTGTCACAAACAAGAAATTTGAGCAAAGCTCACGAGATGTGCGAAAGCCTATAGCATTTCCAGTTCAGTAGTTATAGTTTCAAAAATCACATATCACTTGGACTCGGCCCAACGGGACCATAATACACATCGGCCATAGGCGCGTGTGGCGTTGGCGATGGTGGCACCTCCTTGTGAATGATATAGACTTGCAGAGCCCGATATCGCAAAAAAAAATTCGTAAAACCCCCTATTTTGGCGTTCAAGGTCATCCAAGGTCATTGAATTCGGCGCCAATCGACAGCCAGTATACGATTTCCTATTAGTGATTAATAGTAACCTAGGCCTAAGCTCACACCGTTACTGAGATACAGCGAGTTATAGGCCAAAAATCGCAAATTTTGACCACCCCCCTCTCATTTGGCGACCTCGTTCGGGGTGACCCCCTTCGAATTTATGAAAAAGCTTTACGGTTCCTAAAACTAGAGTCTTCCAGGCAGCCGATGGTGAAGATTTGGAGATCCTAGCTTGAACCGTTTTTGCTTGATCCACCCGTGTGACAGACAGACAGACGGACGGACGGACGGACAGACAGAACTGCGATGGCTAAGACGCGCTGAAAGCATAGCTGCTTTCACACGTAAAAATGAAAGCAAAAATCAGATGGCATTATTTGGAGACCTAGCCCAATGTGTATTTGTATATTACTTACAATGCGTATAAGAGACTGGCATACTTTCATGACTGGGGGCTACTCTAATCTTGTAAACTTCAAGGTTGGTACTCAATTTACCTGCTGCGGAGGGATGGAAGGCTAAGTGGATCTCGGTGTTGGTTATATACTTGGAATCCTAGATGGCTTGTTTGTCTGCAGAGTCACCTATCCAAGTGCTGACCATATGCTGAACTTGATAGCGACTCAACTGGGAATCAAACCCACATCCTCTCGACAGGGATGTGATCTCGATCTCGACGTCTCGATCTCGAGACATACTAACGTCTCGGTTTGGTCTCAGACAAAATCTCCAACATATTGGTCTCAAACAAAATTTTGAACGTTGTTTTGGTCTCATCTCGGTCTCGGCTTAAAAAATCGCGTGCACATCTCTGCTACTCAATCATGACTGCTACACCACCTTGGACAACCTGTATGCTTGTTCTGTGTTATGTGTGATATCAGGGAAGACAGCTGTCTGTGTCATGTCGGCAGTATGCTAGTAAATCAGTTTATGGAGGAACTGACTGTGATTAGTAGCAGCAGTGAGGACGATGACTTGAGTCAACTGTTTCACTATCTCACCGCCGGTCACGGCAAACTCATACTGCAACTGCTCTGCATCGTTGGCATCACGGTTTGCATTTACTTTCGTGCACAGATACGTTTTGGGCCACAGTTTTTGCATAGTAAATATTTTTGTTTCAAATTTTATGGGCCAGTGTACCAGATTCCATGGCTTATGGCTGCAAATTTTTATATTTATTTATTTTTTATACAGTTTATACACATTACACATGTTAAGTGCAGAATCGTGAATGATGGCAAGTCTTCTGTTATTGCAGAAAACCATGACCGTACACCGTACAGAGCAGATTTGAGCATATTTTAAATGTATCAGTTGTTGCAGTTTGTGTGGCATCCTATTTGTCGATTATTTATTTTGTATATCGAATGTTCAGTAATCATTGGTTATATTGCATCAGTAGAATAATTTTGTACTGCAGTGGACTTATGCTGATTGCTAAAATAGTCTGTCAATTTAAGAAGATTTGCAGTTTTGCCAGAAAGCGTTGCAAACTGCGATTTAATGTGGTGTACAAGCAAGCTGGATAAAAAAATCCAAATCCTTAAAGATGAAAGAAAATTTATGCAGCTGATGCCTCGTTTTCTAAGCTGTAGCTGAGCTTCTTGTTTAAAGAAAAGAGCTGATACCTGAGATTCTGTTGTCTGTACAGGAGTGGACCGATCGCAAGAAGCTCGGAGAAATTGTTTTGTGGGTGACCAGGTTGTGTCTCCAGCTATCCTGTGATTCGACAACACCTGACTGCAGGGGTAAACTGACGTTTATGTTTCTATGCACACGTGATGAAATGCAACTGATGGATTAGCTTGCAATGCCGCAAGTTATAAGCAACCCGTATTCTTAGGCAGCGGTCTGTATCCGACTGTCTGCACGCATGTTCGTCTGCAGCTTGGCTATTGGATATTGCTGAATATTTGTGCTTATTATGGTGTTTATTTGTAACATAAACGATCAGAGTGTCCATAGCAACTAGGGTCATTGTGCAGGCCCTGGTCCAGTATGGGATACAAGATGTGCAACAGATGGTTTTTCAGATGGGATCGGAATACAGCCACAGAAGGTGCAAAGGTGATGTGTTTAGGTAGATTGTTCCAGGCATGAACACTGGCTTACTAGTTTTTGATTGATCGTTGTATCTTGCTGTGTTGTATACTTTTAGCCATTATGGCCTTGTACTTAGTTGTTAATTCTGGTTGGTGTGTTTCTCAGACCTGCAGCTGGTGGACATTCAGACGATTTTCTCCACCACGCTGACCAACTTGAAGCGAGCAGGAAAAGCATTCCAGCAGACATCACCCGACCACAGTGGGAAGAAGTCTAGGGTTGGGGGTTGGTCGTCTACAGGTGGAGGGGGGTGGTCGTGGCGACGACATCGTGCTGAGGCTGAATGTTCATCATTGTTGTACTCAAAGCGTCGGGCTGGAGGGCCTCGCAAGTTGTGGCGACACCGACCTGCCATCCAGCTGCCAAACTCTGATTCTGAGGACGAGGATGAACATTTTCTGTCTGCTGCTGCTGCTGCTGCTTCTAGCATGTCTTTCCATCGGCAAGCTATCCCGCCACTAGTCAGTGATCTACCTACCAGGTGGCGTCGTGAGAGTGCTGAGTCCCGAAGTCATGACAACAATGAGAAGTTGTCGATGGTTGAAGCGATCATACTGCTGCTGACTGTTGTCAAAAACATTATCCACGAAGATATGAAGTCCGCCTCCACCAATCCCGAGTTGTCTTCTGCCACTACTTACCTGGTGCCAAACATTGCCAGTATTCTCAGCAGCATCGTCCGCCAGCTGAGGTCATCAGCCGCCGACAGTCAGACTACACTGAGAGCACCAGCCACCATCCAAATGATGAACCAGAAAAGAACAATAGATGGTAATTGCAAACTTTTGGAAGGTGGAAAATGGAGAACCGAGTTCAGGAAGATGGAAAATAAAGAACAGAACTTCAGGAGGTGGAAAATGGATGATTTGGTGGTGGTGGGTCAATGTCTGGTCCGTGTGTTGTTTCTTGCATTGCTGCAGATCGGTGAGAGGAGCTCTGGACTGACTTGGCTGCAGCACTGCAAGGCTGTGACAGAGTCTATGGATTGCATGAGTGAATCGGTAGATGTGCTGCTAAGTTCTGACATGAGTGGAAGACAGAGACCACCATCACTGCTGATGTTGGACTATGTGTTAAGCTGCTGGATCTACGCAGAAGGACTGCTGCTTCGCCATCATGCAAACACGATCGTTATCGCCACAGTCTGTCAGGCGACTGATGCAGTCACATGCCAACGGGGCCTCGACTTGACCTCGCATGTCCTGCTGTGCATGATGAGTGAAGGCCACTTTCCTTTCAGTGATTTGCTGAAGCGGGTTGTGGCTGTGTGTCGGCTGGTGAAGCTGATGCGATCACGCTATGTTCATTGCTGCACCTGCTCGCGTTGGACACATCGTCACTGCAACATCACCGGTCGGCACAGCATCTATCGACATCACCATGATGCCCTTGGTGCTGCTTTGCACCCAACACATTTGGACACACTGTGTACTAAGATCCCCAGTGACACCTTTGGTTACCCTACATATTCAGAGACTTTGAATGGGCCTATTCATATCTTGAGTGACATCATTGGTCACCCTATACAGTGGGATACCCTGCATTTTAACACTGCTAGCAACTACCAACATCACCATGACACCCTTGGGCACCCCACTAACTCACGGACTTTGTCTACTGTTGCTGCCGGCGACTGGCCGTCCACTGTGCTGGCTAATGCTTGCATTGTATCGCGGCTGGGCATCTTCCTGCTGGGATTGTTTCGCCACCACTCAGTCGATAACGAACACGTGCGGACATACATACTAGACGCGTTTGACAAGGGTCTGGTGACATGCTGCTGTCTGCCGGTCGATCTGTTGGTGGCTGCATTCCTCGTTGGTAGTGATCATCAGTCCATTGACTGTCGAAAGAAGTCAGTGTCAGTTGCAGTGAATGTGGTTCTGAATGACTGCGGAGGGAGCGCAACAGCCGATCACTGCAGTGTGTGTGATGATAGACAGCTCGAGCTGAACAGTACAACAGTGACTGATTCACACGACTCTGAGACACTCAAAGGATCCACATCGGACTTGTCTGTTTCTCGGTGGAAATCTCTTGGTTTGCATTTTGCTGAGATACTCCACACCAAGGGTGACTCTGACTCCGCGTTCAGTCTTCATGTAATTTCCCAAGCTGGGAGGCTTTCCAGCGACGGCACCCAGTCGCTGAAGTGGCATCTCTACCACGAGTTCTTCATGCCACTGTTGATGACGACTGTACACCAGTTGACATCTGTGGATGTGTGCACTAATGACTTCGATGGCACACCGATGTCTGTTTTCCTTTCGGATGATATGCTTCTCTCAGCTCTGAAGCTCATTCTGTCTGCTCTGTCAGCAGTCGTCAACAGTACTGCTATGCTGCATCAGTTTGTCAGCTCCGGTGGAATGGAAGTGATCGGCATACTGATTGACTTTGACAGAACTCGTCGAGCTGCACTGTCACTGCTCGAGGGGCTGGTTAATGTAGAGAATAATTCTAACACCACAGAAGCAGAGTGTGCAGTCAGAAATAATCCAGCGTGTGATGACGGCATTTCAGATGTTGCTGCACTTGATGCTCTCGTACAGCAGCTGTTTTCAGACTCCGACAAAATACCACCATGCGGGGAAAAGTTGCGTACATACTTGCAGCAGAATTCACCACAAGTGAGACGAATGTCGGAGTTGTGGCATGTGGCCTGTCGGCTGCTTCGACGCAACCAACTGTTCCGTGAGTGGTTTGTGCAGCGGAGTGGAACACAGCTGGCTTACAGACTACTGGTTGGGGCATCGCAAGCGTTCATTGCACTGGACTGTGGACCTGCGACCAGCAAAATTCACGTAGCTTTGTTCTGTGGAGCTCAGGATGACACGGAGGAGGTGTCTTATACACATGAGCGCAGCTTACTGCTTCTTGTTCGCTGCGCATTGTCAATCTGTCTGCGATGCAGTGGTCTAGATGTTGGCATTCCTCACCAGGTAAACACATCACATTCCTGACTGTAAATTAATTTAAAATTAATTTAAAATTTACAAATACTGCAGTAATATACGTTTTTTTTACAAAAGTGTTGTTGACATTTGGGCAATTGCTGCTGCTGCTTTCTGCAAAAAAAACTTCTGTTTGCCACTAGATGTGGCCACAGCAAATGGATTGTTAAAGGTTAAAGGTCTTTATGGGAAACCATAAGCATCGCTGTGGAGTGTCATGTGCTATATGAGATCCAGGCCCGTCGAGAGCCACCGTGGTGCCCAGGGAAACATTCATGTGGGGCCGCCAAACATTTTCATGGGGCCCCTCTTGTGAGAAAACTTTTGAATTTTTTTTCAAAATTGTGCATTTTGATATATTTTTGTATTTCTGAGCAACGGCGAGGCCCCTCA
>Ga0209671_1009502_pt1 | contig 10192 bp, 8 predicted proteins | sample WorMetHERISLAND2_2_FD_187401 | JGI IMG/M metagenome (GOLD analysis project Ga0209671, IMG submission 187401) | Marine gutless worms symbiont microbial communities from Max Planck institute for Marine Microbiology, Germany - Olavius geniculatus... | ecosystem: Host-associated > Annelida >... | reverse complement strand
ATGTACTATATCGTTTGAAAGGAGTGTGCAAAATTTGGCTTAAAGTATGAAACACAAACAAGTAAATCGAATTTCAAGAGATGTTATTTTTTAGGTATAAAGAGCTTTTCCTGGGTGTCTGCTGTTGACGTCATTGACAAATAACTGAATGTTTTTGGCGAAAGAATTAGTCAATTAATCAATCAGAGTTGCCTTGGTAGCAGAGCTACTTCAAGGTTAAACAGAAACAAGTTCAGATGATGATATCAGGGTATGACTTTTTGAAAAGCTAGGTTTTCAGGTGGCGACAAAACGTTGAGAGTGACTGAGATGTTGCTATGTCCTTCGGTGGAATGTTCCAGACACGAAGTCCAGCAACCGTGAAAGCCCGGTTACCGACAGTTGAGAGTCTGACAAGTGGCACCAGCAGGCGATTGGTGCCACCAGCAGAGCGTAATGTCCGACGGCCGAGTAGATCGGCATCAGGAACGAATGGACTCAAGTACTGAGGCGTACTTCCGTGAAGAACCTTTTGTATACAGCGACTTTTTACTCGATCCGTCTGTGGATCTCATGTGGTAGATGAGCCGTACCGCCGCATTCAGTACTGACTAAAGACGACGCTTCTGAAGAAACCGTACCTCGACGCCGGCGACCTTAAGAATTATCGTCCAGTGTCGAACCTGGCGTTCGTGTCCAAGGTCGCTGAGAAAATTGTCGTTGAGAAGCTCGTCAGCCATCTCCAGGAGCAGAACCTGCTACCGCGACTGCAGTCGGCATACCGGCGCCATCATTCGACAGAGACCGCGCTTCTGCGCGTCTTGTCCGACATCTACGCCGCTGCCGAACGTCAAGACGTCACGCTGCTCGGTCTTCTGGACCTGAGCGCCGCTTTCAGCTGCGTCGATCACGACATCTTCGTTCGTCGGCTGCAGGCCTACCTGGGTAAACACCCGTTGGGGGACAGGCCTACCACTAACATCAAACCGCCCACCCACCTACACTTGCATACGTGTACATATACAAGTTACGTCACGCTACCGTGACATTGCGGGCGGGCTTTTCTGGCGACCCGCCGTCGCCCGTCACATGCATGTCATAAAGCATGTTGTAGTCGTCATTGGGCTCGTGCAGGTTTTAACCTACGCCCTGATAACTCATGCCGCACCTTGGTCCCCGGCTGCTTATTCGACGGGCCTAAGTTCCCGCTTATATCGCAGTTAACCTCTACGATAGAACACACAGAGGCCGTTTCCACGTCGCTACCCGTGGTCGGACGATGTGGCAGTAGCACCTGCCCATAATCCGGCGCGCAATTCACCCCAGCAAACGCTGTATGGCCGGTGTCCACAGCACCGGCACCTACAGGTTGCTGAAAGTGAACCCGCCTTCCTGATCCACCATCGATCGGCGTTCAAACAGCAGATTTTGTGTGAGCTGGGTCGTACGTACCGCAACGCACACAGCATCGTCTGCTGATGAACTGGGTCGCAGTCCACGTAGCAGCTTGGTCCACGGCTGCTAATTCGTCAAGCCGGACGGACCACGCCCGTCCACGACATGCTTATATCGCAGCTAACCTGTGTCCTCCCAAACACAGGTCTTTCCCACGGCGCCGCCCGTGGGACGTGTGTGATGGCAGGCAAGGACGAATTGCTCACACAACACTGCCATGTACTTTATACTCCGCATGGCTGGAGTCTCCGACACGATGCTTTGCCGAGAATTGTTAGAGCTAGGAGCCCGGCCGCTTTTATGCATTTTGCAGCTCCACGTTGACCATTCACGGCGTTTCACTCATTGCGATGAAAGATAATACGATTGTGATACGTCAAAATACACGTGACGTCACAGTAGACTTTCTAGCCAATTTTAAAAAAAAAATAATCCGACTAAGCCAAAATTACGGCTGATATTCGGATTAGCCAAATGTTATTGCAAACAACAATTTGTGGCTAGCTACGGCTATTTTTTGGCTGAAATGCAGCTAAACACTAATTTCTCGTGGCACAAACGGCCGAAATATTTTTACACGTTGAAGTACGTAAAATCACTTCATTGTGTTATGTGCCTGCTGCTGTTGCTTTAATTAGTGCAGAAGTAGGACTTAAAATGTTTAGTTTAAATTCAAATAGAACATTATAAAAACTAAAAACTTAGGCCCTACGTGTCTATTTTTGTCATGACAGACTGAGTCGCGTCGTCATCGCTATAGTGTGAACTGTGAATTGTGTATAATAAAAAGCAAACTGAAACAAAGGTTATCTAAATTTTTGCGACGGCTAATGAATTTCAGAAATTTGGCGGCGATAACAGCTAGCTACATTTTTTCGGTAAATTTTCGGCGGCGGGATCCGGATATTCGGTGGCGGCTAGGAAGTCTACGTCACAGCTCTCGTGGGCAGGGCTGCAGCGGCACATTGGCGACGCCGAATCCGGCGCGGTCAAATACAATACGATTGTGATGACGTCAGAATACCGTGACGTCACAAATGCCATCGTAAAAGTGACACTGTGGCAATGCCTTTATTTTATACACGAGCATGTCCGGAAAATTGGTCCGAAAAAACTACAGATGAGCCAATAGGCCGTGACTAGTGTTTGCAATCCCGGAATCCCGAATTCCGGGATCCCGGCCATTTTCGCCAATCCCGGCGTCCCAATCCCGGGATTTTGGGATTACACAAATTTCACACAAGATTGTACTTTTTGAGTGTTAAATGACACAAATAACAATTCTAGCCATCTAATGAATAAAGTATTTGATGCGCGTTACAAAGTCCTACTCTTTCTGTGCAGTGTAATTTGTGTTTTTAGAGTCATAGTCACTCCCTACACTCGCAATACCTTCCGTACAGTTGGTTTACTACATCCTCATGCATAAAATAAGTCTACTATAGATACCAAAACAGCGACCATTCTGTAAGCCCAATCCCGAAACGGGATCCCGGGATCCCGTGATTTCAAATTTCTCAATCCCGGATCCCGGGATTAAAATTATTCAATCCCGTGATTGCAATCACTAGCCGTGACATTTAAGCTTAATCAGCGATATCAGATCGACAATGTAAAGTAGCCTACAAGCAGAGTGTCGACCCTAAAACTGAGCTTCGCGGCACGCCGCATATCAGAATATTTTAATCAAAGTGCTACCCCATATATGGGCCTGTACTAAACTGAACGGAAATGCCAGTAGTTTGGTAGATTTTATTTCAGTTTTGTTCATGTCGCGAAGTGCACTGAGCGAGTTGAGTAACTTCAGTTCAGTTTATTTCTGTCGCTTTGTACGCGCCTTTATGGCCAGTTTACACCTACAACGCCGACTCGACTCAACCCAACTCAACTATCGTGACTGTCAACGACAATGCAATGACGTCATCATAGCATTGTGACCTCACGCTGCTGTCCACCGACCACGCGTAGTTAAGTTTTGTCGTTGTCGCAGATGTGAATTGGACATAGGGTTGTGTTATTGGATTGTGGTCCGCCATAGCCAAGGGCCGCCATGGCCACAATGCCATAGCCATAGCCAGGGGCCACCATAGTTAGGGTTACGATTAGGGTTAGGACCCCACTAGCCCTAATCCCAATCCTAACCCTGACCCTAACCCTAACCCTAACTCTAGTGGCCTATAGGAAAGTGTGGCGTACCATCGATTGTGGGATTGTGGCTATAGCGGCCCTTGGCTACGGCGGGCCGTCACCTTTTATTGTATGCCCGTTCGGGCGTGTGATTTTAGCGCAATCAAGCTGTCGCAAGTTCAGATGAACGCTGCAATGCTGGTCGGCTGTATCGTCTGCTTCTCCTGCGTCTTTGTCCACGGAGTCGACGGAAAGTTCGTCTCCAGCACATCGCTCGGTTTCTTCTGCCACGTCAGTTTTCTTGTTTCACTGTAGGCCGAAAACCTTCCGTGGTCACCGAACTTTTGTCCATATCTTTGCCAGATGTTAGCAACCGATTTTCTTGATTCTTTCAGCCTGCCGCCATTCTGTGCAATAGGGTTATTAAATATCACGCGTTGAAAGTTTTGAAAATTTACATTTGCAATCATTCCCACTCAGTGTCTGTATACGTGCCACACCGCTTGCCCGTCTGCAAATACAAAAAAAAACATAAATAGCAATAAAGTTAGTAGACACTACTCATGACAGTGATAATATCGCTAATTATTGTAGGCCTACTTTAATATTACATTTTCACAAGCGTCATTTAGCAGTATAAGTTGCCCGATGTATTGCCTCCAACATGCAGGCATTACGGGTCTTTGACTGTTTGGCCTGTTTGCTCTAACATCCGTCTACCTTCAAAGCATTAACATTTACTTTATCAAGATTGATGGAAGCAACAGTGGACATGCATGGCATTGACTAATCGTCGCCCACGGCAAAACGGGCTATAGGTAAGTGCAAAAAAATTCCAACTTAGCATTTTTCGAGATTTCCCTTTAGAGTTGAACTTCTACATTTTAATACACTATATTACACACTTCTACAAACACAATGGTCACAAATTTTTTTGGTAACAATATATTTCACAGATTAGTGAAATATCAGATAAGATGCTCTTACTATAAAAGCGCAAGTGGACAGGGAGCCTAGCGACCTGTCTGCTTGTTACCTCCGCCAAGGAGGTAATGTTTTTGCCAGACTTTGTTTGTCTGTTTGTCTGTCTGTGTGTCAGCAAGATAACTCAAAAAGTTATGTACGGATCTTTCTAAAATTTTCTGGGAATGTCAGGAATGGCAAAAACTACCAGTGATTTAATTTTGGGGGTGATCCGGAAGGAATCCTGGATTCTGGATCACTTTTAAATTTTTGTTACCGTTGCTTTCAATGGGGCATAAGGGAAACCGCTGCGAAACCGAAGATGGTGCTGCCACCTAGCGAACAACATTGCCTTGGCGGAGGTGTGCGGGCTCTTACTGCTTTTTAGTTCGTAATTAGAGGTTTGTGGTGTGGATCGCCACTGAATTCAATTGCATGTCTCGGCCCACTGGGACGCTAAACCTTACCTTTCGCCCTCGTCATCAAACCAGCATGAACTAGCACAAACAAACCTTTAACAGAAAACAAGAAGCCCAGCTGTCGCTAAGATAGCCGACCGTTCTGGTTGTCAGTGACCTTTAAGATCATCCAAGGTCGATGATTTATATGTTACTTGAAAGCCAATATGCTACTTCCTGTTAGTAGTGATCAATAGCAATCTAGCCAAATCTCGCACCGTTTAGCCACAATAGCACGTGACGGCCTTTAAAGTTATCTGAGGTCAATGATTCACATGTCATTTGAAAGCCAATATGCGAGTTCCTATTAATGATAAAAAGCAACCTAGACCCTATCTCGCACCGTTTAGCCACAATACATCTGTTACGGACAGACGACGACAACCATAACTTGTCCGTTAATTCACCCGCATTCGAATTAACCGCTAAAGTTAAGATTAGGGCTAATGTTAGGAATAGGGATAAGGTTAGAGTTAGGATCAGAGTTAGGGTTAGGTTTAGGGTTAGGGTCAGGGTCAGGGTCAGGGTCAGGGTTAAGGATAAGTTAAGCGTTAACAAAAATAATTTTTATACCGACAACAAAACCTAGCATTATAACAAGACAAATGCTCGAAGCTGCCGCCCTGTTTTCTAAGCGGTAGCTGATCTTGTTTCTTAAACTTTTGTACGGCCGTCTTAATTGGCCGCAATGTGCGTCTTGTCTGTATATGTCTGTTCGTCTCTCTGTCCGTCCGACAACAAAAATGAGTGAAAAACAAAATTGGTGTGAACTGCAAACGTTCTTAGTGTAATGTGCCAATGTTCTGTTCAAAAGGTCAAAGATTAAGTGGATGGCAGCAGAATATGTCGTCATTACACTGAGGTATTTTCGAGTTTTGCCTCTTTTTACTACCGGAAAAACGTCAGTGTTATGTTTGGCAAGGGTCGGGCGTGGGCTACAGAGAGTAATAAATTAATAATCAGTCTTATGCATCGTAAGTGGTACGGTTTTGCTCTATACGTTGTCACGCAGCTTCGAGCATGGATGCTTTGCGTCGGGTTCACGTTTGCATACGGTTCCATGTTCGCCAAGATCTGGACGCTTTATCGTCTTACGACTGGGTCACGAAAAGACATACAGGTATTTTTCTTCTTCTCTCATTAATTATGTTTTTTTGGGAGTTTTTACTTTTTAATGGCGGCACTACAGCCTAAACTTTGTTTGCAATCTAAGCAGTTTGGGTTGACCGAAAATGCTGGATATGAAAATAACGGACATGAAATAGACCAAGACACTGGACATGAAATTGACGGATATGCGTGAAACAGACTGACATGAAAATGACGAACATAAAATTGGAGGACAAGAAATATATCGCATAAAAAAAGATTACACTCTAATGCAGTGTGCCATACTTTTTAAAACAACAATAGAATGCAAGTCACAGCATTATTATACACCGTGTTTCAGACAAAACAGTCAAAATTGTTTTTTTTGTTATAACTTTGGCAAATTTTTACTAACTTTAATAATTTTTGGCACGTTGATGGCTAAGACGACGGAATTATGTAAGGTGCACTTATTTTTCACTTTACCTAATTTATGTCAATGCACTACCATGTGAAACATAAATGCTTTAAATTGTTGCACACTGCTGAGTTGTTGTCTCAAGTAAACGCTGTAACAAGTTAATTAGGCACAAAATACACTAAAATGTAACTTATTTAACAGAATTATAAATTTGTATAACAACTCACTTGCAAATTAGAATTTATGCCAAAGTGTGCTGTGCATACAAAGTCGCAATGGCATAGATGCAACGCTAATGGCTGATAGCAAAATCAACATATTATCAACTGATCAAATGCACTCACTCATCGACTAGACGTGTTTCAAGCTCATCAGCCAGTATTATGTTGTCTGCTGTTTTCAGCATAAATGTAAGCGTCGGGTGCCCCAGGAAATGAAATTGTCCATATCTTTGCCAATTATTGATTGATTTCCAAAAATTCTGTCACTGGCACACTCTGCAGACAATTTGCAATAACGCGATTACTACATATCCCACCACACCATAAATGCATCTTTACACTACCTTGTGAAATGTGAATGAAATATGCATATATTACAGTAATAACAAACAAATATTTTGGTAAAATTAAAAAAAACACTTCAGACCAACATTACAGTAAATGGTCTGTATGACACTAAACTGTGTGGGTTTAACACAGTCTCGTGTCATACGGATCATTCACCGCGATGTTGGTCTGAAGTGTTTTCCATTTACCTAAATTTTTGTTATTACCATTTGTTTTTGCTCACATCTATATTTCACAAGGTAGTGTAAAGACGCATTTACCGAGTAGTGGAATGCATAATAATCGCATTACTGCAAATTATCTGCAGTGTGTGCCAGTGAAAAAAATTTGAAAATTGATGAACAACTGGCGAAGATATGGAGAAATGTAAAGTGTCACGTTTTTATGGCCCACGGTGTACATCATATCATCATCATCATCACTGTTGAATGTTGATGTTGTATAGGTGGTGAGCGAGTACGAGATGTATCTGGTGCTGAGCGTATTCCTCGCTGTGGATGTGGTCATCATGACATCCTGGTCGCTCATCAATCCTTTCTACCGAGATGTGGAGTATTTTCCACGTCATATGTCCACCGACGTCACTGACGTCAGGGACATTGAGTTTCTGCCTCATCTCGAGCACTGCCACTCGCAGAATCTTTTCATCTGGTATGGTACGTATACATCAATCCCTGCTATACGGTGGCCATTATTTTGGTCCAGAACGTCTAGCATAATTTTAATAGGTCTATGGTGATTCTTGTGTAATTGTTACCCGGAACAAAATTATCTGACAGAAATGCAGAAACGCCGTATAATGTACATTAAACGAATACGTGGGTCTGTGTCGTATTTAAGTTGCTTTTTCCGCGTTTTTCAGCCGTGCGTTTTTGGTCATAAATTCTCCAATGCTGCATTTTTACGACTAAATTTCTTGCGCCGCATTTTTTCAGTCCTGAATTTTATGTGGCGCATTTTCTAGTGCCGTTTTTCCACCTTCTACAATTAAGCCCCGCCCTGTGCGCACATTTTGTGCCGCAAATTTCAGTCTTCCATTTTCTTCTCCTGTGTTTTCAGCATCCTTCTGCTGCCCTGTTTTTAGGCATATGGTGCTGTCTTTAGGCGTCCCGGTTATTGCGACAAATGTTAATCTGACGTTGTCTGTCCGTCTGTACGTCTGTCAGTTAACACTCATGCACTGCGAGACCCCAAGATTCAGATGGGGCGAGTTGTTCAAAATTTCATTTTTGTCATCAGATCACGTGAAAAAAACAAGCAGAAATAAAACGTTTGCAAAACGTTGTAAACCGACAATAAAGTGTGCGTAAAGCTTTGAACGTAAAAATAAAACAGACTAAACTAAAAATGAAAAAAGAATCGATTTGTTCCAACTATGCAATGATTTGAACTGTGTGGCTACATATAGGTGTGGCGTTTGGTTACAAGGCAGTGCTTCTGCTGTTCGGTGTTCTTTTGGTCTACGAAACTCGCGGCATCAAACTTCATCAGATCAACGACTCACGACTCGTCTCAATGAGCATGTGCAACATCGCAGTGCGTCAGTTTCCTTTTTTCATTATCACCCGATCGTTAGGTCGATGTGTCGTCTCTTTGTCTGTTGTGGCTAAACGGTAAGTCGTAGGGGGTCGGCGATGGTACCGTTGGATAGAGCGATGACTGCCAACAGTAACCATGTTTCTATCTGCAGCGGTTTGGCCGCAATTTTGAATGCAAAGTTACTGCCTGCACGCCGCCAATCGCCCACGTGCGCTGAAATACCGTATTGTATTCTAGCGTTGACTGTAGCATTCAATATGGCAGCGTCACCATAGCGTGTATGGGACTGTAGTTACTCTGGTAAATTGCTTTTTTCTGCCGGACGCTGGCCTTTGGATATAGGCGGTACGGTCGGCCCACCCGAGTGACAGCTGCTAGGCTTCTTGTCTTAGTGTATAGGCCAATGCATCAAACTCACTGTTTAGGAGGACCAGACACGTAACCCGTGGCCACCGTAATATAAAATGCGAAAACAATATTGTAGTTGCATTGTCCGTTACTCTTTTTTCAGCAAATGTGATAGTAAACATTTCGAAGTCTTTCTGTTAATATGGATTTTAAAAAATCAATTTCACGGTTTATCCGGTGTGTACACCTAAGTAGTTTGAAATATTTAGAGTTTTGTTATATGTGTTAGTTGTCCTGTCTGTATAGCTATAGGTTCAGTTTTGGGATCCCATGTTCATATTTTCACGGGCAAATAACATGTTGTTGCCTTATTGTTTTGCCTCGCTGTCTGACTCACTGTTTTGCTGTATAGCATTCAACAAGGGAAATAATTTTCGAGTAAATGTTAATTAAAGGGTGTCACTATAGATTTTGAGTTAAGAGTTGCACGATGACGACTACAATGTAGTATAGATGTTAAAAACATTAAATTACAAATAAAAAAATCAAAATAACATGTTTGTTTTCACTTTGATAAAAACATGTTAAAACATACATAAAAACATTAAAGTGCATTTGGCAAAAATTAGCACAATAACGTGTTAAAAACAAATACCTACCATTTGTGAAGACTGAAGACCGGAATGTACTGAATGTTATTATGTAACGGTGAGTATGGTACAGATCAAAAACAGGACTAAACGCAATTTGCCGATGAAAAATGCATCATATTTGTAATTTTATAGGCCTACGTTAATTAGAACAAAAACGCAACATTAAAAATATGACAAAACATTTTAAAAATAGAAAAAAAACCATGTAAAAAATAAAAAGCATAAAACTTTTTTAAAATGTTATAAAGACATTAAAAATGTTTTTTTTTACATTTATGCAATGCAGGGCTGTGATAATGCTGTTCAGGTACTGTGTGTGATAACGATGCCGGTTGCTCTGATCATTGAGTCGCACCAGGACGCTACGTTCACCTTCATCTCCATCTCAATTCTGCTCTGCAACTTTCTCTCCATGGCTCTCGTCTTCCTGCCAAAGGTCTGCTATAAACGGCCGAGCCGTGTACATGGTGTCACATTGATGTGTAAATTTAACCCATTAGTGCCTGAATTATTTTATAGTTTGCCATCAAACTAGGTGTCCCATTTTTGGGGACGCTAGGCATGAATGGGTTAATGTTGTAGTATCTGTAG
>Ga0209671_1009501_pt1 | contig 10193 bp, 6 predicted proteins | sample WorMetHERISLAND2_2_FD_187401 | JGI IMG/M metagenome (GOLD analysis project Ga0209671, IMG submission 187401) | Marine gutless worms symbiont microbial communities from Max Planck institute for Marine Microbiology, Germany - Olavius geniculatus... | ecosystem: Host-associated > Annelida >... | reverse complement strand
CAATACGCCGGAACCTTTCTTAATTGTTGAGTATTCCTGCTCCATGTCGGTCACATATAACTTAGTTTGGTCCAGTGTAAGACGGCGTGTACAATTATCAAGTTGTCTATAGCACAACAGTGGGTAGGCCTAATGTGATATAAACACATCCTGTAAGTGCAAAGTAAGGGGGAGTTCATAGGGCGTCGTTCATAGTAGTCATACATATAGGTGTTCAATTAGCACCAATTTGCACAGCTAGGTCTCACGTTGTCAGGTCTCGCGATGTCAGGTCTCGCGATTTCAGCGTCCCCCTTCCTGGCTCCACTGTTATTGGCGATAATATAGGGTTCCCCTTACGCTGAATGTTTCGCCAATTCTTTATTATCTTTTATTGTTAAAATTGTTGGGAGATTTCTGTGCCCAGTGCAGTGGTGTGCATGCGTTAAAACGTTAGTCATTAATTGTTTAGCATATAATGTAACAAGAAATACTTTAGATTGTAACCAATCTGATGTATAATCTGCGCTCACTAAACGTCGATACTACTACTACTACTACTACTATACCACAGTATTACTACTGTAACTGCAAGATCCGAGACATATTTCTTACAGCAACCGAGTTGTCGCCCATTTTGTCCCAAATTTCGTTGCCATGGCTACGGGGGTCAATTGGGCGTAAATATATAAATGGCACTGTTAAATTTGCATATAACCGAACCGGAAGTGGATCCGATGATCGGTTGCTGAGATATGGCCGTTTAAAGTTCTTCCAGGAAGGCTCTTCCAGGAACGGAGGCCGGTCGTCGGTCGGTCTTCAATATCACACTGAGCACTCCTTTTCGCTACGAGGAACGTATATATAGCGTGCTCGGAGCAAAAATTTGATGCGGCAACACCTCTATGGCCCGAAATATTGGCTTCCAAAAACTTAATTGTGGGTGTACAGCGTGCAATAAGATAATAATGCATGCGTCTTGAAGGAGTACCCGAATTTGAGGCTTTCGTACGGAGGACTCCTTGAACCTAAGAGATCGAAACTCAGATGGCTAAAAATGTACCGTGTACCGTGTACGTTTTATGTTAAAAATGTCATACGCAAGTTTTCCAGGTCCATCCTCAGCCATAGGCCGATTTAAAACACAATTCACTCTTTATATGTGCACCGCAGCTGAAAATTGAAGAAAAAAACACTAAAACCACTTATTTTAGGAATTCAAGGTCATTTAAGATCATTTAATTTGACAATGTTGTCACTATAAAAAGCTCGTCACTATAAGCAGTATGTCTGATGTGTCTATCTGCAACTGTTTTTACGCTAAACGAGCCAATAGCGCATAGCGGTAAAATAACCACTTTTTAGGGAGTATAGCCGTCTTTGATGTCCGCCTGCGCAGGCCTTCTTAAATCTAGAGGGTCGGTATACCTAGACTGCTAAAATCCGCCTTTAATACTAAAAATTTCACATGTAGGTTGTCTTGGTCTATCTTCAGCCATTTCCTGCAGGGTTCCTACACGTCAGGGAAAACTAGATCAAGTCAGGGAATTTGTGTGGTCAGCGAAAGGTCAGGAAAAAGTATTATTTTTGAAAAGTCAGGGAAAATAATTTTGGATCATGCAACTGCAGACATCTATGATTTTTCGTGTTTCCAAACATGGGTCGGGACTTGGACTGCTAAAATCTACCTTTAATGCTGAAAATTTCACAGTAAAAGATGACGCAGGTTGGCTTGGTCTATATCTCCAGCCATTTCATCGCAATTCAATTTTGAAATGTGCGCTACATCCAAAAATTGCGAAAAATTCATTAAAAACCTGTTCCCCTTTTATTTGGGGGGGGGGGGTTAAAGGTCGTTCAAGGTCATTGATGTTGGTGAATCTAAAAAGCCTATCACCAGTGCTTATTACGATAAGCAGCATGTCTGTACCTATCTGCAACCGTATTCACACTATATGTACCAATAACGGCAAAATAACGTCTTTTAGGGGGTACCCCTTTTTGACGCCCTCGTTTGAGGGGAACCCCGTCACCCACGGGCACGAAATTTTGTTACGACAAACTAGAGTCGTTGGGGCAGCCCACAGTGAAGATCTCGTGATCTTATAGCTTGCGTCGTTTTGACACAATATCGCAGTGTGACGGACGGACTGACGGACGATGGTTAAGACGCGCGAAGCATTCTGCGTAAAAAAGCAGGCATATTTGCGGTTTTCATTGAACATCCAAAAGGTAGAAGTGTTTCAGCTTCAGGCGGCTTCGCCCCCTCCCTCTGACAGGCTGACCCTCCGACTAGGGCCTCTGTCATTTGCATTTTGCATATTGCTCAATTAATATTGTTTTATTGGTTATGATAGGCTATATCCAGTAGTGTACCATTTCTGACATTTATGCGATAGGGTTATTGTTTCAATAAGATCAGGGAAATTGTCATTCCATGACTGGAAAAGTCAGAGAATTTTGCTACAGAAAACCTTTAGGAACCTGCATTTCGTCGCAATTCACTGTTTAAATGTGCGCTGCGGTCAAAAATTGCGAAAAAAATTTATCCCTCTTTTGTGGGTTCAAGGTCGTTCAATGTCATCGATGTTGATAAATCTAAAAAAATCCCGTCACCTGTGCTTGTTATGATAACCAGCATGTCTGTACCTAACTGCAACCGTTTTCCCACTAGACGAGCCAATAACAGCAAAATAACGTGTTTTAGGAGGGGTACCACTCTTTGACGCCTTCGTTCGAGGGGAACCCCCTCATCCAGGAACACGAAATTTTAGTCACGAAAAAACTGGAGTCCTTAGGGCAGCCCACAGTGAAGATTTCGTGATTTTAGTTTGCACCTTTTTGATAGGGGCTCAAGAGTGTGACAGACAGACAGACGGACAGACACCTCGACGATGGCTAAGACGCGCGAAGCATGCTGTCTTAGCGCGTAAAAATAGGTAGCAGGCACACGTGTCATGCAGTCACATGCAGTAGGCTAATAAACCCAAATTCGAGGCCTCCGTACGGAGGGCTGCTTGAACTTAAGAGGTCGAAACTTAGACAGTTAAAATCTATGTTTTCATACACGCAGGTTATTTAAGATAATGAATGTACAAAACATCAGTTTATACATTTGTTAACGGCGACATGCAATGAGTGACACACCGAAAACAGCAAAAATCATAAAAAGCTGATATTACTCACCATCACATTGTCTAACTGTCAATGTGCTGTTGAATAATATCACTTTTTTATGATTTTTGCTGTTTTCGATGTGTCAGTCATTGCATGTTGCCGTTAAAAAGTGTATAAACTGATGTTTTGTACATTTATATTTTATTACAATAACAAAGTTTTATGTTGATGGTCAATTATAAACCATCTGCTTTCCACGGCCATGAAGACACTGAACCTTAAATATTTTGGGGTCACGAGTTTGATCTTTTGGGGTCACGTGACGTCATCGGTCACGTGACCATTGGATTCGGCATATGTGGTTTCCTATTGGTGGTCCATTGTAAATTGACTGAAAAATCTTGCAGATATCTCATACACAGACCGAGTTATGGTCAATTTTCTTCCAAATTTCGTTGCCATGGCAACAGGGGTCACCAGTGGAGAAATTTAAACGACACCGTCGGATAGCCCGGGCCCGAAAATAGGGGGTTAGTTGCAAACATCGCGCAATTATCTTTTACGGGGGCCGAGTTATGACCCATTTTGTCCCAAATTTCGTTGCTATGGCAACGCGGGTCAATCAGGGGTAAATATAAATGACACCGTTAAATTGGCCGACCCCGAAAACCATACACTATAGAACCAAAAATTACGACTCTGTCTTATACATAGCCGGAGTTATGATGGTTTAAAGCATTGTCTAATTTTTCCCATAGACGCCATTGTAATTTTTCATATTTTTGTAAAAATAGGTTAAATGTTAAATTTAAATCTTGTAACTTCTAAAAGGCACTTTCTTGCGCGAAACTGCGTCATATGAGCCACGGTGCGTTAAAATCGGTTTAGTCGTTTTTCTTCTAGAGGATGGCAAGAAAAAAGGAAAGAAATGTTTGAAAGGTACATAAAGTCACGCAAGCGTTATATTTCACCTATTCGTGGGGAAGCCCACCGTGAACGGACTTTCACCAAATTTTGCACATCAGGAGATATGCCAAACTTAATCATCTGTGCAAATTCTGGTGTGGAAAATTAAGGGGTTTGGGATATACGGGGGGTCAAATTTTGGGTTCTCCCATTGAAATGGCTGGTCACCCTTTAATTACAGCCTGTGATACCGCACATCCGCAATGGAAGCTGTAGGGGAGACCGGGGCTAGTTGATACGGGGGCAAGTTGATACAGGAAGCGTAACTCAGTTCACTTACTTATAGTAACTTCGTAATGTATAGTCTCATTTTGCACTATTCCTAGGGCTAGACGAAAATCACGAATTCACGAAATTCACGAAAGCCGTGAATTTTGGCGCTTGCCGTGAATTTTCGCGTTTGCCGTGATTTGCCGTGAATTTTTGCACGGACTGCACTTTTGTGTCAAAATCCGTAAAATTCGATTGTTAAACATTGAAAGTTGACCCTAATATGACCTCGTTGATCATTATGATAATCATTTGCAGCCGTTGTAGTTACCAAAACTGTTCCTGAAAGTTACTATAAGAACGATTAATGTTAGTCATTTTGTGAGACGACGATACATGACTGATTGTTGACTAGGCAGAGAACAAAAATGTTTGTCAATGAGATTTTTAACGCTATATATGACCGTGAATTGGCACCGTGAATTCGCCGTGAATTTTGCGACTTTTCTAAAAGTATGCCGGGATTTTTTCACTTTTGCACCGTGATTTTCGTTCAGCCCTAACGATTCCTAACTCGGCTATTTCTGTTTCCGGTTTTTCGTAAACAAATAATAACGTGTGTGTTGAAGTGGAGTTAATTATATTGTACGCAGGCGAAATATAATCTGTAGTGGTTTACTGGACGCTACAGGTGAAAAGGTAAGAACCTTCAACTTTGTTGCATTTGCATCGCATCCGTTTTTCGTTTGATTGTGCATGTCAGGTGCTGTCTTTTTGATACCGGATACCGATTTTGCGATCAATCGTTTCTGAAGATTGCTGTTGTAGTGGGGCTAGTTGATACATTGCTGGTGGGGGAAGTTGATACATGTATCAACTAGCCCCAGATTTCTGTCTGCTATATTGTGCTTATGTTATGTTGTGTATGCTTTCAGATGGTGAGAACGTACCATAGGAAGACGTCCAGAGGGAGTCACTCAGATGTTCTGCAGCGAGCGGCAGAAGAAGTTATTGCCAACAAAGAGTCATACCGAACTGCAGCACTGGCTTTTGGAGTTGACAAAATGACACTGTATCGACATGTCCAGAAAATCAAGAAGAAAGTTTCAGAAGGAACCAATAACGATAGTTCACTTGTGCCTTCAACAGTGCATATCCAGGCTGGATATGCTCGCGCAAGGCAGGTGTTTGGCGACCATGAAGAAGCTGAGCTGGTCACATATTTGACAGAGGCATCAAAGATGTTCTTCGGTTTGTCCGCGAAAGAGACACGTAAGTTAGCTTATGAGTTTGCTATTAATCTTGGCAAATCAGTTCCAGGAAACTGGACAAGCAATGTATCAGCAGGTCCCGACTGGTTTTCTGGCTTTATGAAAAGACATAAAGATGTCTTGTCAGTACGAACTCCGGAGGCCACATCACTGAGTAGAATGACCAGCTTCAATCGCACTAACGTCAATATGTTCTATGACAACCTGGAAGATCTGTACAGACGCTTTCATTTTGAGCCACAATGCGTTTAGAATGTAGATGAGACGGGCTTAACAACAGTGCAGAATCTGGGGAAGATCGTCGCTCAAAAGGGAGTAAAACAAGTAGAAGCAGTAACTAGTGCAGGGAGGGGGAAGCTTGTGACTCTGTGCTGCGCTGTCAATGCACTGGGGCATTCCGTACCCCCAATGTTCATATTTCCAAGAGTACGGTATCATGAACGTCTTGTTGACGGTGGTCCACCAGGATGCATTGGTGTTAGCCACAAATCTGGTTGGATGACTCAGAGAACTTTCTGCTATTTCTTAAGCACTTTGTGAAGTACAGTCACTCCACTACTGATAAACCCGTTTTGTTACTGCTCGATAATCACGAATCTCACTTGTCTGTGGATGGTATCCAGTTTGCCAAAGACAATGGAATTCACCTCTTGTCATTTCCGCCACATTGTTCCCATCGGCTGCAGCCACTGGACTGCACAGTTTACTTTCCACTTAAGAAGTGTGATTCTTGGTGTAATAGTCATCCAGGAAGACCCATGCAGCCACTTGATATTCCAGGTGTTTGTGCCATGGCTTTTAAGTTGGCTATGACACCAGCCAATATCCAGTCAGGATTTGAAGTTACCGGTATTTTTCCATTTAATCGCAGCAGAATTCAGGATGATGAATTTCTACCATCAGCTGTTACTGATCGGCCTATTTCCGATGTTCCATTTGGTGAATGCATCAGTCCATCTGTTTCTGATAACCAAACGACAGCACAGACTATGGTGCTAGTACCTGAAGTCCATTCAGCAGAAACCTCAGTAATGGAGAGCTGTGCATTGAACAGTGATGACCAGCAGAAAGATGCTAGCAGTCCACAGCAATCAGTTTGCAGTCTTAACCAAGCAGTGCAGCCAGTGGCTGGCACATCAGCAGAAAAAGGAATCAAACAGTCAGCAGCTAAAGTAGGCCTATCAACACCACTGTCGCCAGCATCAACTCCGTCTGTTCACAACTGTCAGACAACTCCACGATCACTGCTGGAGATTCGACCACTACCCAAGGCAGGACCAAGAACTACAACCAAGACTGGGCGCAAAAGAGGACGAACCCGAATTTTGACAGACACGCCAAAGAAACTGCAGATAGAGAAAGAAGCAGCCGAAAGAAACTCTGCCAAGAAACCAAAAACATGTGCAAAAAGCCGGAAGAGTGACAAAAAGAATGACAAAAAGGCAGGAAAGAAAAATAAACAATGTCGAAAGTCGCTGCTGATACGGGAGAAAGAAATGTCAGAATCAGAAGAAGAAGAAGAGACATTTTGTCTTGTATGTGCTGAACCATTTTCCAACAGCAGACCAGGAGAAAAATGGGTTCAGTGCGTAGATTGTCACATGTGGGCACATGTGGAGTGCACAGATGGTAGCGTGATGTACGTGTGCCAGAACTGTGATTCATGTGATGATATGTAGACCTAGTCTTGGACTGTATGTCCGGTGAACATGAACAGCTCAGTCTTCGCATTTGGCCAGTGATTTGTGGACTGGAATTTGCTAAATGTTTGACATTATAATGAGTACTGTGTGGTTATCAGTATTTTTTAGACGTTTTCAAACTTTTAATTGCTACCAACGTTGGTGCTATTGTGCTATTACATCAGTGCCGAATAGCCGTTAAGATGATTTGGTGTTTTTGTTAACTTTTTGGAATTCGGCAGAATTAGTGTATTTGAAATATAGCCGATTAACAATATTCATAGAATTGACAATGTTATATAGGCCTAATTGATAATTTTAATAATAGGTGGTAGTTATAAAACAGAGTATTATATTGTTGTATTTTTATTTTGTTTTAGTAATAATAGTTAACTATATTAACTATGTTACTAAATAAACAAAATAAGAATACAATAATATAATACTCAGTCTTATAACTGCCACCTTTTACAAAAGTATCCACACTCAATACCAATATAATCTCACATGCATGATATCCTTTTTGTGTTTCTTGTGAGTTGTAATGTACCTTCGGTAACTGTGCCATAAATAGCACTACTATCTCAACTTGCCCCATGGGTCGTATCAACCTGCCCCATTCTGGGGCAAGTTGAGACAGCAGGGGGTGAACAAGTTGCAAAGCTGCAGAAAGTTTGTTTTCACCGAGGCTGCTCGGACTTAGTAACATATTGTTTGCTCTGGGCATTCTACACAAACATGTACACTTCTGCTTATGCTAGCCCTTCTGATATCCGATCCATAGAGCAAATTCAAAATTTGTCTCAACTAGCCCCGGTCTCCCCTACTTTGCGAACGCGCAGTGCGATGCCGAAAGTTCATGAGTCAGACATGTGGCCACGTGCCTGGGTCGACATTCCCAATGGTGATCGCGCTGGATGAACCGCGGCCATACGCCTAATCTATAATACCCTGGACGACCCAAAGCGAGCCTTCTGGCAAACCTGCGAGCTGACCTTGGGCTGACCTTGTCGCCCCCAGGCCGTTAACGGTCTAGACGGTCACGTGACCCGTTGCCAAGGCTTCGGTGTGTAAACACTGCCGGTCTATACCTGGCACTCTTATCGATTTTGGCGCACGAGCAAACTCGCGCGCTTTTATACTGTCCATTGCCGGCGTAGCCTATACAGTTTAGTCAGGCCTGTGATCTTACGTATGTGTAGCTATTGTGACAGTCTTTATTTAAGATACCACCAGTTTTACAAGAAGTGTTTTTCTACACGTTTATAAATTGAAATGCCCCCAACATTTTTGTCATAGCAGTTTGACCTTGTCTCCATGGGTGGCTTTGAGCGTGTTCAAAAAATCTCTATGAGTTCGCCGTCGCAGTGTGCATCGTCATGATCGTCGCGCGTGCATGAGGTGAGTCATCGTTACGTATGATTTATTACCCCGCCAGCGAAAAAATACAGGTATAATGTTTTACCTGTCTCTTGCTTTTATGTCTGTCTGTCCGCATTCCGCAGCTTTGTTCAAAAAGTTATGAACCGATTTTGGCAAAGTTTTGCGATTTGTGCAGTCGTTTGGATCACAAGTAATAACGAGTATGCAGGTTAGCAGTCAAAATTCGATGAGCCTGCTTTTCTCCTTACTGCAGAACCGAGAAATCTTGAGACAAAGCCGTCCCCCTGAGGCGCGTTTCACACTTTTCATTTCTCTGAGATAGAATCTCTGAGCTTCTCAGAGAGAAAAAAGTGCGAACCAGAGTACATAGGCGGCACAAGAAGTTGTATGTTTTAGTCAGACAGTATGGCTGAGTATAGGCCTAAGCCTACAAATTTCCGACATGGAAAATTATGGGTGCTCAATTTTTCCCCAACTTTTTCCGAAATGGGTGCTTTATTTTGTATTTTTGGACGCAACTTTTCCGACAATATGAAAATTTTCGGACATTTTTCTGACAGCCCAAAATTTGGCGGGGGCAAATTGCCCCCTCCGGGCCTCCCTCTTCTTGGTCTGTGGCCATGCACAACGCACTGCGAAGGCATATATACCACCCTGATCCTGTCTTCCGTGCATTGCAGCGATACGTATAGGGCTATGGGTATAGCTATTCTGTCTGTGTGTATGATCAATGATGCAGACAGGTGCACGCCATGCACATAGGCCTCTCAGTGTTCAATACACGCCATGCTAGACGACACAAATGCGTGCACGTTTGCTCTCCGTGTTTTGTCTAGACTTTGCCGGGCTGAGTGTGCACGAAGGTCAATACGGGCCTAGATATACCCATACCGCCTCGTGTTATGCCGTTAGCTAATATAGCCGAGCACCGGCAGACACGACGTACGGTTCATGCTATTATTACGTGACGGGATGTTATGAACAACCGTGCATGTATAGCGACTGGTACCTCCATGCAGCCCTGCGTGACCTGTACTGCTTATTTGGATAGGTGCAGAACTGCATATCTCTTCAGCGAGTTTTTTTTCATGGCAAAGATGTCTGCTTGCTTCTCGTGGCTGAATATAGTCAAGCTGGATATGGGCGGAGTTCGTCGTCGCATGACAGCAGACGTCGTCACCGTACATCAGAATTGAATGAGTCTTAGGCCTACATGTACTTAGACTTAGTTCCTCCTGTTCCGTGCGGAACATTGATTCGTTTCCAGTTGGCACGATCGCTGGCAGCAGTCGTCTTGTCGCTCCAGTCTATGCCCATCACCTCCGGATCTTCTTTTAATGTGTCTTGCCATGTCCTCTTTGGTCTTCCAGTGTTCCTCTTGCTATCTTCAGGTCTCCATTCTATGGCCAGGCAGCAATCCTCGTTGGTGGAAATCGCAGGATGTATCCGATGAAACGTCTTCTTCTCGTTGCTACTATGTTGTGCAATGCCGTTTGTCCAGAGCGTGCCATTACTTCACCGTTCGCAGTGTCGTATTTAGGGAGAGGTCCACGGTGCGATACCCCCCCCCCGTTTGGCCCGACCT
>Ga0209671_1009500_pt1 | contig 10193 bp, 10 predicted proteins | sample WorMetHERISLAND2_2_FD_187401 | JGI IMG/M metagenome (GOLD analysis project Ga0209671, IMG submission 187401) | Marine gutless worms symbiont microbial communities from Max Planck institute for Marine Microbiology, Germany - Olavius geniculatus... | ecosystem: Host-associated > Annelida >... | reverse complement strand
GTCCAGATATAAATGGCTTCTGATTTCATATTTGTGCTGTCTTTAACACAGGGAGATGAGTAGAGAAGTTGGTGATTTGAAACAACAGTCGGATGATTTACCGAAAACAGATGTAGACAACCAGGTATTGTACTTCATTCTGTCGTTTTGCCAGGTCTTGCATTTGTAGTCTGTTGTGGTTTTGTTTTGAAAGTTTTTTTGCTTTTTTTCTGATAGCTAATACGTTGTTACATTGTATTAACTGAAGACAGCTTTTGACAGTGTTTGGTATTGTAATTATTAGCCATTAGAAATTTGGTTGATTGTGTGATAATTGTTAATCATTAGCAATAATTGTTAGTCATTAGCAATTTGTTAATTGTGTGAATTTTTTGTTGTGACAACTGCACATTCACTGCATTTTCCTTACGTTGCTGTATATGTCGGTTAGAAGGTGTGTTTTTTCGATGCCTCATCCTGGGTGAATCGAGTGGTCGACGGGCATCATTGATGGAATAACAACTGGTGTGGTCTTAATGGGGATGGAAGCATTCATTTACGGCTGTCAAGTCATTACAGTGGGGAATGCATTGATGGCATAGAATCATTTACGCTAGCAACATACATATGAAGAGTTTGACACATGATTCTCATAGTTATGGAAACTGATCAGCGATAAGAAGCAGAGCCAATCTATTTAGTCAGCAACACACAATGATAAAAAACAATCTGTGTCATGTACATCGGATTTAATGACATGCACATACCGAACTGCCAGTATTCCACAAGACATTTAAACATACTGGTAATTAATCGGAATCTTGCCATTTTCACGACATGAATATAAAACCGTATTTCCAGCTCTGGCGAAAATAGCGTCTGAGATTCAGTTCTGAATTCATTTGGACATTGTGCCGGAGAAACATTATGTCTTATCAAGCTTATTTTGCTTCGGTTTGAACATTCAACCACTTCGTATTGCCAGTTAGATAACATACCAGCATTTCAGTATATCATTGACATTGCAGATGAACTTCATTCATCAAGCCTTGTGGAATTCATTATGCTGGCAGTCATTATGATTTATCTATAATAGAGATTACAGACATTGTCACATTTCTACTTGTCCTGATGATGATATTCCTCAGTATCTACAGACATCTAAGACTTGCTTGTCAGAAGCTGCATTCTCTGTCAGCAAACATTAACATGAGTGGTGATGGAAATATTGACATTGAGACGGTTCCTTGATTGTTGAAGTTTCAACACAGATGTTGCTATCATCATGATAAATCTGTGATACATATATTATCACATTTTTGTCTAATTCGATGTTGGTGTCTATCGGACTGTTAAGAATTGCTGATGAAATCTGGAATAATCAATAATCAGCATTAAGTCGCAGTTTGCCTGGTGCTCTGATGCTGATTCGAACTGCTGCATTACTTCTAATAATCGAGACACAGAGACATTGCTGTCACCATAATATGCCTAGATGCTACAGAGACATTGTCATTTCAAGCCATTTTGACAATGAGAGAACATTTCAGTGTCTGCCAGTAGTACTGGTGGCTGTTAATGAGACTTGCTCATTAGAATCTGCATATTCTGACAGTGAACTTTGAACATTAATAGTCATCCGGAACATCAGCAGTGATCAGCAATTGAGATACAGTTTGGTTTTCGCTGTTGTTCAAACTGCTGCATTTATCCTAATAATGTTGATGTTCCAGACACATTGCAGGCTTGGTCGTCTTAACTTTGGCAATTGTATCATTGAACCCGTATGTGGTCAGAGTATTGGACATTTGTTCGGGCATTTTTGCCATGTGAAGTTAGTTCACTGCTGTTTTTCATCATCATGACTCTGTGTGAATTTCTCAACTGCAGCATCATAAAAGAACTTGACATTGAGACCTGCTAATGCAAGATACACAGTGCCGTACAGCCTGTTACATCAGCGGCCATGAGACTGCTAAGAACAGCAATTGGACATTCACTGATGAGAACTATTACATCACAGTACCAACATCTGTTTCGACCTATGAAGTTTTCCAAGCATATTGTGGTAAATAGCATCTGATTTACAGCAACTTAAGTATGAAAGTGAAAAACGCTGATACTGAAATTCGTGTCGGGGCTTCAATATCAGCTATCGTCTGGATCACCCATCAAACTGTCTTGTCAGGATATTCCAATAGAGATATATATTATCAGTTATGCAACATAACAACTGTTATGAAGAGACATTTCGTCGCTGAAGTCTAATCATGCATGCAGCTTTCGTGACCTGTGCAAATGCCAGCTAATAAAAACTGCATATCGAACAGTTGTATGATTTTACAAGTAACATCTACAATATGAACATTTGGCAGCATTGGCAATACCTGATGTTGAGGACCACATGAAGGAAATTTGATGCCAAGACCTTGTCATACTTTTCTTCAGATCAGCAATGGTAGCCTGCTAATGTACGTGTCTAGAGGTAATTTGAAGATAATAATCGACAGTCGTGTTTCAGTCCATCAGCTGTTACTAAAGAAGTTGTACTTTGAAGTGCATTGGTAAAGGGTGGAATTTCATCAACGGCATTCTCAATGTAGCAGATATGTACCGGAAATGGTAGCTAGATGTTATTTGAAATGCAGACGGCTTTTGTGAACATACTGTTTCATGCACATGCAGTTTGGGTGGTACTGGCAGAGTGAAGACTGAAGATGCTATCCTTTTTGTCTGTCTGTGTCTCTGTATTGGTTTGTATAGTAATGATCATTACTGGTGGACCAAGAGTATATGTTCGGTGTTCTGCAGTCAGAATCAGTATTGTTTTTGTTTTTGTGTTTTGTTAGTTTATTTCTTGTATATTTTTACACAGATATATAGACATTAGTTTTCCTGCACATTCATTCTTGCATGTGTCAGTTTAATGACCGTGTTGTTGTTTCGACGATATCTATGGTGTATTTTTATGTATTTTTACCAAACATTGGTCAGTAGTGCTTTATGGGACCATTGTGCGACAATGAGGAAATGATTAGGCTTTGAAGTCAAACTTGGATATCCCATCAGGCTGTGGAATCTAGCCATCTCGTAGGTAAACTAATGAGGTGGATGTCATGAATGTGGTTGGCAATCAGGTCTGCAAGGTGTCCAGTAAAAACTTTTGGATGTTGTTCTAACAGTATTTTACATACTTGATACCAGTTAATGAACTGAGTAGAAGCAGATTTGGACAAAAATTGCTTATATGATATTATATAATCAATGTAGTGTTAAAACTGGTAGGGAATAAACTTTGCCCAATTAATAATCGCATGTGCTGTGTATTCAGATGACTAAATTAGTGTGTTGTTCTGTTTTGTGTTGCAACAATATCTTTGCTGATGTTTAACATTGTCTGTTGTGTGTGGCACAGGCACCCACGGCAAATATTCCACTGAATAGCTCTAATGCAGAACCAGACGGTAGTACAACTTTCGATTTTTGTTTAACAGGGCATTTTTCATGCAGTTTTTCACATTAGGCCAGTCGGCCCCAAAGTTAACTTTTGGATATCGAAAACAAACTTTGTACTTGATATGTCTCATTGTTGAGACACTCCAGTACCATCAAAGCTTTGGAAGGTAGCGTGGGATGGTAGAAGCTAAGTATTATTTTGTGATTGAATTGAAAACAAATAGAAATTGGTATGAATCATTGTAGTCTAATGCAGTTATCAAATTTTTTAAAGCCACTTTTGGCATGTGTATCTGTTTGCAGCCAGGCTACACTTAGTTCAGGTTTGATTGCTTGTTGGTGGTGTAATTCTTTATTGTTTTATTATTCATCTACCTGGCTTTTGTGTAATTTTTTTGGTTTAAAGAGTTGTGGTTACAGAGAAATATTTACATCATATAAGTAGCTTATGGATGACTGTAGTTATCATGTAACATGGCGTCAGGAATGTATGGTACATAACTGCGCTAGAGTCAATGCTGTTAATATTATTTGTGCAACAGCGGTGGCTTAACTTTGTCGTTGGCGTCCTGAAGCACGATAACACATGGCGCCACCTCCCCCCGCCTGCCATTTGTACGAATTTTTAAACGGCTTATGTATTCTACACACAGTGTTTTATAAAAAGCACTTTTTTTCATAATCAGTTGAATGATGATTTGGCTTCCCCAGTGGGGTCTGATGCAGAGCCCCAGCCAAAAATTTTGTTTTAAAAGACGACATCTGGTGGTAACAATTTTTCAGATTTTCCTGAGTATTTGACTCAATAGGCCTATTTGACAATACTTTGCGCCAAAGTTTGCAATAATTTTTTAATTAACTATGTTACTGCTTTTCCACTTAAAATCGGTCATATTTGACTAATTCTTTGTTAAAAATGCTACATGCACATAAGAAAAATTCCTACTACACACTCTCTATTTTCTACTGCACATTTTGTGTCAGAAAACACATTATTTTTAACTTTGTTTGATGACAAACTTAACTGGTTCACAGATGAAAAAAATATTTATTGTGGTTCATTTAAGATAATAAATTAAATAAAACAAAAATAAAAGTAACGTGACCCTGGCCATGCTCTTTTTTCTTAAAATTTTTAAAAGATCATGTCCTCATTGTTTATGTAAACACACATGTCAAATTTGAAGTCCATGTCTTTTACCGTTTTTGAGATATGGACATTAAGCGCTTAAAAATTTTGAGGTCATGTTACCTTGGCCATGCCTTCTTGTCGAAAAAAAATTAAGGCGCCCTGACTGGAATCTCCCTGGAAACAAGCATGCAAAATTTGAGGTTCGTAAAGCCCCTGTAACCGTTTTGAAGCTATCTATAAGTCACAATTTCATGACGTCATTATCATTGTGATGTCATGTCTGCACCACTGTGCACATACAGTACGACAGAGAGAACCTCAGAATGAAGTGAAAACATTATGTCCACCAAGTTCACTATATTATACTTGGCGGGGTTTATCAGATATTGAGAACAGTATGATACTGTTTCAGAAATAGTCTTCGAATTTGGCGCTCACCTAGCGCCCATTTTGAGTTGGCACCTTGAAACAGTGCGTCTGTTTGCCTCCCATAGTTATGCCACTGTGCGAAGGGACTATTGCTTAATTGTTATAAGGTTACATGTATAATACTGATGTTTGCTATGCCTCAGACTTAGCCTTAAGAGGAAAAACTATTGGCTTTCTTTTTAGCCTTGGCATAGACTTTATATCTTGTCTTTATGGCTTAGACACAAAATTCGTCAATGAATGGTATGCATTTGCTATTATATCAATTAGTGAAGCAATGTGGGTGTGTTCTTAGTAGTTTTCAAGTCGTTATGTGGGGTGATGATGACATTAAACACAGTGTGGTGATTGGTAGTAGTGTTGTATTATACGGATGAAATTTGCTCGGGTGAGTTGTTTGTGAATCACATAATGTGCATTTTGCGGAGTATTAAAAATTGTTCGTTTATGTTTGTAAATTGCCACTGCTGTTAGATGCGTACACTGCAGCCAAGCTGGTGAGGAAGCGTCGCTGGGGTTCCATATCCACTGAGCCAAATCGCATTACATCAGTAAACATATCCACCGATTCCTTAAAGGTATGATGACCAACTGTGATCGGTTATAGATCTGTGGCTGTTGGAATGTGCAGAATAAGCTCTTTCTTGTCATTCATTGGGATCAGGTCATATTACGTCATCCAATAGAAGCCGGATTAGTAACGTGATATGCACATTTTCTCCATTTTTGTCTGTTCTGCATCAGTTGTGCAGTTTCCTTAATCCAAGACGACTGAGGGCACTGTCATCCTGTGTCCATCTTTTTAGTGGTTAGCTTTTACTAGGTATTCCTGACCTTACTGCATCTTTTCCTCTAAGACAGCATTCTGAAATTAATGACTGTCTGGAGGATAACAGGGAAGGTTACATTATTGTTAATTACATATGCAAGTGTATAATAGAGTTCTTACAATTTTAGGTTTAGCCTGTTTTTTGTGTTCCTCTAAAGGTTAAACTTTCTGTTTCTTTATTGTATAGGTTCAGCTTACCATTCCATTACTATGTGTTTGTGTGCATTCTGCCTGGAAAGGCCATCCCCGAAATGGCCTATACTGTGTCGGGCGGGATGTTAAACCCTACTCACTCATTCACCCCTTACTGTAATTGCTGTATCATTAGCTTCATTCATCAGCATGTTAGTGTTAGTTATTGTTTGCTTTTTGCTAAACTGGTTAGGAAAAGCATTGCATATTCTTTTGCACATGGTATTTTTTTAGTTTTAGGTGTAACATTTCCTATAGTTTTGTGATCTTTTTAAAGTAAAACTTATTTTATCTGTGTATCTTTGTGATCAGGGGTTGATTCCGGAGATCAGTTCCAGTGAAATCGCGGCAGAAGATCCTGCCTTGGCAGAGAAAGATGATGATGATCGTGAAGAGGGAGAAATGTCTTCACCGCCGTCAGAACACAGGGATATAGATCTTCCGGGCGAGGACACAAGAACCACCAAGATACGCAGAGTAGTATGCGTACGTATTATTATAATATCAACCAATTAAAATTTTTCCATTGGGGATGGGGAAGCCATCACTGCTGATCATAATCTTATGCTGCACTGTGGGCTAAGGAATTCATTCCCGGGCTCCCATTTCCCAGGCGCTTGAGATTCCCGGACTTTTTCATTCCGGAATTCCTGGGAATGAAAATGACTAGATTCCCGGGGAAATCGGAAACAGCGAACAGCCGGCGCTGGTCCAGCAGTCTGTCCATGTGCAATGGAGAATGGCCCATGTACAGTGATTAGTTGTGCTACTGCTGCTGCTAGTGATGTGACTCATGGCCCTTACAGCGAGGAGTATACGACACTGCAGCCCCTCTCCACCTAGGCTGCTGTTGGAGCTGTGCTGTAAATGCTGATGCTGTTGGAGAGCAGGCAGCCGAACAGTGTGACCATTGACCGACCATAGAAAGGGTGAGGATTGAGTGACTGAAACTTATTGCTGCATGCCAGGAGCGACTGTAGGCCAACTGTCTGTAATCTGCAGTGCAAAGTCTCTCATCCAGCACTGTGCATGTGCAATAAAGAACTGTCCTTGTACGGCGGATTTGACTGCTGCTACAGCAGCGATATGCAGAGCACTAGTGATTCATGCTGAAGACGAAGAGTATAACGTAAACACGAGACTGCGGCCCCTACCCCTGTCCACAGGTCTGTACTGACAGTGAATGCTGATGGAACCAAGCAATAGCAGCAGGGTAGTGTGAATGAGTGTCAATGGGGCTGCTGCAGCAAGTCGCCTGTTTGACTCAATGTTCTGTTTCTCCTTGTATCTTTGGCACTGATTTGCTCGTTGGTTTGCACTGATAGGTTGACAGCTCGCTGTCGTCAAACCGCTATAATCCTTTGCCGTCATTAATGGTCTGGTGAGCGTGTGGATATGCTGAGTGACTGGCTTAATGCTCAAACAGATTGCCCAAGTCACGGCACACTGATGCAGTGAGTGCAGCCATGGCGTCATGGTCAGTGTGATGACAACAGCAGTAGTAGGCCTAGCGTTTGGCTTCTCCTTCACATATCTCAGCTCAGGAGGTGGCAGAATACTCGTGTAATGCAACGCCAATTGTGCGCGCTGAGTTGGAGAAGGGGCCAGGCTATTAATGCATATGACGGGGTATCAGCTGGCCGACCCACAGTATTCAGGCAACAGCACTCGGGTTCCTGCGTCGAGACTGACACTCTTGACAGCTTTTCATAGTGCCGCTGGGTGAGTAGTACTGCAGTAAACGTCATTTCTGGGCGCCCGGGAATCCCGGGAATGAATATTTCCATTCCCAAATTCCCGGGAATGAAAAAATGGGTCTGGGAATGAATTCCCTAGTGTGGGCGCATCGGCCACTTTCAATAAAATGCCAGTTATAGCTGGTTATTACTTGCGTGAATCTGTGAGATATGTCTACTATCGCATTGTTTATATCTGTGAGGCATAAACTAGATTCTCCCCTTCGATTCCTTTACTGAAGTACTCACTATTTTTTTCCAACCGTACTAATGATCATGCCCTGGTCACAAGCTGTCTGTCGTCTGTCTGTCTGTAATGCATGTATTGTGGCTAAGTAGTACATCTTACCTGATAACTGTCTGAACCAGTCAATAGGGTTGTCCAACAGCTACCCTCAGCACCTTTTGGTACCGAGTCGGACCCCTTACAACATTCCTGTTGTTCCCAAACTATATTACTGAGTTGAGTCAGTACTTCTAACTGCATCTCAAATACTTGCATTGTGAATTGTGGCCAAACCGCTTCAGTTAGCGGCATGGTTACTATATTGACAGCCTATAAGAACTTATCCTACCCTATCCTGCATTACTATCACCAACCCTCTACGGACATCGTTTTTCCAAAATAGGGGTCCCAACCCCAAAAATTTACATGGCACTTTTTCGGCCTGTGCGTACTGTGACAATCACTGCTGATGAACCCATTGTGCAATGGTCATTATTAACAGGATACAGACATTTGCAAATGCCCTATTCAATGCCTTCATTTCCAACCTTTTGCTTTTTTCCAAACAGGGATGCTGAACTGATCTCTGTATGCCGGTGTCCAAATGCCAGCACTTGCTGGCTTTTGGATATCGGCATACAATCTGTCTTCCCTAGCAATAGCTGAGGTTTTTGTTATGTATGCTATCCTCTAAACCAGTACCTAGGTGAATCACATAATAGAGCAGTATAGTTCTGCAGATTATGATGATTATATCACTTGCTGTGTGGTAGAGACTGCTACATAAACCGTTTCATCTTGGGATATTTTATGTTCAGGACAAGGATGCGACAGAAGATGCCAGTAAAGATGTATCGATTCAGATGAGAGTAGACAACGACAAAGTTAATGGAGAGAATGGTAATTGTTCTAATACCTATCATCAGCAGATTCGGCTGCAAACGTCTTGCTATTTTTTTGGCCATTATACATATTTTGTGTTGTGTGGTATTTTTTGTTAGAATTTTGGGTATTTCTCGTTATTGCGGTATCATCGTCTTCCTTTTTTCTTGTGTCTGCTAGGTCAGGATATTGCAGTTTCATCTAATTGTGCTTTGCTGCAGAAGAGCCAGTAGTCAAAGCGGCAAAACTGACTCGCACGACGTCCCGCGAATCCTCGAAGCCTGTGCGTACTGTGACAATCACTGCTGATGAACCCATTGACGTGGGTCGAAGGTCACCGTCCCCTCCTCGACGACCCGAGACTAATGTGATCCATGTTACTGGCCTTGTCCGACCATTTACCGTCGGCCAGCTCAAGGAGCTGCTTGGCAGAACTGGCAAACTGGCTGATGATGGATTCTGGATTAACAGCATCAAGTCTCATTGCTATGTTGTGGTGCGTACGGTACTCTCGGCCTACATTGTACATCACATTTGTGTAGGTATTTGAAATGTGGCCATGTATCTAATTTATTGTTTTAATTTGTGTTAATAGGCAGTAATACCATGGTTCCTACAGTAGGGGAAGTCAGGAAAAGTCAAGAGAAAAATCAGCTCACAAATGTGACAGACAGACGCCTAGACAATGGCTAAGACGCGGGAAGCATTCTGCTGTCGCGCATAAAAATTGGTTTGAATACTGCTCATGGCAGAAATAACCAACTGGTGTGCCAATATTCAGTTCAAATGTTCAAGTTTAGGGTTGTGCAGCTCTGTGTGGATGGGTGGCTACATTTACTGGCTCATAGTTGTGCAGTGTTGACTTAATTATATTGTTTATTGCACAGATTGTGCTAACGTATGAAATTGCAATGTTTTTCAGTACGAGACGGTCGATGAAGCTGTTGCTACTCGGCAAGCTCTTCACGGCAAACGCTGGCCAACTTCTAACCCGAAGCTGCTTGGTGTTGAATTTCGGAACATGGACGAGGTATCTGCTTGTAGCAAATCCTGTTTCTTTGTAATATCCATTATTCTGTAATATTTATGTGTGGAATTACAAAAATATTGATATTCTTGTCAGTTAATGTACATTTTGTAAGGGGATTAGATAACTAACACTAGCATTAGTAAGAAAGACATCTGTCATGCGGCCTGTCATTCCATCCTATAGTCCTTCCTGCATCTTGTGTCTCCATCTGTCTATTTGCCTATTTATATGGGCCTCCCAAAGTGGAAAACAAAAAGGCATGCACGCAAAAAAAAAACAAAATTGCACTGCAGGTTACCCAT
>Ga0209671_1009498_pt1 | contig 10195 bp, 5 predicted proteins | sample WorMetHERISLAND2_2_FD_187401 | JGI IMG/M metagenome (GOLD analysis project Ga0209671, IMG submission 187401) | Marine gutless worms symbiont microbial communities from Max Planck institute for Marine Microbiology, Germany - Olavius geniculatus... | ecosystem: Host-associated > Annelida >... | reverse complement strand
GACAGTAAAATGAGTAGTAACTCATTTACATGGATTAAGGAAAGTGGGGACCTTGGTACAGCTGACTGGGGTTGCCTAGCCGGCCGCTGCGCCAGCCTGTGTCTGCAGGCTGCACACGGTGGCCGCGCGGCAGGCGGCTCTGGTTAGTGACGAAAGCGCATTAGAGGCGTGCGCATGCTCGCGACGATGCGCTATACAAATTGACGACCTTTACCTTTACCTTTAGCACGTTCACAAGTGGCAGTTAACACAGTGCGATCGCATATGGCAGGTGATGCTCCGTAACTCTGCTGTGTAAAGAGCTACAGCTTACACTATTTTCAACCTTTAGCCTCTGCTCACCCATTCTGCTGGATGCAGTCCCAGGCCAGTCCATCCTCACGTTTGACTGACACGGTCAGCCTGGCCTGGTAGGCCCTCATCTCGTGTGGAGTAAACGTCACTGGCATTTGGAGTGTGCTTTTAGGTCCCAGCGCTATGTTATGTTGGCGCTTCAGTAGCACGCTAAACGCTGATTGGCTGCTGCAGTCGCTCTCTAGCACAAACAATCACTGAATATGAAAAACTAAATAAGTAAGCAAGTTTATTTACAAATAACTAAACAAATAAATAAAAGACTAAATGCCGCAGTTGCTTCCTAGCACAGACCATAGCAGTAAACTATTATTGACAGTTCTAGGCTAGTAATGAAATATTCTTTGCTGTCAAAAATTACTTACGATCGAATCATATTTAGAACTGTCAATAATCTACTACTGACACTGAATGAATCTCTTAATCAGTCTTTAAATGAAAAAAAAAACAAAAAATAGACAGGTAAAAAATAAAAAAGTTAGTTAGTGAATGAACAATAAATAAATAAATTAATTAATTAATCGATCGATCGATCGATCGATACTGAGTAGTGTAGGCAATCGACCAATCAGAACACATTTATATATAGCGCTGTGTGCCGCAAAATGAATCAGCTGCAGTAATGTTGATGTAATGGTTAGAACACTCAGTTTGCCGAAGTCAGTCCAGTCATCGCCGTCGTTGCAAGTTTTCCGCAGCAGACTGAAAACTGAACTTTTTTGCCCGGTCTTACAGCCATGACTAAGAACGTCTCATTGCGCTGACTACTATTACGTGACTTCTCTGTTTAAGCTTATTGTTACGTGTCCTTGTAGTCTTAGGACTTAACGCCACACTAAAGTTAATTCGTCCTTCATCATCATCATCATCAACACTGGACTTGCGGTCGAGAGGTCATGTTGGTTAAACTCCCAGTCTGGTCACTATCAGATGACTAATACCTGGACAGGTAACTATTTGCACACAAGTAAATCATCTTGCTATATAACCAATCACCAACATCAACTCAGCCTTTCATCCCTCCGGGGCTGGTAAATTAAGTATCAGCCTGTCTGGGTTAAGGTTAGGTGTGTTCACCTGTGTCAGGTGGCAGCTAACACTGTGTGATCCCATCCATATGGCAGGTGACGCTCTATAGCTCTGAGACAAATCTTGCCATGATGCGAAACTGCTGGAATAAACTGACTCAGTTTTTTTCGAAACAAATGAAAAACCAACCGGAGAGACAGATATCCAGGCGAACATGGACATCGGTTGGATTGTGAAATGGAATGATAACAGAGGAATTGTCACCGCAGCTGGCGGTAATGTTGATTGAATCCTGGGTTCCAGGACAGAGTCCAATACCGGACACACGGAATGTCCAGTCACCCAGCTACAACAACGATGACAACAACAACTACAACTGCAACAGCAACAGCAACAACTACCAGTGCTACTACAACAACTACAACAACAACTACTACTGTCACAGCTGGCAGCAACGTTAACTTGATCCTGAGTTCCAGGACAGAGTCCGACCCCAGACACAAAATGTTTAATCACCCAGCTATAACAACGACAACAAGGACAACTACTACTATAGCAACAGCCGCAAGTACTACAATGAATTGCTGCAACAACTGTTAATACAACTACGACATGACTAGCAATACGACTATTCTCATACGATAATGACTACTACGACTACTGCATCAGTCTGTGATTACTTCTGGATCCGTTAGTTACCCACAACTAACAAGTGCAAACAATCTACATGGCATTGTGGGTTAAATAAGTGAAAAGCGGAGACAATAAGATGCACCTTTTTCACCAACAGCTGCAAATTTCCGATAATGTACAAAATTTAGACTTTTCCCTATAGTTCCTTCACAATGCAAAAAAAACTCCTAACCCAAAACTATGTATTTTTGAACAAACCTTTTTGGAGAAAACACATTTTCACGACAGTGTCAAATTTAAAAGTTTGAAAAATTACGAGTATAAGCTTATTGCTCACTGCTGCTTCTACCACTACCACTACTACTATTACAGACCTGCTGAGATCTGAAAATGACGTCAGTAGTCTGGCCGGCGTCGCCAAGCATTGTGGGTACGAAAGTGAGCGGCAAAATCAGCGGCGACCCAGCACTAATCTCTAGCGGTGCGGTACCACAGTCCAGGATGTAGTTATTGGTGTTTGACAGCATTGGCTGCACGGCGATCACGTCTTCTGTCGTCGGCACATCCAGAACTATGTCCTGGCGCGTCCAACGCCCTGACAGAAAATTACAACAACTACAACTACTACTACAACAACGACGACGACAACATCTATTATTACTACTACCAGCAAAGTTTCAGCCCTACAGGCTGTCCACTTCATTACGCGAATGGGTCCATTCCGTTACCTCCCCCAGGCTGCCCATGGGGGAACTAGGGGCAAAGTGGGGGAGCGTACCCGAGGCCCAAGAACTCAAACGCCGCAATCGGGGTCCGCTACCGTGGAACAGAAAGCACCAAAAAAGTATGACAAACATGACAGATGAACAGACAAACAAACAAACAAACAGACAAACAAACTTTCCGTGCACTATAGTAAGACTACAACAACTACTACTACTATTGCGATAATCGAAGTCTAAGGCACAGACTTTGTCACATTGAGAGTAAGCAGATCCGGCTAGCTCGAGTTGCTTTGGCAGCTTTAACGTACATACTTATAAACTAGACTGTCAAATCTTGTGTTAAGTTAAGTCTGTCCGCTGTAGACGGCGTGGCATGGTGGGATATTTACAGCAATGACATCAGCGTCAGCCAACAGCTAGCAGCCTAGCCGGCCCTGCCTAGAAGCAGCTATTAGCAGCACGATCTTATCTTGCAATGGCAAAGTATCAGAAAATTTGGTTTTGTGACCTTGTGCTTTGATCTATGACCTCAAAATTTAATGCAGTTCTTGAAGTTGTTGAGATACATGTTTGTGCAGAATTTTACTCAGCTACCAGCAAGTGCAGCAGTTTATGAGTTGTCGTTGTAACAAGAAAAAAAACAGACAGACAAACAAAACAAACTTAGCGACAATGCTGAAAACAATACTGTCGACCTACCATAAACCATAATAAAATAATGATAACGATGATAACATGACGATGATACCTAGTTCACAGTGCACCTGTGGTAGAACGGTGATGGCTGGAGGGTCAGCAGTCATACACAGCTTGTACCAGAACTCACCCACCAGATCAGCATACATTGTGATACTACAACATACCACAACAGCAACTGCAACAACAACAACTAGCTGGTGGAGTGGCGTAGATGGTAACGCGTTTCGGCTGAAACGAAGTTACTCTACGCCGGGCCTGGTTAGTACTGCGATGGGTGACTGCCTGCGGGCAGGTAAACCATCTCAGTGTGAAGCCTGCCAGCTAGGTCGACTCAGCCTTCTACCCTCCGTGAGACGATAAAATGAGTAGTAACTCATTTACATGGGTTACGGAAGGTGGGAACCTTGGTACAGGTGACTGGGGTTGCCTAGCCGGCCGCCGCGCCAGCCTGTGTCTGCAAGCTGCACACGATGGCCGCGGGGCAGGCGGCTCTGGTTAGTGACAAAAGTGCATTAGAGGCGTGTTTGCGACAATGCGCTATACAAATTGACGACCTTTACGTTTTCTTAACTAAGCACCACTACTACTAGTAGTACAACTTCAACTAAAAGATGGTGTATAGCTTTTTATAGAAAACCTATCTCAAAGCCACAGAGCGTCACCTGCCATATGCGATCACACAGTGTTACCTGCCACCTGACATAGGTAAACGTGCCCTGCCTTAACCCCAACCAGACAGGCCAGTGCTCGATTTACCTACCACGGAGGGATGAACGGCTGAGTTGACCTTGGTGTGGTTATATACCAAGATGGTTTACCTGTCTGCATACAGCCACCCATCTAAGTAGTAACCCTTAGTGACCCGAACGGAAGTCGAATCTACGACCTCTTGATTGTAAGTCCAACACCTTAATGTTGAACTACCAAGCCACCTACAATTACTACTACTCACCCTCCATCATATTGTCCCACTGCAGTCGGTGCAAAGCTAGCCTGGTAAACACCACGAGCTTGTGGTTCAAGCACGAATGTCGATTCACCGGTGAGACTGTGACCTTCAAGAGTGACCTCCAAGGTCAACTGAGTGTCCGTTGGGTTTTTCACTCCAACTTCAACCACCACGTGTTGCTGCAACAACAACGACAACAACTCTTACTACTGCTACGACTGCTACAATTACTACTACTGCTATTCTACTACTACAAAAGCTTAGTATAGCTCTTCACGAAAACCAAGCATTTCAGAGCTACGAAGCGTCACCTGCCATATGAGATTACGTACATGAAATTACCTGTCGCACGACACAGGTAAACATGCCCCACCTTAGCCTTAGCCAGACAAACTGGTACTCGATTTACACACCCCGGAGAGACGGAAGGCTGAGATGACCTTGATGGTTGGTTATATACCAAGATGATTAACTGATTCGCATACAGTCACCCATCCAAGTATTCACTGAGCCCAGCTTAGTGCAACTACGTTGATGGAATCAAAAGTAAAACGTAAAAAAGTAAAGTCCTTCCTGAGCCTTATGGCCCATAGGGCGACGCTGATCTCCGTTTCCTAAGGCCCTCAGCCAAACACCAGTTTTTACACTGCGAGACCATGGATACGGGGCCAGTGTATCGCGCGATGTGCCTGTTTATGTTCCAGCGGTGAAGCCGATACCAAATTATAGTGCTTGGTGAACAGAGGCACACGTGTGTGAACAACTTGCCTAAGGTCGTTACCTGGCAGCGTTCTGGTGCGGAGTCGAACCTGCGCCTCTGAGTTACCTCAGGATTACAAGGCTGACACGTTACCGTTAAGACTACCGAGCCAAACACAGCTTGTTAACTACCAGATTATGCCGCAACAACAGGAAGAACTACTACTACTACTACTGCTGCTACTACTACTGCTACGACTACGACTACTACTACGACTACGACTGCTGCGACTGCTGCGACTACTGCAACTGCTGCGACTGCTGCTACTGCTACTACTGCTGCTGCGGCTGCTGCGGCTGCTGCTGCTGCTGTTACCATTACAACTGACCAGGCATGGGCATGAGACAGTAAGGGTGTCCTGTGGTTCGGCTGGTAATACGTTGATGTCGACGGCATACCAGACGTAGTAGTTGATCGACCCATCAGCAACAGCATCATTATAATTATAGTCATCATCAACTTCATCTCCATCACTGTCCACCTCTCTGCATACCGCATTCACATTAAGTTATTTTTGTAAATTAAATTTATAAATTCCTCTTCGTGTGTTTTTCCTGTGCTTCAAATTGCAGACTGGCATAAGAGTAGAATCAAAGGGTGGAATAATTTTCAGTTTTGGCCGACCGTATCAACGGTCGAGCCTGTGTCAGAGGCTTATGTCCGTTGTCTGTCATCTGTCGTCTTTCTACATGCATTGTGGCTAAACGGTGTGTACTGCTGGAAAACTGCAGTTGCCAGACCTCTAGTGTGTGGTACTGATTCGGATCCCATATGACCCCCATTCTCCCAAATGGGGGTTCTGACTGCAACCCCAAATACTTGCTCAGCAAACTGCAGCCAAACCGCTTCAGTTAGCGGCATGTTACTACTGACAGCCTATCAATGCTCTATCCAGGAGTACCATCGCCAACCACTACGAACACCTGTTCTCCCAAAACAGAGGTGCTTACCTCCAACCCGAAAATTTGCAAGGTGCATTACAGCCAAACTATACCAGCGGAATGGTTACTGTTAACAGGCTACAGACAACTACCAATGCCCTCTAGATCACTCTACAGCCGACCTTCCTCTTCCCTCCAAACAGCGATGGTGCCTCACACATTGCCAGGCAGTACGGTCGGCCATCCTAGCAGCAGCTGGGTTTTTAAATTTTTTTTATGACATTCCATAGGAATACTGCAGCAGCGTAACAGACTATGCCCCAGACGCAAACAGTTCTGTTTCGCTGAAACTTTGAAAGTGAACAAAAAACCGCACCAGTATTTTTCAGGGTCCAAATTTTGAGAGCTTTTCGGAGGTTTTGGGGGGGGACTAGAGATGGGCGGCAACTAAACGCACAGAAATTTTTCATGCCTTGGGTCCATGGACTGACGAAAAAATCTAATTATTGATCAGTCATTGGTGAGCAGAGGGCCCACTGCTCTAACAAGTTTCAGTCATCACAAAAAATAGAACGATAAAACAAAGCATTAAAAATTATTTTTAACGTTATGCGCTAACTAAATTTAAGTTTTACTTTTTTTGACGTTTTTTACATATAATATGCAACATACTTTTCTGGTTGTTGGCCGACGAATGCGATGATGCCACGGTAATGGCCACGCCTCAACGGTCTGATTGACAGGTCATAGTAGCCAACAGCATCACTCAGAACCACCACTGACTCTGCCCCACTCAGTATATTCATATCTGACTCCGCCTATATGCCAACAAATTATGCAAATTTATGCAGCAACATATGTTGAGTGATAGGATAGAACTAAAAAGACAGCAAGACTGACATAATATGCGGTCGTCCGCCTAGCGCTGTCAATCCTAATCCTTTCACCTTTTGAACTGAAAAGAGACACACCAGTTACTGGGAAACGTTTACACCAATTTTGGTTTTTTCTACGCATTTTCATTATCAAGTTAAAAGCATGTACGGAACAGACGGACAGACAGACAAACGATCAAGATCTGTAATGCGACCTACTAAAATGGTCGGATAATAATTACTGGCTACAGAAAACTGAGGAAGTAAGTAACAAGACAAAAATATCACGCAAATCATCAGCATTTAGCGGTGTATTCCAGTGCTGACTTTACCAGAATAAGGTGGGGGCAAATTCTACCCTTCTCTCTAATCCCTTTTTTACTCTCATATTATCTCTTTTCCCTATGGTCCTATCGTTTTCACGATACGAGAAAAAGCAGATGGGCCATATCTACATTAATTAAAATCAAATACTAATGGTGCTAAATAGAACAAAATAATGCTGGTGACTGGAGGCTTACCACGAGTTTTAGCTTCTGTTTAGTAAAGTTTGGAACACGCAAAACCTGCTGCACGCTACAAATATATACACGCAGACACACAGTCTATTAATGATATTAGTTGTATACCCACACAGACATTTCGGTTTAAATTCACTCAAAAAATCATTAAACAACAGAAAAGAACACAACACAGCAAAGGGTCACACAACCGATAGTTTTAAATGATATTTACAAAACCTTCGGATTTCTTTGACGCTGTCTAATGCATTACGCCTATAGAAATTCTTATTCACCGTCTTTGCACCGTATAATTTTCTCTTTTGTTGTAATTTTCTCACATCTACGACATATGTGTTCGATGTAGCGATATCTAGCGGAAAAGCAAGTAAAAGCTGTAATATGAAAAATTTATATCAGCTTAAACCAAAGCAAAGACCCTATAGGCTAAGTAAGCCAGCCGGTACAGACTTAGAGCATTTCGGTGCCCCTGAAACTACGCCTGGTGACATCAATGTTGTGTTTTGCTGTGCGAAAATAAATAAACACCATAATTTTGGGCCCCCTACATCCGTGCCCCTCCCTCCGCACTGCGGGGTCTGCGGGTTCAATAGTTACGCCACTAGTAGGCGAGGGAGAAAGTTGCAATTTTCCGACGAAGGAAATTACCGGTAGGTGCTGGAAATTTCGATTTTGCCCCAAAATTTCACTGAACATAGAAGTTTTCGGCTTCGAATTTTGCATTTATGGACCAAAAATTATCCGATTAGAAAATATTCCGACAGCCCAAAATTTAGGGGGATAATCCCAACTTTCTCTTCCCCTCCCAGTGTTACGACGCCACTAAATATGAATGATTACTTACTGTTGTCGAACCTTCATGTTGAGTTTGATGGTGCTGATTGGCAACGGTTTATCTCCTCTGCCACGCAGAGTGAAATTATGCTCCAGCCCATCCACTTGGTTGGTCAGCACCAGACCACCCTGCAGTTACCACACATGCACAGCCATCGCAAAGCTACGGAGCGTCACCTGACATATGCGATCGCACAGCGTTATCTGCAGTTTCCTTAGCCTACAGCCAGACACCAGTTTAGACTTTGAGTCTTTGAGACCATGGACACGGTAGCTGGTGCATTTCGTGGTGGGCCGTTTTTCAACCCAGCTTTCGCTGGCACTCATTGCCCCTGCCCACGTAGGGATGGCCAGGCTGAGTTGACCTAACGATGGTGGAGGCATAAAACCTCTGGCCAATCAGCCGCTGTTATCTGCATACTTCACTCAACATCTAAAACGTTAAAGAAATATCACTACAAAAAATACAATAGGCTTACTTGTGACATAGAAATAAGAAAAAAATGGTGATAACTAGAAAGCAGTCAGAGCCCGCACACTTCCGACAAGGCCATGTTGTTCGCCAGGTGGCAGCACCATATTCGGTTTAGCAGCGGTTTCCCTTATGCCCCACTGAAAGTAATGGCAACGAAAATTTCAAAGTGATCCAGAATCCAGGATTCCTTCCGGATCACCCCCAAAATTAAATCACTGGTAGTCTTTGCCACTCCCGACAGTCTCTGAAAATTTCAAAAAGATCCGTCCATAACTTTTTGAGTAATCTTGCTAATACAGAGACAAACAAACAAACAAACAAACAAACAAAGTCTGAAAAAAACATAACCTCCTTGGCGGAGGTAATAATAAAATACAGTTTTAAAAAGTTTAAAGTAAACAACGTGCAGAGCATGAAATCAGAACATTACCTTGATAGCACCTTCAGAAAGCGGCAGAAACTTGAGTGGATAGTTAGTGACTTGACCTGGGGATGCCTTCAGTATGTTCGGTCCAGAGAAACTTTGACCTTCAACTTTTGCCTCTAATGTCCACTCGTCACTGGACCAGTTCATCTGACAAAAGCCACCATTGTGTAAACAAGTTTGACGTTAAATATGCCACCTGCAGGGGAAGCTTTGGCTATTACGCAACTTACGACAGATAGCGTTTATTTTGTACTTTTTTTCTATTCTCTGTTCTATTCAAGTGTTATTTATGTACAGTATATATTGCCTATCAGTAGAGAGGAAATAGCTCATTGACGGGATAGCTCAGTCGGTAAAAGACTCGGTAAAGCACTGAGCCGTGGATCGAAAAGTCCCGGGTTCAAATCAGTGTTTGAATTGCCGGGGTGGGGGTGGGGGTTGAACCCCCAACTGTCTTCTCAACCCCCCTAACACACTGTCAAATTATGTACAAGGGGGTCAGCTACGTACTGTATACATACGATTTACATCACAATTTTGTCCGACTGTTGAAAAGTTCAACCCCCCAGCTGATTTTTCACAATTCAAACATTGGTTCAAATCCCGTCAGGTTCGACTCAGCCCTTCATCTATCGTGGCAGATAAAACACGAAATTTGAGCAAAGCTCACGAGACGCGCGAAAGCCTATAGCATTTCCAGTTCAGTAGTTAAAGTTTCGAAAATCGCATATCATTTGGACTCTGCCCATCGGGACCATAATTACACAGCGGCCATAGGCGCGTGTGGCGTCAGCGGCGTGGCGCCACCTTGTGAATGATAAAGACTCTCACAGACGAAAATGGCCGAAAAATCCATAAAAACCCTCTATTTTGGCCTTCAAGGTCATCCAAGGTCACTGAATTCGGCGCCAATCGAAAGCCAGTATACGATTTCCTATTAGTGATTAATAGTAACCTAGGCCTTATCTCGCACCGTTACTGAGATACAGCGAGTTATTGGCCGAAAATCGCAAATTTTGACCACCCCCCTCTC
>Ga0209671_1009497_pt1 | contig 10195 bp, 7 predicted proteins | sample WorMetHERISLAND2_2_FD_187401 | JGI IMG/M metagenome (GOLD analysis project Ga0209671, IMG submission 187401) | Marine gutless worms symbiont microbial communities from Max Planck institute for Marine Microbiology, Germany - Olavius geniculatus... | ecosystem: Host-associated > Annelida >... | reverse complement strand
TACATTTTTGCGAAATATTGATGACAAAATGTATTAAGCGCATTAGAGATCTTTTTGAGTATGCACTATATAAATTTACACTTTACTTACTTACTTACTCACTTTCACAAATCCCATATCCACCACATTAGCCCTTCACCCTACAACCCATAAGCTACTACTCATTTTCCCTCCGACTCGGGGTGAAAAGCTGAGTTGTCCTAAGCACACAGGATGTTAGCGACCTGCACAAAGTCATTCACAAATGATCTGCCGTGAGATTCAGACTACAATCTGAAAGTTCCGTGTCTGATTTTCGAAAAACTAAACTGGGAAATCCAAAACCACAAACTGAATGAGTATTAACCCATTATATGGGTTACGGAAGGTGGGGACCTTTGTACAGCTGACTGGGCTGCCTGGCCGGCCGGTGCGCCAGCCTGTGTTTGCAGGCTGCACGCAGCGGCTGTGCGATCGACGGCTCTGGTTAGTGACAAAAAGCGCATTAGAGGTGTACGTCGTACACAATGATACGCTATACAAATTGAAAACCTTTACCTTTACCTTTGAACAAAACTGGGTTTGTGGACCTGAGGCCGAAGGGATGATGCTGGGGTTCGCTGCCAGATGTACTATGAGGCATTCGGTTTGATAATGTTGACGATGTGACTTGCTGGCTTAACAGCAGTGTGTCGGACTTATGATCGAGAAATCATGAATCTGACTCCTGATCAGGTCAATATCAAGTGGTTATTACGTAATCAGTGACTGTTTGCAGACAGGTAAACCATCAAGGTAATATAACCAACACCAAGGTCAACTCAGCCTTCCATCTCTCCGGGTTGGACAAATCGAGTACCAGTGTTGTGGGAAATTTGTCGCACCTGAAAAATTCTTCCCACCTCCATATTGTCATAATGTGACTAACGCTAACCCTAACCCTAGCCCTAATCCTAACCCTAATCTTAACCCTACTCCTAATCCTAACCATAAATTTAACCCTATCCTTAATCTTAACCCTAACCCGTATTGCTGCATGTGGGAATAATTTTCTGGTGCGACGAATTTTCCACTACACCGGCTTGTCTGGCTGTGGTTATAATGGCAGGTGTGTGATCCTATATATAGATCGACCTGGCCAGTTACATGACACATGTGAGCGTTCGACTGGAAAGTGTCTGTAACATGGTTACATCCCGTTTTTCACTTAAGCGTTTAACCAGTCTACATTTAGTAGTTACCAAATGAACAATGCATTAACTCGTCAACAGTCAAGACACACATTATAACAAGTCAACAGACAATGCTGAAAAGTATCCTTTAAAATTACGTTACATTACGTTAAAATTTTTTAATGCGGCCTAAGTAAAAAATCTCAAGGTCCACAAATAAAATCGCAAGTCATGACAAACTATGTATGACTGTCTGGAAACCGCGACAGTGTGTCACAAGCGACAATGTCTGGTGGCCTGACGAACGTCCAAGACATGTGGAAAATGTGGCTGCCAAGATAGCAGCACCACACACAATCCAACACTGGATGGCATGTCAAGCAAACGTCGCAGGTCATCTAGCAAACAGCAGTAAGACTATGTCAAGTTGTCGATCAGCTGATTGATGGGTGGCGGCTGCATGTTGGTATTGACCTTCATAACGAACGTGGGGCCTTTTACGCCCAAGCCTCGCAGACCACACCTGGCGGCGAGTGACATTAGTGAAGCTGTACTCGGCTTGCAACCATAGCCCCAGTAGCTGACCATGACTGTAGACTTGGTCACACATGGCTGAACACGCAGGACACACGGAACATGGCCGAGGCCAACAGTCTAGCTAGGCTTGAGCACGAAGCAGGTTTTCCAGGCGAAATATTCCACGAGGACTCAGCAAACTGGAAAACAACATGAACCTTCATACTCCAAAAACCACAGGCTAGAATGCAGTCATACTTTCAGCAAAGAGAAAAATGTATGGCTGTAGTATTCATACAAATTCGTCGAACACGCGAAAAACGCGGCTGACACGTAGCGGCGAGACACACATGTCAAAAATGCAAGTCAGAAGTGCTTCAAATGCTAACTACTAGTGTTAGCTTACTAATGCTAAATTGTTCAAACCCACTGCCAGCTACTGCTTCCAGTCTATGGTATGACACTGACCGTAATGTCTAAGCAAAAAAAGCAAATAAGACACATGCATGCAGTTGACAGTAAAACTGAAAACCAAAGATTAATGCTGGCCAAAGCTCCAAAGTAAAACTTCTAGCAGTTAAGTTACAGGTACATACACCAAGATAGGCTATAAATTTAAATAACTCCTCTTCAGCAGGCTACAACAGTTGAAAATAAAACCAAACAAATCCATGTTTTAAACCTGCATGAAGCTCCATAAACTGCAAAGCCTTGCAGGGTTAAAAAATATGGGAGTTCTGAGGCTCCGTGACCCGAATTTGGATTTACTACACTGGACCACTTTCACCTATGACAGTATGACCACTGACAGTCTACGTAAAACTTCTAACAGAAGAAATGCAGATTGCGTACTTTAAAATATATACTCCAGTGATGTCACAAAATGTTTAATTGTTTACCAGCAACATGTTACGAACAGATAATGGTTGAAATGAACTACAAGTTACAGTCAAGTAGTATCTGCTTGCATGCTTTTGGATTTATTATGTATCTTGTGCTTGCGTTGTTGAAAGTTGCGCCTGTCGACTTTACATTAAACGAATATATGATGATAATCACTGCATAAATACACATACCATATACAGTGGCAATTAACTCGTGGCAATCCACATCATCATGAAAACAACCAATGGCAGGTGCTGCTGTAGAGAAGTGATTGTCAACGGCCATTAACAGCTTCACCTGCTGCAATTTTACCACAGTGCCATACAACAATTACAAACTGCTGTTGACATAATGACGCCATTATTGCTATGGATATACAGGCAAACACACAATACAAGAGAAAAAATCTGAGGAATCTGAGGAAAAAATAATCTCCACCGTTCACTCCATTCGATTTCCAAGCACTGACGTGGATGTCTCCAACCATGGCAATGTTTAACTTTGAAGCAACCTTGACTTTAAACCCACAACCATGAAGACACAACCAGTTCATCTAACCTTGCTGTAGATTATATGTATGTTATTTTGTCATACTCCGTCAAGATACATGCTATACCAAATGTTTGTGAAAGGGGGCCACGGGTATTCTGCGGACCAATGGACCAGCCGACCATGGACCACCCAATGGGTATTTTGCAGACCAAACAAGCGGACTTGGTCAGCAGAACCAGTCCTGTTTTGGTTAGCAATATCACCCAGTGATCGCCTTTACTGGTGTTTTCATGGTGTACTTAAAAGCTGGTTGTATATGCATTCTTTGGCGATGATAAAAGTGTAGACAAGAAATTTGAGCTAATGCTCATGCGACGCGTGAAAGCCTATTTATTTTATTTTAATATGTAATAAACACTCGCGACAAACGTGCGAGAACAATAACATAGAAAAACAGTAAAAGAAAACTACAAACATTACTAAGGTAGACAAAAGAAACACAGAATATACATACTAAACATAGAAAAACAGTGAAAAAAAAACTGGAAACATTACTAAGAGAAACAAAAGAAATACAGAAAATACATGATAAACAGTCTACAAATAAACAAACTAATAACAGTTGCTAAATAAAATTCTATTGATAAATGTCCGTTTGTGCAATTCAGATGTTACATGATCTATTAATAAACCATATCCTATATCTCTTAATCCATATTTGTTAGACTTAGCAGTTCCTCTTTGCAAACTGTCAGTCTGTCTCCAGCCTTTTCGTCGCAGTTCATTCTTGGATTTTGTGCTGCAGCAGAAAATCGCAAAAATTAATAATAAACAGCATGTCTGTACCTATTTGCAATTGTTTTCATGCCTCACCAGATAATTGCGATCAAATAACCAATTTTTCACAGGAGTAGCTGTCTTTGATGCCCACCTGCGCCGGGCTCCATGAACCTAGGAGATCAGGACTTAAGACTGCTGAAATCTACGTTTAATGCAGAAAATTTCATATGCAGGTTGTCTTGGTCTATCTCTAGCCATTTCGTCGCAATTCAGTGTTGAAATGTGCGCTGCATCCAAAAATTGCGAAAAATTCACTTAAAACCTCTTTTTAAGGGGTTCAAGGTCATTCATGGTCATCGATAGAGCTGTACGAAAATCACGGTGCAAAAGTGAAAAAATCACGGCATACTTTTAGAAAAGTTGCAAAATTCACGGCGAATTCACGGTGCCAATTCAAGGTCATATATAGCGTTAAAAACGTCTCACTGACAAATATTTTTGTTCTCTGCCTAGTCAACGATCAGTCATGTATCGCTGTCTCACAAAATGACTAACATTAATCGTTCTTAGTAACTTTCAGGAACAGTTTTGGTAACTATATCCAGTTATACACACAGCAGTGCTACAGTACAGTAACTGTTGAGTCCATAGTCTTCAGTACAAAAATATGACACAAGATGCCTAGCTTCAATGTTTAACAATCAAATTTGACGGATTTTGACACAAAAGTGCAGCCCATGCAAAAATTCACGGCAAATCACGGCAAATGCTAAAATTCACGGCAAGCGCCAAAATTCATGGCTTCCGTGAATTCCGTGAATTCGTGATTTTCGTCTAGCCCTAGTCATCGATGTTGATAAATCCAAAAAGCCTGTCACCAGTGCTTGTTATGATAAGCAGAATGTATGTACCTATCTGCAACCGTTTTCACACTAGACGAGATAATTGCGGTAAAATAACCACTTTTTAGGGGGTGGGGTAGATTTTCTTTAATTTTAGAGCATTATATAGCCACATTATAACGAATATGTGGCAATACTAATATTTCAGGATGTGCAAGAAAACCACAGGACATCGCAGGACACATACCAGTAAATGTATTGATTGTAAGCTTAGCCAGTACAGAATTTGAGAACGGAAGTGGCGTGAATGAATGTACAAACGCTGACAACATGAGTGATGTACATTGTAAATTTAAGCATCTTGGCGAACGTCTGATGTACAGAGTATGCACCCTTGACGTCCAGGTATATGGCCTGCGTCTCAGCGTCGGCGTGTGGCATTTTGTCCCTGTTTCTAGGCATCTGGTGGCGTGCTGACTTTGTTGTTATATTTTTGCATTGTTTAGCGTCGTTTATTTAAATTTACTGAACTACTGAAAGGTTAAGCCTTGTTTTCACGTCTAGAAATCGTTTTGCGGTTATTATTTATGTGTCATGCGGTCTTTCTATGGAGTCCTGCGGTTTTCAGGCATACCGTGAGGGGGCGTGTCTGTCGGGAGAAGTCGACAATGTGACAATCGATCTCAACTAAACTGCAATCGGAAAGTGCATGTAGTATTTTCACAAACAGTTAATTCGTAACAAAACGCTATAACACACAGCATTACCGACACTGTGTTCACCACATACTGAGTGATGTTTGATATTAGTATCACACTCACTGGTTTACTTTTTATTTGTTTATTGTTTACATTCGGCGGTGTAGAATATCTAACATTAAAAAAGAAAGCACGACCATGCGTGCGACACAAAAAATTTTTTTGTGCTTGAATACGAACAAACTGTTAACCGCATTTATTACAAAAAAATAAGCAAAAAATTATTTTTAAAAAATAACAGTAACTTATAATTACGAAGAATAACACAATTAAAAAAAACTTAAGGTTTTTTTCCGGGCAGCGCTGGTTTTTACCACAGACCAAATTTTACCCAGGCTTATGAATCATACCTTTAAAAATAAGAATAAAGTCTGTTGGAGAGAGCGCAAAATCGTTTTTTTGCTTAACTTTGTTTCTGTGCATGTTGTATAGTCGTCATAACGTTTGCTAATTGCTTTTGTAGTTATGTAGCTGTTCTAATTGAAGCGAATTTAACATGGAAGTGGTCGAAGACAGTGGTTTTGACAGTGATCACAAGACATCTGCCTTGCCTGCTTCTTTTTCTTCTGCTCTTCCTATGGCTGAAGAATCTGAGCAAAACAAGATAACTGAAGTGTGCAATTAATTAAGTTATATTAATTTATTAATTTATTGAATTAAAACTATTTTAATTAGCGCTGTCGAAGCGTTAATTTTTTTAATGCATTAACACACTGCGTTAATTTTTTTAACGCATTAATTAACGCCTTTTTTAACGCACCAGGCCCATCGAGAGGGAGAGTAGGGGGGTAAGTTACCCCGGGCCCCGCGACGTTTAGGTGGCATTGCCTGTAAAATATAGAAAGTTAGAAACACATTTTTAAGCGTATAATTAGCAATAACTGACATCATAGCTAGCATAGAAATTTATTAGCCTGTTATCTCACTACTGCAAATAAATAATTATTCCAACAAGTTGTCGGAATAATTATTTATTTGCAGTAGTGATGAAATGGCAACTACAGTTTAGTTACTTGAATTTATTCGATTGTCAAATAACCGCAGTTTAACAGAATTTTGGAATTTTTGCTTCACAGAATTTAGTAAATTACCATAAATTTATGTCTGTGCATTATTTTTTTAACGTGCATTAATTTTTTTAACGCGTGTTAATTTATTAATGCATTAACACATTAATTAATTCGTTAATTTGACAGCTTTTATTCTAATTAATTTATATGATGTAATTAGTAGGGCTCACAGTTTTCCACATGTTGCAGAATTTTTAGTTGTGCCTCAAAATTTGCCCTTTTCCACGGAATTTTGATATTTCCGCAGATTTCACAGAAGTTTGCAACAGTTGAGAAGTGACCAGTACGATTGTTGGCTTCATGATGTAATTATTGTTATAGAAAACTAGATTGTGGTTACGACTTCGTTGACTATTATACCCCGACTAACATGTGACAATTACAAGGCCAAAAAGTATATTTTGGGGCATATTTGACCCAACCATGACCTTGAATCTTGACTTTTTGACCCCAAAATTTGATGTGTTCATCCTTGCCCCAAAGTTTGTTAGTGGTGAAAGTTTGGTGAAGTGCCATTAACAAATACCTAAGATATCTTGCTAACAAAGTTTGTTCGGGACTTACACATGCATGGATGCACGAAAACTCTGGAAATATAATGCTGCCGGCGACTGTGTTGGCAGAGGCATAAAAATCAAACTGAACAGCCTGAAACTGTGGGCCTTACTAATAGCTATTGCAATACAGCGCAATTGTAAAAAACGCAGTTGATGCGACTTGACATACTGCACTTTTGAAAAGAAAAAAATGGATTGATAATTTTTACTCACCTGTACTTTAGCAATGATCGAGCTACAATATGGTTGTCATTCGTCTGTGAAACAGATGTGTTGTGGCTAAGCTTTAGGTCGTAAGGGAGAACTTTTTACACAGATAATTAGCCATGTGTGTTAAACTTAGGCATGCAGAATTTCAGAAATCTAGTTAGACCCCTCAGCCGTCGCCGCCAGCCGGAATTGTCTGGCGCCGCAACCAGCCAAACCGTCTGGTGCCGCCACCAGCTGAACAAGCTAATAGCTTAGGAAGAGCTGTCGCTGACAACAACAGAAATGAATAAATAAATAAACAAGATTGCATTGTCTATTTGGTATATTACCTGCTGAAAATGAACATGAGCACGAAATACGGAAACGCGGTCATAATTTTGTTCTACCTCACTGTACTGCCGACCTTTTTAAGGCTTCATTTTTAAACAGATGTTTATTTAGTTTAATTTAGTATGTGTAGGCAATCTTAGTTTGGTTTTATTACCTGAGTGTTAATTGTTATTTTACTACAATGTAAATTTCACAGTTTCTAGACTACATTTGTCAACAGGCACATGTTAAATTGAGTGTAATGTAGTTGAGTTTATATTCAGTGTTTGTTTCTATTGGTGTATTCTTGTAGTGTTATAAATTTGACTGGCTCATAGCAGTGTTTGATGCACGTTTGATGCGTCTCATTAAACCAGTCATTCATTCATTCGTTCAGACTAGGCTTATAAAACACATATGACACACATCTCTTAAACGAAAAATTGCTGGTTTTCATAGGTACCGGTAACTATTTATTACTCAGCATTCTGAAAGCTATGGGCAATTTTTATTTTGTTTTAGCCATTAAATATGTGGCTTTTTGACGTATGAATCATTTTTATCATGTTTTATTTCAACATTTTATGCAGCTTAGGTAACTGGGCCAGGGGCCTCAAAGAGACTATAGAGACTATTGTCTGAGATGAACTGTCAATTCACATGGTACTAAACACTGTGAATGCAAACGGACTGTGCATAAAAGTTTGCATACTGCTGCAAATGCGGGCCTCAAATCAGAATCTGCGGACGGGTGCGGACTCAAAAGTCAAAAATCTGCACATCTTTGCTGCTGAGCTGTAGTGCGAGGCCGGTGAGTGTAATCGACTGTTTACACGCAAGATTTCAGTGACGAAATTGTGGCGGTATGTTTGACAAGCCATAAAAATTCAAACGTAGACAATTAAGAATTGATTCATCTACAAGACGCCCGACTGTCTTGGCATAAAATGGACATACGATGTTGGAATCAGCCGATTTATTGGTGCTTGTTTGGCACGCATTATCCAACTCTGCAGACGGCCTGCAGCTTTTAATGTTTTGAGAGACAGTGCAGGGTGATTCCCAGAGTGCCTTGGTGATTGGAAAATCCTGTTCCAAAGCACCCCGACATAGTATTCGATCAAAATGTTGTCGAAATTGATCAAAATCCTATTCGCCCTGTGTTATGTTCGGCTGCTCTTTGTACCAATACGTCATCGGTACCAAGCGACTGCGCAAGTGCGTCACACAGTATGTTTTGTGTCAAATTGTAAAAATGATTAAAGTTCACTTTTTTGCGACAATCAGTCAAAATTTGTTCAAGATTGGCTCGCCGTAAATTTTATCTTGTTTATATGTTCACGTACGTCATTTATTCCAAAAGGTGAAATTTTCATGATAGTTTCCCTTTAAGTTTCTGAACAGGATCGAGCTCAGTGCGCTCACAAATGGAAGGCTGTGGTGTGCCATGGAATTGGGATGATTTTGCCGGAGTGAGGACCCATAGTATCAAAGTTATAGTTACGGTATTGCAAATAGTTGTGATTATTTGTGCTGATTATTGTCATTACCGTTTTGTGCTTGGTTGAAATATGTGCAGTTATTGCAATGTGTTTCCAGCCTGAAGAAATTGCACCATGTGAGACTGTTGATTTGGACGACCACCGTGAAGATGTGGCTTTCAATACCAGTAACTCACGCAGGAAGTTGAGTGGTCTGCAGAGAAAACTTGGTAAGCATTTTGCATAGATAGACACTGCACAGTGTTGTGAGAAGTGGAATTTTCATGATTAGGGATGTTTTAAATAGAGGTGTGACGAACTTCGCATTCGACAACATGCGAATATTGACCACTTCTTAGCTATTTGATATTTGACGAGTAGTTGGTGGCAAATGCGAATATTTCATTTTATACAACTTGACTGAATTCAACTAAACTTTACATAGAGGGTATTGACTGAAGAGAACACAGAACACACTGGATGTTTCATTGTCTTAATGGAACTTGATTGATTTAACTGAACTTTGCCTTAGATACTGATTTTTTTTCTGACTGAACTTTGAACAACTACTTTCTATATTTCGCTTTATTCAAGTACAGATGTAGAGAATTTTCCTTGAGGCTGAATCAGTGAATAACTATTCGCATTTGTATTCGTTATTCGCCAAATAGTAAATTTGATATTCGCATTCGATGAATGCAAATATTTTCCGGCTTCGTCACATCCTTAGTTTTAAATTTTATTGTTAAACCCCTAGTAGTGAAGTTCTTGGGGGTTAAAAGTAGTATTAATAATAAACTCCAAGACAACCTCGGATATATAACGGTCGTTGAAAGATCGATGGGGGGGGTCGTCGGTCTAATTTTCGATGATTGTTATATATCCAAGATTAATAATATATGAAATAAAATTAATAATAATATTTGGTGATATACTAGAACTCATAAATAATGAATAATGATCAATTAATTTAATAACAATTGATAGATGGATAAATGGATTCGGGTCCGCTATTCCGAAGGTCCACAATTCCGAAAATCTACAATTCCCACTAACCTTAAGGCTGACTCTAACTCCCTAACCCTAATCCTAACCCTCACCTTAACCTTAATCTTAGCCCAAACGTTAGCACTGTGGTGTGTGG
>Ga0209671_1009494_pt1 | contig 10198 bp, 4 predicted proteins | sample WorMetHERISLAND2_2_FD_187401 | JGI IMG/M metagenome (GOLD analysis project Ga0209671, IMG submission 187401) | Marine gutless worms symbiont microbial communities from Max Planck institute for Marine Microbiology, Germany - Olavius geniculatus... | ecosystem: Host-associated > Annelida >... | reverse complement strand
ACATAAATCTTTGAAAAATGCTAACCCTAACCAGATCCCTAATCTTAACCGTAAGTGAAAACCGTAATTTTAATATTAAGCACAAAATCATACTACATTACACGTAAAATTGTCGCCCCCTGGTGAATGTGAATGTAAAGCATAATGATTCGTCTGTCGACGTGAATTTTAGTCGGAATAGCATTTGTCACAATAGCGCCTGTCGGAAAATTGCATCTTCTTCAATGCAATGATGCAATTTTCTGACAGAGACTACAAATTTCTAACAGAATTCCGACAGACAGTTGAAAATTTTTGACGGATATTGTTGATGCTCAAAATTTCCAAATTTGCCTTTATTTTTCCAGAATGAAGATTTTAGCCCCAAATTTTGCATTTTTAGACAAAAATTTTCGGACAAGAAAAAGGTTTGCCAGCAAATTCAAACAAAAAAATTTTGTGGGTAACTCTCCCTGTGCCTCCCTCCTCTCTTCCCCCCTGACCATGACGTCACTGATGGACATAACTCATAGCGTTCAATGGTTGTCTTTCAGCATTCCAACTGTCTACCAGAATCATATATGCCACCCTTGTTGAAAAAAGTCCAATATACTGCCCCTTGTATCACGTTCTATGTGATGGAATGAACAATGCTTATGACGCAGTAATATGACATAGTTTTTATCGACAGATAGTATTCCTTTGTGGCAGAATTTTATCTTTATCAGGTATTTTTAAACATAAAAGCCTTGCCTTCTTATGTTGTCATGACAGCTGTTTGAGTTTTACAAGAATATACAGCAAATCAGTTAGGACACATCAGTAACAAATATCTTTACTGTTACGTCAGCTGTAACAATGAAGTATGTTTTTCACTTCTGCTAACAACTGGATTTTGTGCAGAAACAGAAGTAAGTTGTGGTTAACAAGATATGTCTAATACAACAATGACATGATGTATGACACAAACTATTATCTGAAAGTCATTATCTTACATTGATATAATTATCATACAATAGGGTATATCATAGTTCATGGCAACAATCTCAAGCCATTACATATTCCTGCTCTAGTATAAATTTAACGTTCAAGTCAGCCCTCAGGCAACAAAACTAATTGTTTAACATCACACATATGTTTATAAGAGAAGCAAAACTGCTGCATGCTCATTGTTTTTCAAAGATTTTCCCCCAAAATTACACACTACCAGCAAGCTAAAAAAACAATCTCTTAAATATATTACTATATATTATCGGCATAAATGAAGCAATACCATCAAAAAATTCTACAGGGACATTTTTTCGGACCTGTTAAGTCAAGTTTCATCCAAATCAATGCAGTTTCGAAGAAGATTCACAGGAAGATATCTTCTGCATGTTGAATTGTGATGTATAATAATGAAAACAAAATGTCGGTTGCAAAAAATTGCAAATAACGGTCCCAGAATGTGCTGTATCAACCAAGACACTATATATTTTTACAAACATCATAACAAACAGTTAACAATGCACAGCAGTGCAAAATCAAGGCTAAAATATGCTGGGATATGAAATGGAGACATTAGAACAAGCTGTTCATAGTGACACAAAATTACAAATAATTAGCACACTGCACAGTGCACACTGAGCAAATTCTAACTAACAGTCACATTTGTGCATGTACATGAACTGAAGTACCTCAGGGTGGCCACAAAAAGAGGAGAAAAAATTCCATCAATTTTCTAGGCTTTTCCAGAGCCATAAACTTATTTTTCTGTGGTTATTGCAACAAAAAGTAATTGTAATAATGGTCGTATACGGAGCACTGTAAGCTCCTCCATTTTTTAAAAATTTTTGTACTCCTTAAACTGCATCTGGTGACACTACCTTGTTTGTTACAATTTTTTACACAGAATTCCCTGATAACTCCCCAAGTTTTCCAAGTTCACTATTACAGGCTTTCCAGGTTTGTGGCCACCCTGTATCTGTCATTTTCTTCTGAATGTAATCCTTACACTATTTTAAATTACTGTGCACATCAACTAAGCAGGTAATGACTGGCTGATGCCTTGACGCAGGCCTATCCTCTCCAGGTACCATTTGTGTTCCGATGCCAAAGCAGTAGCCAGGGTACCCCCAGTATTAGACCTCTTCACTGTAGGCTCGTATGTGTAGAAATTTCCATGTACGTCAGTCAGACGGCCACCGATCGCATGCAGAACGGCTTCTGGTGCACAAGTATCCCACTTCTTGCAGCCCTGGCCGGTAAATACGTATGCATGAGCACGTCCGTCAACCAGCAACAGCACCTATGCACAGAACTGACAGTTAAAAAAGGTAAAGGTGGCGTAAAGCTCTTAATAGTAAACCCATCACAGAGCTATGGAGCGTCACCTGCCGTATGGGATCACACAGTGTTAGCTGCTAACCAGCACAAGTGAACGTGCCCCGCCATAAACCCAGCCAGACAGGCTGGTACCGGTACTTAATTTACCCATCCCGAAGGGATGGAAGGCTAAGTTGACTTTGATGTTGGTTATCTACCTAAATGGTTTATTCATCCACCTGCAGTCACCCATCTGAGTAGTAACCAACTTCTTTCATTTTCGATTTACAAGCCAAACACGACGAACAATCAAGACCCGTAGTGTGGCCTGCTAGCTTGGCCACATGACATGCACATTATTCCTATATGCCAACTATAACGTTGCCTCCTAACATTTCGTGCTCATACAATATCGATCCCTATCTCAACAAGCATTTATGTTGACAGCATAGGTGCATCCGCAAAAGGTTTGGATACCCAGAATATTCACAGGGGTGGTCTAAGGGGTCCAACGTTTTACACATTACTGTTAGTTTTGCCAGTGTCATCATGCGAGTCGGAACACAGCTTTAGTTCACAGTGTAGGTTGAAGACGTATCTGCAAAGTAGTGTGACGCAGATTCCTTTGAAAAGTGTCACTGTCCTCAACTTGTCAGTGATTAAAACAAAACAAGAGCTATGGAAGTGTGTGACAATGGAACACTACTAACCTTGTGTCCGGCTCCTCCTACTCGCAATATTTCTGTCGGGTTACATGCGTCTATTGCTTCTTTCACGGCTTGCGTCATGTGCGAACGAGTTGTCACTACAATGCGCTTGTCTGCCGGTGGACTCTTCGCTTCAGTACCAAATGCACCTAAATGAAAAAAAAATGTAAACTGGCCCCATTGTCCACATGCTCTCTCGCAGCTCTGTGACTGAGGTTGATGCTTATCACTGTTTACAGTGGTCCTGAGATGGCAGTGAGTGCAAACAAAACTCAGCTATATGGGCAATTGGGCAGTAGGCCAAACCTCTCCCCTATACTGCCGTTACGTTCCTGGCAGTTAGACCAGTACCAGATTATACTGCTTGGTGTCAGAGGCACATGTGTGTGAACAACTTGCCCAGGGTTGTAACTTGGCAGTGCACTGGCCAGGAGTTGAACCAGACCTCGTGATCACTAGTCTGATGCAGTACCGATACCGTTAGACTGCCAACCCTAGTACCAAGCCATCTGAAATCACAGTCAAATCCGTACTTTGCGGTGGCTTGGTGTAGTGATATCGATCAACTAAGTACTTGGATGGGAGACCATCTGCAGACAGTATGTATGTAAACTGCCACCCAGGCCAACTCAGCCTGGCCATCGCTTTGTGGGTAGGTGCAGTGAGTACCAGCGAAATCTTGGCCATAAACAGGCACAGCATACAGTGCACTAGCCAACACCCTAGTCACAGTATTGCAGAGTAAACCTATGTCTGGCTGAGGGTTAAGGAGACTGAAATCAGTGCTACCCTATGGGCATTGTAGCTTCGGAAGCGGAAGGACTACTTTTTACACATAACACACAACCAAGTTCTTGGTGAAAAACTACTGTCAACTGTGCATCATCATGACAGACACCGGCATCTAATATGATCAATGTCAGACCACAATTGTACTTAGCACCAGTAGAACATTACGATAGTTTTATGCAGAAATGCCTTATAACAATTGTCAAAATGCATGCTATGATACACTTATTGAATTTGTACTTTTCTGCTAATGTATGATGCCACGACGGAATAAAGCAGGGCTGCAGAAATATACGATTACTTAATCGATTAATTGTTTAAAAAATTAATCAATTAAAAACTTAAATTGATTGAAATTTCTTGAAATGTTGGGCTTACTAACAGCCTAAAATGACTGATGATCAGTGTTTGTAATCTAAATTCATTTTCCATAGGACACGTCATCAAGATTTTTACTTGTATAGTGTTAGGTAATTAACAGTCTGCAATTTGTGAGCGTTGATTGCACGGTTTGTGTAGCCTACTGCATCATCGTCACCTTTTTGACTTAGCTTCAGTTTGCAAAAGACAGCAACAACCAGCAGTAGAATTCTGCAGTTTCTATGGTCTTTCTTTACTACAACAATTACTCTCTGGAAATAATCGATAAAAAAATTTTCAATCGGTTAGTTACCAAGTCCAACAACAGCCCAAATGGTGCGTCCAGGTGTGGCGCTAGGCCCAGCCCCAGCCTGATAGTTGTAATATGGCTGGTAGATGACGCCAGCCACGGCTCTGCCTTTCACAGCTATGCCAATCAACACCGTCACGTGATCGAGTAATCCTAAATACACACCGCATAGCAGCTCGCCACTCTTATACTCCGTTTACATGATGAAGATAGCTTGATGTGACCACCTCATTATTAAGCCAGCTCGTCAAGCACCCATCACGTACACATCGAGCTGGCTTGATAAGTGCTTGCTGAATGCTTGTCGCAGCAGCTTGATGAGCATTTGAGTTATCATACATGTTTGATATTGCAAGCCTTCATCAAGCTGCTTTGACAAGCTGTCATCAAGCCAGCTCAATGAGTGATGCATGGTTGATGAGCTATGCCATTGCAATCTACGCACTTGAACCAGTTTGATGAGCACTAGATAAGTGCTTGATGAGTGCTTGTCAAGTCGTCAAACCAGGTTCATCATGTAAACAAGGTACCAGTATTACTCACAGACAACAAGTATAAGCTGTTGAAGCATTAATTTTTTAAACGCATAATGCACATAGGTCTGTCGAGAGGGAAAGTAGGGGGGTAAGTTACCTCAGGCTGCGCGACGTTTAGAGGGCCCCACCTGTAGAATATAAAAAGTTAGAAACACATTTTTCAACAATAACTGACGTCACTGTTAGCATATAAATCTATTATCCTTGTCATCTAAATAATATTTATTTACAGCAGTGATGAAACGGCAACTACAGTTTAGTTACTTGAATTCATTTGATTGTCAAATAACTGCAGTTTAACAGAATATTGAAGCTTCTGCTTGACAGAATTTAGTAAATAAAATAAATTTACGTATGTGCGTTAATTTTTTAAAATGTGTGTTAATTTATTAATGTGTTAACGCGTTAATTAACACGCTAATTTGACAGCTCTAACAACAAGGTTTACTCCAGGGATGTTGTGTTGGTCCTTCTCAAAATCAAAAATTGTGCACTTGGTCTCCAGCCCTCTGTGGTCCCAAGCAGGGTTGCCAGATTTTTTGAATATCATGTCGCCCAACACTGGCAAAAAGCCTCAATTTTTGTCTCTTATATGTAGCCCACTGAAATCCCCATGCCTGAATTCTACCAATGTCAAGCATACTAACCACACAGAAGAAAAAATACAGCTGATCGAAATACCAATACACGATGCAACATGATGTACCAGAACATACATCATCTTAAATGTCACACACGAGATACGCCCCAAATATGAAGTTAACAATCAAAGAACAAGACCTTTTCTTTTGTTGAAAATCCTTTAATATATCCTTGATACACCAACAGTGCTCTCACAGCAGCTCTGTGACCGATGTGAGCGATCTCATCTGTTTCCAAGGCCCTGAGCCAGCAGTGAGTGCAAACACAGCTCAGATACATGGGAGGACGGCCAAAACTCCCACATGCGCCTACTGCCGTAACCTTTCTGTCGATTAGGCTGGAAGCCGGTACCAAATTTACCTGATAATTTACCTAGTATGGCCGTACCAGGAGAGTCCTGGTCCGGCCTAGGACCGAGCGGAGTCAATCCGTAAACAAGTCCATCTGACAGTTGTGAATCTGAATTATGCTGCTTTGTGACAGGCACATGCATGTGAACAACTTGCCTAGGTTGTTACTTGGCAGTGCAACAGCCAGGAATTGAACTAGCGATCTAGCGATCATTAGTCCGACATGCTACCATTAGACTACCAAGCCACACTTTTCCCTGACTGCTGTCAAATTCCATCATTCTGCTCAGATAAGAGATGAACACAGATGAACTGCACAAATGTAGAACTACCGTACCTTCTGTAAACTCTCTAGTGCCATCAAGAGGATCGACCCAGATGCAGACCTGTATAAACAACAACGTCAAAAGTGGTGCTTTGCTGACGATGGAGGTTGTGATGATGCACCTGAGTATGACAACATTGCAGTTGGCAAATGCAAGCCACTAGTGCTACTTAAGTGTTGTTATAACACGAAATTGCCTTTTTTTGATGTGCCATTAAGAAACTATTCTTTCACTCACTTGATTTGGGTCCACCATTCCGAAGGGCTGCCATTCTGACGGGCTGCCAAAAACACATTTCAGACAATGACAAAACTCTACTTAACACTAAACTAACTCTAACATTGACTCTAACCCCAACCATGGTGGACCTTTGGAATGGTGGCCCTTTGGAATTTTTTTTCGGCTGACACCACTCATTCACTATGCACAATGTCCTAGAAAAAATCCAATTCGTTACCTGACGTAGCTTCAACGCAATATTATCCACTGGGCATTTTCCAAAAATCTGACAAACATTTCACTCCAAGTAATTTGCAATAAATGCTTCTGACAGCTGACGAAGAATTATACACTAAAGCAAACCAACGTAACCCATGCAACACACTGGATTACTGAAGCACCTGCAGTATTATTACTGGTTTTAAAAAATGAACATAGCAGTAAAATTATGAAAACAGATCAAAAGTACAAATGAGTTTGCAAATAAAATGTCTGCGGCCTAGACACATTGATTTTTGTTAGTATATCATGTCATTTGTTATATCCATAGAATGTCCAAACAGGAAATGTGAAGTAATTTCTGGCCGCAGTAACCAGATGGCTAATCAGCAACAAGCACAGTCCTTCTAGGGGTTCCAACCTCAAGGCTATTTTTCCAAACCCGGGTTTTTAGGCTAGAAAACGTCAAACCTGGGTATCGGGGTTAAGCCTGGGATGACCAAGGGGCATATTAAGCTTTCTGTAGGTCTAGGGCTGAGAAACTCAATGCGAACTGAAATGTCAAAAGCACCAAGGGCAGTATGGTGTGGAGTATGTATGGGTGTTGCCTTCCCGCTGGAGAATGGTCTGCAGATTGAGTAGTGCTCCTTCCAAAAAGTTTTAAATTTTCGCGATCTCAAAATGGCATTTTGGTGTATTCTGTGGCACATGAAGTGCACAACGTGCATTAAAACATTACTGTAGTACACAAAAACACAACCCCAAAACCCAGGTTTGAAAGTGCCTCAAACCCAGATAATGGGGGTGGCAAAACTTCCGGGTTTACCCAAAACCTGGTGTTCGGGGAAATCTGGCTTTCAATCCCTAATAAGTCTTACATCTTCCTCCACGACTGACTTTAGATCTTCAGGCATCTCGTCAGCATGTTTCAGAACGTTGTCTGACATACTTGTTACTGTCCAGTCGGCACTGAAACTTGCTTCAGCATCCAGCTCCTGCAGCATATACACAGTTTGCACAACAATGTGACAACAGTGACTGCAATGCCTGGATCCCGAATCCTTGGATTGGTGGCATCACAATCGCGTAATAACAGGGTTTAAAAAAATTGTCAAAATAGTATATTTTTGCATGCTAAACAACACAAATAACAATTTGTATTTTAGCAATCACGGTCAACCCTACAGTTCAAATACACTTTCCATATGTCATGATAAAAATCTATTAGGGATATTAAAGTAACGACCAATCTGTGAGTCTAATCAAGAAAACAAGATCCCAGGATTACAAACTTCTTAATCCCAAATTCTCAATCGCGGGATTGCAATCACTACTATGCTGAGACCATTTACACGCAGAAGCACTGACAGTTTTCAATCCCTCAATCAATCAATTTTATTTGACTCAAAAGTCCCAGACCACACAGGTCCACTGCACAGAACTAAGTCAAAACAGTAAGAACACAGTGAAACTGGGCTATTGCCGAAAGACAATAAACTGAATAACAAAAAGACAAAATATTAAGCACACTTCTCGTATTTATGTACACCAAATGAATAAATAAATAAGGCAACAGACTACTGTTCACATCTTTGCCAAAAATGTAGACCAATAGTCAAACTTCTTTCACTGCCACTGTGTGGAAAAATAGTGTGATCATTAAATATGCCACAACACCTTAGCTGCATCGGCAGTTGGTACACTTGTGAAACGTGAAACATTGATGTAAAAAGACTAACGATAATGAGCATGCTTCAGTCAGTTCTTGCAAAGAGCTTTGATCAGACACTTCAAACCACTTCACTGTTTTCTTGACTCACCACATGTGTGTAAATTATGATTAAATATATCAAAAGTGGAGCAACCTCTTCGCCAAAAATGTGAACATTAGGGAACTGCTTCTGCAGAGAAGAAATGATGCAATGTTGACAGCTTCTATCGGCTTCAGTCTGAGGGTCAATGGAGCCAGCCCCTTGATGCACTCCAGCTGCCTGTGTGTTACACAATATCTGTCACTTATTCATGCAAAATACACAGTTTTTAACTTGTGCATTTAATTCAGTTTAGTTTAAAAACCTTATACAAGGTGTCTAAGAGTAAATTGCCAACATATGTTACTGCTTGTTTAGTACACTTCCACCTATAACTGTAATGGACATAGCAGACATACACACTGTACTCACTTGGAAGCACATTAACTCTTTCAAGGATACATACTTGTACTGTCGGTATGTGAAAATAAAAAGTGGAAGAAGGCTTTGTGCATCCTGGAAAATTTTCTGCAAAAGCAGCAAAGATTTCAATAGTTAGAAAATAACTAAGGGTAAACTTTTGGCACCTAGGAGTTCATTCAAAATTGCCATGTAAATTGTACGTGTAATGGGGTCAAAAAAACGACTCAGGTTCAGCCTGCTGCAATTCAAATGCTGAAAAACCCATATTCAGAAAAATATGAATAGATATGGCACGAAACTTCGAGCTGTTCCATTGATTTTATCATCCTAGAGTACTGTCACAAAATGGGTGTACTGTACGTGTAGGCTACACATTATTATTCTATGAAGAAATGCCCACCTTTTGGCCAGTGCCTGCTGCTTTGTCAACAGTACGCAAATCACCAGTTTTCAATATTTTTCTGATGATTTCACCAGTTTTGTCGGCTACACTGACGGACAGTGCCACAATTCGCAACACCAATGGGGTTGACATGACCAGCTGTCACTTTCTGTTTATCAAGACGACTTTTTGTTTCACTGCACATCAGTCACAAATGAAAACCTCTGTCCAATACTTGAGCAAAGTAATGGTGAAAATACAGAAACACACCCATTACATTTACACAACACTCAGATAGCCTAAATAGCATCAAAATGAGGCTTTCCAATTGAAAGGTCGGCATGTATAGAGAGGTTTCTGCATCTCTAGTTTTTAATGCAAACTAGGGTGAACTCTGGGTGAGCACAGCAACAGAACATTCCCTTTCCTTCCCTCTTTTGCCTCCCTTCTCCTTCCTTTCCTCCATCGGGAGTGCTGTGCTAAACTTCCTGAAGCCTATGGTGATGGTTAGAATGACTTCTCTGACTTTTTATCTTGCACTTCTATTTTATGTTTTGTTAAGTGTCATTGTATTGTATTCAACTGCACGAAACCTAAATACTGCACAGCAAGCCGTAAAAGTACTGGTTGCCAGTAGGAGCTGTAACATTTAATCATCTGTTTGCCGCTAGTACACTGTGTCTCAAAACAACATCCCCAACACTGCAGTGATGTAGCCAAAATCCAAATGTAAATGGGGGGAGGGCAAATGAGGGTGGGTAAAGTGGAAAAATAAATGGTTACTTGATGGCCAGTTGTGTCAGAAATAATCATATCAAAAATTATTAAAATATAATAATTCCTTTTCCAGTTACAATCGAAAATATTGGAAATGTTTTTTGAGACACAGTGTATATTCTGT
>Ga0209671_1009493_pt1 | contig 10198 bp, 7 predicted proteins | sample WorMetHERISLAND2_2_FD_187401 | JGI IMG/M metagenome (GOLD analysis project Ga0209671, IMG submission 187401) | Marine gutless worms symbiont microbial communities from Max Planck institute for Marine Microbiology, Germany - Olavius geniculatus... | ecosystem: Host-associated > Annelida >... | reverse complement strand
GCACTAGTGACGAGCTTTTCAGTTGTATCAACATCGATGACTTTGAAAGACCCTGAACTTTCAAAATAAGGGGTTTTATTGATTTTTGCAATTTTCGGCTGCAGTGCACATTCCAAGAATGAACTGCGACGAAATGGCTGGAGATGGACTGACAGTTTGCAAACAGGAACTGCTATAGGCTTTCGCGCCTATTGTGAACATTAGCTCATATTTCTTGTATTCCTACGTTTCTCAAAAAACGAAGATTTTTAGCCCATAATTTAGCAATGTTGGACGAAAATTTTCCGAGAAGAAGATTTTCTGAAAATTTTCCAACAGCAAAAATTTGGAGTGGACAACTGCCCTTCCCCGTTTTCGCCCCTTCCCCTTCTGCTACGACGCCACTGTTCTCGAATACTAAGATGATGTGAATCGTCCTATCATATGACGTTGCCAGGCCGTCAGCTGCTCGCAGTGTTGACGCTGATCCATTACCACTACCAGTCTGCCAGGGCAAGCTACAGGTCAAAGCAGCCAAACAGCAACCGTTGCTGTCTCGAACCTTCGACTACGAGCAAGGTAGGCTAGGCTGTGTTTTTCTTTTACTGATGACTCATAGACGTAGCCATTTGAGTGCAGTGGTGGATGTACCTCCCCCCAGATCCCAAGCAATATATAAATTAAATCATCGCATTGTAAATGCATGTTTGTGCATTAAAAATAGGCTTCATGTTTTCAGGGCTTTTTCGCAGCCAAAAAATCGTTTGCGGCACTCAGGTAGCTTACAGCACTTGCCCACACTCGGCCTTAATTCGGCCTCGAATTTCGATCGGTCTTCGGAGTGCACAGCGCAAGACAAATTCTTGGCTACGCATGCATTGAATGCATTGTGGTAATGATGCGGTTGGGTGCATCGTGTGTCCCTGCTGTAGACAGTTCGTGCGGAGTGTTCAAAGCTCGCAAGTCGCGTGTTGAGACACGAGGCGCCGAGGAGGTGAAAGATTCTGACGAGACTGTGCGAGATCTGCCGATTGATCTGCAAGATGCTGCACCGGTCGAGGTTTATCGAACACGTTCTTAAAGCGAACCCTTCAAACGTCCATCCAAACCTAGGCTACTACCGTTCGTTGTTGCACGTGTTCTTGCGCTGCGACAAGTTGTGTGACAATGATAATGATTCCATGGCTTGGTGGCTCAGCAGTTAGGGCATTGGATACGAGACCGAAAGGTCCACGGTTCAATTCCCAACCAGTGCACGTTGTTCACACCTTCGTGCCCGTGTAGGTGCAAGTGTCTAGTGGTTAGTGCCGACTCGTAACTTTCAGGTTATTGTTCGATTCTCGCCGCTGTCATTTGCAAGCAACCTTGAGCAAGTTGCTAACCCACTATGTGCTCATGCCAACTCAGCATCCTACCCTTCGTGGAATGGAAAATGAGTAGTAGCTTACGGGCTACGGGGTGAAGGCCTAGTGTAGCTGATTGGGCGGTGGTATGTCTGCTAGCTGCAAACCACGGATACAATTAGGCGCCTATGCGCTTAGGCGGGCAATTAATGGATGGCCGCATACTGCGCTGCGGTATTATTAGCTCATGCCAATCAGCTGCCACTTCCGAGATTGTAAGGCGCTTCTGGTCTTGTGTCTGTCTCATGTAAGAAGCGCTATAGCAAGTGCTGGACTTTACCTTTACCTTATTAACAAGATGGAGTCCTCGAGGGCTGTTGCACTGTCTTCAACCCCGATGACAGCTCGCAGACAAATGAATTTTTACGCGCGAGAGATAGCTTATATAGGCGCGTATTAGCTACGATAATTTTGTCCGTCCGTCCGTCTGTCATGTTCCGGTACCGATTCAAGCCCAGGTCAGATGGAGACTTCGGGTTTTTACCATATGATAGTTTAAGGTCTCTAGTATTTCGCGACGAAATTTCATGACGCTTGGTCAGGAGGGTCCTCACGAACGAAGGGAAGAAAAAGGGACATCACCCACAAAAGACGTTATTTTACCGCTGTTGGCTTGTCTAGCGTGAAAATGGTCGCAGAGAGGCACATATATACTGCTTATCATAACAAGCACTGGTGACGTGCATTTTAGTGGTATTAACATCGATGACTTTGAATGACCTTGAACCCAAAAATAGGGGCTTTTAGTTTTTTTGCAATTTTCGGCTGCAGAAGAATGAAATGCGACGAAATGGATTGAGACAAGACCAAGAAAACGTGCGAACAGGAGCTGCTGTTGGCTTTCGCACGTTTCATGAGCATTAGCTCAGATTTCTTGGTGGTATTTGTATGATAAGTAAGTAAGTAAATAGGTGCGTATTTAAAGTGCACAATGTCAGCCAGTGGCCGAATTTGAGGCACTTGGCTGAGCCGCTAGGGGGAGCTGTAGGCCTGCTGGAAGCAGTGAGTTTAAAGGAGACGACGGCTGCAGAGGTAGAACTGCGGATGCTAGCGGGTAGTGAGTTCCAGACTGTTGGGACTGCAATGCTAATGTATGATAGGCCTATCCAGAGAAACACTGACGCTGATTTTTGTTTGAGCATTATTTTGTGGTCCAATACGGTTTGAATGAGAGTAAGGGGGCTTTTGATATGCAGTATAAAATTGTCGTAGGTGTACCTCCTTTCCTTACATACTAACTTACTTAATGGTCTTGGCCTCGAAGGGCACTTGCCTTGCCGTGGCCTCGAGGACACTGGCTTTTGCTTTAGCCTTGAAAATGCTGGCCTCGAACCTATCCCTGTCGACTAATGACTGTATACTACAGGATGAAGCCGACCTGGAGACGAGCTACTGGGACAATTGTAACGTACGCCATCAGTACCACGGACATCAAGCTCCGACTGACGACTACAGCCTCACAGTCACAGCAGCGCCACAAGCCATCCTACCTGCTGCCTGCTATTGCTTCGCGCACGTCGACCACCACTTCGACTACCATGGCACCACAGGGCACCGGGCACACGTCAGCGACGACCGCGCCGCCGGTGACGTCATCAGATCACGTGACGGCGCTGACGATGACGTCATGGCGGGTGACGTCATGAAGTCACGCGGTGTCGATGACGTCACGCCGAGTGGGAAGGAGAAGCAGATTGGCGCAGAAACCGAAACACTGTGAAGATGTCATTCAACAATGAGATGAGCTTCGAGGCGCGTATACACAGCGACGTAACTGAATTTACACGGTTGTTTTTGACGAACTGAGCAGGGCGAGCCCATTGGTCATTGGTTGGCGCGTACGTGATGAGCGTAGTCACGTAGCTGCAGGACACCGTTACGTTAGACAGTGACTACTATGACACATTACTGCTTGTTTATTGGTCAGTTCGTTGAAAACTAAACCATGTCAGTTCAATTCAGTTACGTCGTTCTGTATGCGTTTTTAGACTACGTCAAATGTCAAATGAAAAATTTATCTAGCGCATTATCATAAAAGAACCTCCAATGCTCATATATTGACTACATTGTGCTTGCACTGTGCAGGATGCTTAAGGATGTGAGTTCTTGTAGAATTGTGGCAGTACCGGCCCGCTATTCCGAAGGTCCGCTATATTCCGAAAGTCCATTGTGTGGATACATGCTACAGTGCTAACGTTTGGGTTAAGGTTAAGGTTAGGGTAAGGATTAGGGTCAGCCTTAGGGTTAGTGGGAATAGTAGACTTTCGGAATAGTGGACCTGAATCATTGTGGCATTGCATGACGGCGACCAGTACTTTTTCACTCACTGTGTTGAGCCACACCTTGATCTTCTTGATTCGCCACTCCTCCGTGATCATTTCACCTCACCAGTGTCGTCATCACTACTCTTGTCATCCATCACCCCATCATTCTTTCATTCCAATATCAAAACTTTTCTTTTTCTCAAATCCTACCTTCCATAAACATCTGGCATCTTTTCGGACTGGTTTCACAGACTTGAGTATTGACTTGTGTTTTTTCATTTCATTTTTATTCAGTTTCAGTTAGCTTTTTTGTCTTCCATTTTATTTTTTTTAATTTCACGGCTCTCCTATAACCGTCTGTTTTTGGATTTTTGATGTTTTACATTTCCAGTTCCATTTAAAACAGGTTTAGTTCTTTGTAGTTTATGGTTCTTAGTTCAAGCTTCCCCACGAGTTTTTTTTTCATTTTCAGTACAGAGTTCATCATATCATATCAAACTAACTACTAACACATTCATTCATTCATTTAGTTAATTAAAGTAACGGATAAACTGCTACTATACAGTAACATGAGTTGAAGTAAAATTCTGCACCTATGAAGCCTCGACGCAACAGTTTCTAGCCGATTAAGTACGAACTGAAATTGTTTAAGTTTGTATTTGAACTTGTATACTGTATTTATAGTTATTAGTAAATCATTTGTTAGTTGTATTTCTTAAGTTCTTAGTTCATACTGAGACAGATGCAATTTCTTTGCTGTCTTGATTGCAGACGGCTGGCAGTTTACATGCAAATGCAGCAATAAGAGTAAACGTTCTTGTGTTTCCAGTTGCTGTTCCTCCATAAAAGTGTGGGTCTGTTTTAAATGAGCTGTTGTGGAATATTATACAAAATGTCAAAATAAAAAAAAAATATTCAACATTCTTACTTTTCTGTCATACTGCAATTAGAAGCACAGAAGGTTTTTAAGGCCTGGTGTACTGTTATTCACATGAACGTGGAAACTAAGTAATATACACGGTGGTTCATTAAAAAAGGCACCCTTTTCCTTTTTTCATAATTTACTCAAATGATGATCAATTTAAATGAAATTTGTATCAGATGTAGCTGAAGAAATATTAATTTTAAAAATATTGACAAAATTTGGCTGTTGGTTAAATATTTTCTGCTAGTCATGATGTAATGACGTAATGTAATGTCATGATGTAATCAGCACAATACAGATGCTTCATGATATTGCACTATATAAATTTAATATTGACACTGACATTGACATAATGCTGATGTCTTAATGTGCCGCAAGTACAAACTTGCTTGTTGCAACCGGTGATGACAGACTTGCTGAATAGCTACCCTGCTTCGATAATGGACTTCATCTGCTTCATTGATGGCAAACTGTTGAAGTTTTACCATTGCAATGACGAACAAGAAATTTGAGCTAATGCTCACGAGATGCACGAAAGCCTGTAGCAGTTCCTGTTCACAAACTGTCAGTCTATCTCCAGCAGTTTCGTTGCAGTTCATTCTTATAGTGCGCTGCAGCTGAAGATCACAAAAATCAATAAAAACCCCATATTTTAAAAGTTCAGGGTCTTTCAAGGTCATCGATGTTGATACGACTGAAAAGCTTGTCATTAGTGTTTGTTGTGATAGGCAGCATGTCCATGCCTATCTGCAACTGTTTTCACGAAAGACTGGCTAACATCGGTAAAATAATGACTTTCACGGGGGTACCGCTCTTTGATGCCCTCGTGTGCTGGTTTCCTAGAAACTAGAAAATCGAGAATTATATCATCAAAATCTACGATCAGTGCTGAAAATTTCATATGCAGCTTCTTCATGTCTATCTCAATTGATTTTGGCGCAATTCGCTCTTGAAATGTGTCTTGCAGCCCAAAATCGCCAAAAAAATCCATAAAAACCCTTATTTTGGCGTTCAAGGTCATTGAATTCAATGGCAATCGAGAGCCAGTGTATGACTTCCTATTATTGATTAGTGATTTAGCGCCCTCGTTTGGGGTGACCCCCTCCAAATTTATGGAAAAGCTTAACGGTTCCTGAAACTAGAGTCTTCCAGGCAGCCGATGGTAAAGATTTGGTGTTCCTAGCTTGCACTGTTTTTGACTGATCCACTCGTGTGATGGACGGAGAGACAGAATTGCGATGGCTAATACGCACTAAAGCAGTCTAGCTGCTTATGCACGTAAAAACGTCAAAAACGTTCACTTTCGCACACTTGTGGTTATAGCTTGACTTTTACACTTTCCAGCAAGACAGTGCTTGCGAGACAATTGAATTTTTGGATCGCTAGATGCCTAATTTTATGCCCACACGTTGCTTAGTGCTGATATGATGAACATTTTTTATCAGTGAACCAGATAAAGTTCACCATCGAAGCAGGGTAGTAGGCCTGACAGCACCAGTTGATGCAAGCAAGCTTGTACTCATGACATATTATGACGTTAGCGTTGCGTCACGACTAACAAACAATATTTAACCAACAGCCACAATTTGTCAAAATATTTTGAATTAGCATTTCTTCAGCTACATCATACATGTAGTAAAAATTTCACGTAAATTGATCAGCATTGAACTAAGTTATAAAAGAAAGAAAAGGATGCTTTTTATGGAACACTGTGTATATTTTTGTGTACTGTGCAGATTGAAGCCAGGAAGACAGACTTGCATGGTCATTGGTCGTACGGTCTGCATTTTGACACTAAATCCAGTTCATCATTTGATTATTAGTGCCACTTAAAATGTACATAAGTGTAAAATTTCCATTTGTTGTACATCTAAGATTACGTGCAAGTAGTTTCATTTATGGTTGTTCGAACAAGTTACTGCTGCAAATGCAGCTATGGACATTGTCAGTGATGGTTGAGAAGCCTCAGATTCAGTTCTCATTATGACCTCCAGGTATTATCGAGACATTAGAAATGCTTAAAAAGTTGTAAGCATACAATTAAACTTAAATCTAAAATAACACTTATTTTAGAATAAAATCAACATGCATGGAAGCAACTGATAATTTACAGCAGAACAAAAACAAACACACAGTTCACAAAATACGCTAATGGTAGTACTATAAGTACGCAATTGTGATTTGTGAACTGCGCCATTATGGTACATTCTCTACAACCGAAACATCACCACAATGCATTGCATATGGCAGTATATTAGTGATTCAAACTTTGCACAAATCTTGAAAACTCAAACGGATAAAAGTCCAACTATTAAGGATATAAAATTATAAAGGCAAAATTATAAACTCAGATGTGGCATCCAAATGGCATGAGCTAATGATGTTGTGGCCTTCCATTGCATGCACTAGCAAACAATTGGACCCACAGTTGTAGTATGGAGACACACCACTTCCCTGATCAGCCATGCCATGCTATGCCTTCATCCCATAGCTTGTAAGCTACTACTCATTTCCTGCCCAACTAATGGTAGTAGACTGTTGGCAAAAGCATACCACACAAGACGGTTAACTTAATTTGCTGCAGACAAATACTGAAGCAGTGTCCTGTATGTTACTGAAATAAAAATAAAATAAAATAGTCCACAGAAAACTGGTAAATTGGTTTATTATGACGTTATTGGTTTACCAATTTACCAGTTTTCTGTGGACTATTTTATTTTATTTTTATTTCAGTAACATACAGGACACTGTAAACCAATTTACCAGTTTTCTGTGGACTATTTTATTTTATTTTTAAGTCTCCTGATTTTGGCTTGGAGTGGAAGTTTGCCTTTGATACCAACACTGTAAAGAACAAGCTGTCCAGCAGCTGTATGAATATAACATCAGTTATTTTATCAGTTATGTATCTCCACATGTCAGCAGCTATTCTCAACTGGTCATTAATCTAGTCAGCGACGGTGTTCTAAGACTGGAATTGATGGTAGATATCCGATCTCGTTGCAAGCACTCTTGTGGAAATGAACTCAGTGTTTGTGCTTGTTTTGTCGCCTCACCAATCGCTATAAAAAACACCAAAAGCACAACTGAACAATTATAAGTGCCACAGTTTAAAACATTTCACATATAGTTTATGTACCACTAGGAAAACTTAAGTAAGCTTCCCAAAATGCTCATGAATGCTACATTTTGTATCACTCTGATGCTTTGGTTGGATCGCAGAAAAGCGCTTGGCCTCAAAAGTTCACTAGGTGTAGCAAGCCTAATTTGGAGCAACTGTGAAAAAATTTCCAGTTTAGAAACAAAAATTTAAAGTAGCAGCAATACAAGTTAAGCCAAAATACGTTCCCATCCAAAACAGCATCTAAACTAAAATTGCTAGTTCAGTGGAAAGCTGCAAATGTATTACAGCACGCTAAGTGTATAGAAAAATTTGACAGTAGCAAACAATGGATACCTGCACCGGTTTGAACAACTCGGTTGGCAAGTCCCATGCTCAGTGCCTGGCTGGCATTCACAGGCCGACCGGTGAGGATGATATCAAGGGCTCGAGACAAACCAATTAACTCTGGCAGACGAACCGTGCCACCATCCAACAATGGAATACCTTCATAGAAACATACACGTGCTAAATTATGTACATTCAATAATTTATACGATAAGAATCTAGATAGCAGAGAACTGAGCTCTTTAGCAGAATTGCTAAAGCTCAAACCTTGACTTTTAACACTCAAAAGCTTAACAGCTTACCGTTCTGCTCCAAAATATCTTACTATAATGCACGGAAAGTCTGTCTGTCTGTGAACCCCCTCTGGCGCCTTTCCTGTTGCACGGTCGCGAACCTCGACGCGGCGTTCGAGTCCTTGGGCCTTATGTACGTGCCCCCCACCTTGCCTCCCACGGGCAGCTTGAGGGGGTGGGGGTTGAGTTGCCAGTTCTTCTTTCCCCGCTGATTCTGTCAAGTTCGTCAGTAGTGCTCAGCTTTGTGGCGACATCTGGTGAATGATGACCACTTAAAGGTCCCAGCCTAAGGCCTTAAGGCCCGCCATGAATTTCATAGTCTCTGCGACGTGTGTCGGTGTCACAAAATAGCATAGCCCACTTAAAATGTTGCCCCTTGGTAAGATAGGATCACCCTGGGAGCGAGGTTTGTGGCGAAAATCTGCCCCTTTGCTTGAAAGTTTGCCCCACCCAATAAAATAACACTGCCTCCCTGATTAAATTGCCCACCCCCCCTGCATTTTGCCTTCAAGTCTAATTGCGCACATCGACAGGGAAGCTAACCATTTCTGGGACATAAGCCTGATTGTCAGCAAATATGACGTAGTAAACTATCAGCAGTTACACCCACCAGGTCTCCGACCAAAGGCACCAAACACGGCCGTCTCATCAGCAATGCGGAGGTCACACATGCAAGCCAGCTCAAGGCCTGCAGCAATGGCATGTCCAGCCACTGCAGCAATCGTTGGCTTGCTCAGCTTCATCCATGATGGAGCCTATGTTAACAACCACATGTACGCACAATTTCAATAACAAACTAGAATTGTGCTATTTATTACACGAAAATGGTTCTGATCCCTGCGTCCGATTTATTCCAATTTTTAATGCTCCCAAATTGTATGCAGCATATAAAAACAGATTACTTACTGTCAGAAGCAGCTGGCTTAAGTTTGTCATAAACCTCTTTAAGATGCCGAATTGTGGATTTGAGTATTTTACACCTGAAAACCCTCCCTCTAGTGCACAATGGTTGCTAATTTTTTACTTAGTCCATTCCTAATTTCTCCAGACAAACTCAGCAATAACAACATCGTCTGTTAGCAATCAGAAACCTTTAACGTATCGAATGTATTAGTGCTCTGTTAACTCTAAAATGCTCATGAAAATTTTGTGACAATATAAACAATTATAACTTAACACAAACAGTAACCTTACCAGCAAGCCACCATTGCCTTCAAGCTGGTCTAATTTTTCCCAGGTGTCAGCCGAATCCAATCCCGGCAATTCACTCAGATCATACCCAGCACAGAAATTTCCTCCTGCAACAGCACAGAGACATCTTTCAAAAATTCACGACTTTTAATATAGTGATAACAATACTTACCGATTCTAATTATGCATTATCAATTATCATATAGCAACAGGTTTTCGTACATGGATAATGCAAGGCTTAACCCGATAATTTCCTACACAATCAGCCCTGAAACAAACTTTCAAAATGGATGACCACGTGCTTAGTTACTTGTATTCCAAGCGAATGGTTATAAGTACTGAAATCTTGTTTCAAGTCTTGGATGCAGTGCAGTGGAAAAAGCACCCGTGTTAGTAGTACTGGTAGTAGAAATATGTCGCTAGTTGTAACTGAAGCTGAGAAATGTGCAGACTAGAGACCTGAATGGGAAATTTTCCGCGGGAATACCGCAGGAAACCGCGGGAAATACCGCGGGTGCGGGAATAAAATTAGCGACAATCCCGCGGGATGGGAATTTAATTGCCGAGGATCCCGCGGTAGCGGTAGAAAGAATCGCGAGCCGACCCACGGGTGATGTATTATATGCGTATCGCTACGTTATGTTACGTTACAGGCCCATCACTAATGGCAGCGGAAACGGAAAATTAGTTTGTTG